>Ga0299912_10000104_pt1 | contig 96406 bp, 81 predicted proteins | sample RVTome_2_FD_207667 | JGI IMG/M metagenome (GOLD analysis project Ga0299912, IMG submission 207667) | Soil microbial communities from uranium-contaminated site in the Upper Colorado River Basin, Wyoming, United States - RVT95D214 (version 2) ... | reverse complement strand
TCGGGCCGGGAGTTCGCTTTCGCCGGATGACGAAGCAGTCATTCGGCTGTTATTTCGGTTGAGTAGCAGGTAATCAGCCCATTGCCGCCCGACGTTGACCTGTAGGTGAGCGGCAGGAATGGCCGACCAGCTGCCACACAATTGATCTCAGTGTCCGTCTGTTATGAAACACAGAGCAGACCTCGGCTCTTTGCTAGCGCCAATGGCAGAAGCGGGTCGAACTCGGTCATCTACCAGCGGTTTTTCAAGAAGCGGAAGGGCGGACTCACCGGGCTAGTCATCATCCGATCTGTTCCGTAAAAATCGCCCCACGATGGGTAAATGATCACTGACCGTCTTGTAGAACATCTTGTTGGTCGCAGCCTTTTTGCGCACATCAAGAACTTGGGCTGGAACAACCAACTCGGACGTTGCGCGGCCATCACTTACGAGAAGGTGGTCATACAGGTTTGCAGTACGAGCCCCGCTGCTATTTAAGGTCGATCCGGTGCCTGTCGTCTTGTCGGCAGCTTGGGAGTGCTCTTTTAAAACCTCGGGCGTGAGGTTGAAGTCACCTGCGACAAACAAATCAGCCTCACCTGGCCTAGCATGCTGCATGGCCGCGAACACTTCGGACAACTGATCCGCCTCTTCGACAATAATGTCCTCGTCTCCATCTGCCCACGTCGCGTGATAAGCGGCAAGAATGAAGTCCCACCCCTTGGTGCCAGCCGTTGAAATGGTTTCGAAACAGGCAAACGCAGGTTCGCGGACGAAGAGGTCCGGGCCTGTTCCCTGCGGCGTTCCATCGTTGTCTGGAAAGTACTGTAGTGCGGGCCCATCCGCACACGGCCGTATCGCTGCAGGCCGATAAAGAATGGCGTAGAACTCCGCGTCGCCAGCGGTGGTACTCGGTCGGGGTGTTTCACTAATTACGCCTGCCCACGAACCGCCCAGTTCCTGGAGCAGTGCATCGTAGCCTGGATGCCCCTGCCCCTTTTGCATGACCTCGATGAGGGTGAGGATGTCAAAGTTCTCGTTGATGACTCCGGCGATCGTCGAGTAATCCTTTGAGATGCCGTGCCCTAGCTTTTTGACATTCCATGTACCCAACCGCAGGTCGGCTTCGACGGTGGCCCATGCTCTGCTAACGTAACCAGATGTCCCACCAGAAAGCGTGATTTGATGCCAATAGGTAGTGCTGTCCACCAATACAACGGCGTCTCCTGGAAGCAGCTTGCCTACAACTGTCGAGGCAGTGGTGGGGGCGGATCGGACTTTAAGGGATGAGGTGACTCGGCTAGAGGGAAGGACCAGTTCGGCGTACGCCGGAACATACCCAATTAGAATGCTGGCGATCGTCAGGTACGAGAGGGAAGAAAAGAGACGGCGAAAGGTGCTGTTTTGTTTCATGACCCACGCTCCCCCTGTCCTTAGCCGATTAGGTTAATTGACTGACTGGCATTTCTTCATAAAACTGGTTTTGGCGGCACCCGACAGTTTTTTGCTTACGGCCTGCTTCTCGCATAAGGGTTCTAATCCATCGGCTACACACTTCGTCGTAAAGCTGCTCCAGGCAGCGCCCGCGAGCGTCTTCTCCAGCGACGTAGCTTCACAGCCATCAACCACACACTTTCGGACGAAGCTGGTTTGAGCTGCGCCGGACAGCTTCTTCTCAGACGCCTGGGTCATGCAGGCATTGTCGGCAGCAAATGCAGGCATGGATATGATCATGGCGCCGAGGAGTGCGATGAGTTTTTTCACGTTTACACCTTTCAATGGTCTGGCTATTTAGGGGGAAAATAATAATCGAATGCTGACACATCAAGTTAGCTGCCTACTTCCTACGAGCCTTCCTCCAATCCCACGGTGGCACTGGCTCGCTATCAGCCCATAATCCAACCTTACTCACCCGGGCGCTATCCTCTGCTTTGCTATAGATCAACCGGTCATCAAGGCTCTGCTCGTTCTGATACTTCTTATAGTGCCACCCGCAGCCGCGCCGAACTTGTTCAAGGTTCGCGTCCTCCCCGTTTACCAGCACTTTCCCTATAGCACGGCCATACCTGTCCAGCTTGCTCGACTCGACAGCCACAACGCGGTCATAAGCAAGGTCTGACAAGCTCTTTTTGCAGGCTTGGCCGAATGGCTGACCCTTCTCGGGACTATCGATGCCTGACAGACGTATCTTGTGCTGGGTGTTGGTCGCATCCAACAGGGTGAGCGTGTCACCATCGGCAATGCTTACCACTCGTCCTGTGAGAGTGTCTGCGTTGGATGTCGTGGTCAACACCGCTAGCGCAATGAGCACCAGAACTCGGTTAAAGTCGTCCGTACGCATTACTGGGCTGCACCCTATGGCTGATCTACCGGACTTCCAACAGTACTACAAGCTGGCGGATATTCTCATTGAGCAGGCCAGCAAGGAACAACTCGCTGAGTGCGCCCGACTACTTGCGCTGAACCTGGCTCACTACCAAGGGAAGTTCGGCGAGATGCCTTTGGAAGATACTCTGGCAATCCTTGATGCAACTGAACCCAACGATGCGCAAGAGGTGCTGCTCAGGGACGGCATGGAAATTCTCGTGGGGCTCCTTGGTGGTGTCCTGAGTGGGCTTGGGGAGGAGAAACACTAGAACATGAAGCCATCATTAGCCGACAGAGTAAGAGCGGAGCGCCTACGGGCCGGCCTGAGCCAAAAGAAGCTCGCCGATATGTGCGGTCTCACCCAGACTACGATCTCTTGCATTGAATCTGGCAAGTCTGCTGGAAGCGAAGATGCCGTTGTATCGGTTGCTCGTGCCCTCAAAGTCGGAACTGAATGGCTAAAGATCGGATCAGGTGAGAAGGAAGCTGTAACCGTAGAAGGGTCGACAACGTTGCCTAGAGCTCATCCGCCGGGGGGACAGGTAGACCCGCAATCCTTTTCTGACAGAATTAAAAGGCTCCGTAAAGATAACGGCTTAACGCAGCAGCAACTGGCCGCACTTGTTGGGGTATCAACCTCAGCGATAGGAAACTGGGAAACCCGTCCTAAGGAAATCCCAAAAGGTGACAACCTCCTAAAGCTGGCCGAAGCATTCGGCGTCAATCCCGCCGAGTTCATGAAGTCGGGGCGAAAGGGAAACCACGCGTCACCGGAGGAAGTGCAGTTGCTTGCAGCGTTTAGGTCGTTGCCAAAGGAACTTCAACTGATCGCCATCAAGCTGCTTGAATCGCTGAAGTAAGGGCGCAAGTCGCGCGCTCAGGCAGGAATCGGCCAGGAGCTGTCTTTGACCCTCGCGCACAAACCGACAGCTTCCCGTCCCTGAGCCGACTATCGGTGTATGCCATATTGCATATGGCTCTGTCCGCATTTTCATGAAGTAATATAGAGGCGCAAGAACATAAACTCACAAACCACTCAGGGGGTTAAGTCCGATTGAAGCCTGTCTCTTTGTTAAAAAATGTCCGGACGCACCGGTCTCTTTATTAACCGTTAGCCCGAAATGACGTCAAGAAAACCCAAGGAAGCCAATTGCGCCATGGAAAGCAAGGCGATGAATCGAGGTTTGCACGCCGCGAAGGCGGCTAAGCAGGACGAGTTCTACACCCAGTACGTTGACATCCAGAAAGAGGTCGAGGCCTACCTCGAGTTCGACGTTGATACTTTCAGCAGCAAGGTCGTCTACTGCAACTGCGATGACCCCTTCGAGAGCAATTTCTTCAAGTACTTCGCCGCAAACTTCAACAAGCTCGGTCTCAAAAAGCTCATCACCACCAGCTACGACGGCTCCCCCATCGCCGGCGCACAACTCACGTTCGGTGAGTACGACCAGGGCAATGGCAAACGCCAAAGACCCAAGGCGATCGCCGTCGAGATCGAGGAAGTGAAGGATATCAACGGAGACGGCGCGGCCGGCATCGAAGATGTGAAGCTCTTCCTGGAGCGGAACCCCCACTCCCGCACACCCCTCACGGAAGGCGGCGACTTCCGTAGCGCCGAGTGCGTCGAGTTGCTCAAGCAGGCGGACATCGTGGTTACCAACCCGCCCTTCTCCCTCTTCCGTGAGTACGTCGCCCAGCTCGTGGAGCATGGCAAGAAGTTCCTGGTCATCGGGAACCAGAACGCGATCACTTATAAGGAAATCTTCCCGCTCATCAAGGAAAACAAGTTGTGGCTCGGAGTTGATAACGGCGGAACGAAGTGGTTCCAAGTGCAGGAGGACTACGACATCAAGACTGAGTCGCGCAAGAAGGTCGTGAACGGCATAAAGTATTTCAGCATGGGAAGCATCATGTGGTTCACAAACTTGGACCATGGCCGCCGCCACCAGAAGCTGCCCCTCATGACCATGGCCGAGAATTTGAAGTTCAGCAAGAACCTGAGGGGCAAGACCGCTTATGACCGGTACGACAACTTCGACGCCATTGAAGTCGGCACGTACAAGGAAATTCCCAGCGATTACGACGGCATGATGGGTGTCCCGATCACCTTCCTCGACAAGTACAACCCAGATCAGTTTGAGATTCATGGCTATGAGCACAGCTATGAACTCCACGTAAGGGATTACCCACCTCAGATTCAGGTTGATACGAACGGGAAAAGGAGCAAGGTGACAAAGCTCAATGACGCCTGTGCAATAAAAATTATGGAACCTCCTTCTAGCCAGACTTATTACATCGTTGAAGATGAGCTCTTCATCGCGCCATACAAGCGACTTCTCATCTGCCACCGCCGTGCCCGGCCCACAAGAAAGGCCAAGAAGTGAAAACCACACTGAGTACCGACATCACGGTCGCTGACATCTGCAATGGGTTTGTGTACAACCAATTGGAGGGCAAGGGGCTGTATGGGCTGGGTGGAAAGCTCACCATCCAACCGGAGTACCAGCGCAACTACATCTATGCGGATGGCGGAGGCAAGAGGGAGGTGGCGGTCATCGAATCGCTGCTCAAGGGGTATCCGCTGGGATTGATCTATTTCAACAAAGTAGCGAACGACAAGTTCGAGGTGCTGGACGGCCAGCAACGGATCACAAGTATCGGACGGTTCGTTACGGGCAAGTTCGCGATCATGGATAACGGCAATCCGAAGAACTTCGACAGCCTGCCCGCCGACCAACAAGCCAAGATTCGGGACTCGAAATTGCTGATTTACGAGTGCGAGGGCACGGAGAGCGAGATCAAGCAATGGTTTGAGACTATCAACATCGCAGGTGTACCGCTCAACAACCAAGAATTGCTGAACGCCATTTACTCTGGGCCGTTCGTGACGCTTGCGAAAGCCGAGTTCAGCAACAGCCAGAACGCGAACATCCAGAAGTGGAGCGCCTACGTCAAAGGCAGCGCAAACCGGCAGGACTTCCTGGAGCGGGCGCTGGACTGGGTGAGCAAGGGCGATATCGGCGGCTACATGAGCGGCCATCGCACCAAAGGCAACATCAATGAGCTGAAAACCTACTTCAACAGCGTTATCGACTGGGTTTCGGGGGTTTTCAAGGATGTCGAGAGCGAAATGCGGGGACTGGAGTGGGGACGACTCTACGAGCAGTACCATTCCAAGTCCTTTGATCCGGCCAAAGTCTCTGCCGAGACCCAACGTCTTTATGGCGATCCGTACGTCAAGAATCGTCGCGGGGTTTTCGAATACATCCTTGGCGGCCTTCAAGATACGAATCTCTTGGATGTGCGCGTGTTCGACGAAGCGACCAAGAAGTCCGTCTACACCAAGCAAACCACAGCTGCCGAAGCCAATAGCACATCAAATTGTCCGCTCTGCGCACTCGGCCATGCTGCAAATAAGAGCAAGATATGGAAGTTCGCTGAAATGGACGCGGACCACGTTTCCGCATGGAGCAAGGGCGGCGGAAGCTCAGCCGAGAATTGCCAAGTGCTTTGCGCTACCCACAATCGGGCCAAAGGCAATCGATAGTATGGGCACACTCGGCCCGACGCGTGGAGCAAGGGCTGAAAGCCGGAACCGGCGAACTGTCAAATGCTGTTCAAGGATGACAATCAAAGGAAGTCGGGGAGGTAGGGCCGGCACGTAGGGGTGGCGCACGGACTACAAAGCGTTGTAAGTGAAGGGCCGGCATGACGCATTTTCGATACATCACGTACCTTGCAGCCGGCCCGCAAGTGACTCACTTCGAGCGTAAAGCAGACGTCAATTTTAGTTAAGGCTATTTCCGCTTTGGGTCGGGTGCTGCCCCTCGCCGGTGTCGAAAGCAGCCATTTAGCCCGAACTTCGTGCCGGAGTCGGCAAGCTGCTCCACACCAACCGCTCGTTGTCTGCAGTGTCAGCGGCAGCAAATGCCGAGGAGTCAGCGGCCAATTTGGCGATAGCCGTCGAACAGCGCGGTTGAGTGAGGCCGATCCCTGTACCATTTACCTTTTCCAGTACGCTATGAGCCCCCCCCAATTGTCGAACATCGCATCCGTGCTCAAGGAAGAAATCGCCAGACTCGTCCGCAGGCAGTTTCGCAGCGAAACCGAAACCCTCAAGAAGGCATCGAGCCGCTACCGCGCCGATATCGCGGCTTTAAAGCGGCGCATCGAGGCCTTGGAAAAGCAAATATCACGCCTCGAAAAAATGGCGCCGAAAAATGTTGCGCCTACCGCCGGCAAGGAATCCGAAACGAAACTGAGGTTCAAACCGCAGGGTGTGCGTGCGCAGCGGACGCGGCTCGAACTGTCGGCGCGGGAGATGGGCGCGCTGGTGGGCGTCTCCGCTCAAACCATCTACAACTGGGAAGCCGGCACGTCGCGCCCGAAGGCCGAGCAGCTCGCAGTCTTCGCGGCTGTCCGGAAGATGGGCAAGCGCGAGGTCAAGGCACGGCTTGACCAGATGCAAGCGGATTGATGGACCGGCACACGCCGCCGAGTACGATCTAGGAACTCATCAAGTACGTGAATAGTGTCGCGCAAGGGTTCAGGGCCCATGACTGCTCCACGCTGATTGGCCGAGGATGCGGCGTGGTCGACAATCCCGACATGACAGGCAGGTCGTCGGCCTAAGCGGTCTTTTGCCCAGCACGGCAAATACGTCCGCTAGGGGCTTCTGACCGGCCGATCTCGGATCAAACCTTCAACGCGTGAGTTGGGCGGCATAGGCCCAACGTTCAAGCTCAGGGGCAGGGCAAAAGCGCAGCATTTGGCCTATCCCTTGTAGCGCAGTGTTAGCTGTCGGTGTATACGCGAACCATTCCCGAAGGGCAGATCGTGGCGTGTACGCGATTCTGAGAGGCCAAATTTTCCACTGAAATCTGCGTTTTCTTCAAAAGGAGTTTTTCTACAGCATCAACGCCCCGGTTCAGGCGCGGCGGCGCGTCAGCGCCGACGTCGCCTCGAACCAGCTCTACGTGGTGCGCTGGCCGCTGTTCAGGCGCTGTTCGACCAGGCGCCCGCCGGCGTCGTAGGTGAAGGCGATGGTCTCACCATTGGGGGCGGTGACGCTGGCCAATCTGCTGGTGGCGTCGTAGCTGAGGCTGGCCTGGTGGCCGTCGCTGTCTTCGATCCGGGCGAGTCGGCCGCCGGGGGTGGGTCAGGCCAGATTGTTAAAGAGCAGGTGACGCGGCGGCGGCTGACTCAATACACGCGTCGAAAAGAAACTCGAGCACGGCCCCTTTTCTACTTTTCAGGTGAAAGCGGCGGTTTCCGCGTTGGGGGCGGTGATGCTCGCCAGCCGTCCGACGGCGTCGTAAGTGAAGCTGGCGACGTGGCCGTCGCTGTCTTCGACCCTGGCCAGACGTCCGCCGGGGGTCCAGGTGTAGGTGAGCGTCTTGTTGCCACGGGAATCGGTGACGGTGTTGAGCCGCTTGGCGGGGTCGTAGGCGTAGTCGTAGGCGACGACGGTCTGGTTGGCTCCGTTCTTCGTCTCGGTTTTGGTGACGAGGCCGAGTGCGTCTCTTGTGTAGACGGCGGTCTGCGCGCCGGGGACGCTGCGAATTGTTAAAGAGCGAGCGGGAAGGGGTGCCGCTAACTATTCAGGCTATATCTGAAGCAGACCTTCCTGCTCCAGCTTCGCCAGAAATGGAATGGCAAACCCCTCAAAATAATCTCTGTGTCGATCCAAGAAATTCTCGACGAATTCGCGCGCTTCCTGTTTGCGGGCCATCAGGTATAGGCAGCTTGCCACGCGCTCAGGATAGAGACCCAAGCTCTCGATGTTCTCTTGAAACAAGGGTAGGAGCGTTTCGTAATTGGCGATGGACCGCGCATAGTCCAGCCCCGCCGTAGCGTAAATCCGCGCCAGCCGCTTGCATTCGGCATCGATGAAGGCGTCACTTTGCTGCGGGCCGAAGACGAAAGCACGCTCGTCGCCAGCTGCTTCCAGAGTGCCGATGTTGATGGCGTAGGTGGCTACTCGCCTGTCATATTTGTAAGGATATTTGCCGCCCCTAAGCGCACAGAGTTTTTCAATTGGAACTACATGCACCCCTACGTTCGGCGTGATATCCACGCGGTCGGGATAGAGTGCAGTATTGAGGCCCACCCAGGCATGGAAACCATCGTGCAGCGGCCAGTCCACGCCTTCCTTGCGGAAACGCGTAAAGCCTGCCGCCTCGAAGGCGTCGAAACACTTCAGCCGCACGGCTTTCTTAAATTCTGCGTCGCATTGAGTCATCAGAGGATTCTCGCTGTTTATGGGCATGGTCGGTCGATGCCGCAGCTACGCAGGATTGTGGGCACGTTCGGGGGAAGGCCAGCTTCAAAGGCATTCCCACCCCTCGGGATCACTTCACGCCCATTCTGAATATCATCGAACAACTGGCGCTGTCCGCTCGACAGCGTGCCGCCGCCGGTCTTGGTTTCGATCACGCCTTTTCCGCCGCCGGGTACGTTGGTCACAAAGTCGATCACGGTGCGTTGTCCTGTCGAGGTTTCGAAGGTCACTTGCTTGCCGGCGAAGCTGCCATTCTGCCTCAGCGCCGCTTCGGTCATGGCTTCGCCGGCTTTGCCTTGGACTCTGTTGGCCCGCAGAATATCTGCGGCTGTATCTACTCCCTTCACCCCCAGCCCCGCGCCCTTGCCGAGTCCGGGTGCGATACCAAGAATGCCGACTGCGTAATCGACCACCCCGGCGTTGTTGTTCTGAGTGGCTTGGTAGAGATCGTAGCCCGGAATGAAACCCAACAGTAAATCGCCTGCACCCGATCCGCTCTGGTTCGGCAGTTTCTGTTGCCCTGGCGTGAACGTCCCGCCATTGCCGCCGCCGCGCACGTCGATTTGCGTGCCCGTGTAGAAGCTCGCATCAGCCAGCATGTTCCAGTATGCAGGCGACATCGCGGTGCCGGAGAGCATTGCCTCCAGCCCCAGCGGATCAATCAGATTGATGGGATTGTTTGCCACGTACGCATACGGACTCACCGCATCCACCATCCCCATCGGATCTCTCGATGCGAATCTGCCAATACTGGGGTGGTAGTAGCGCGCCCGGTAGAACACCATGCCGGTCGCATCCGGCTCCCTGCCGGTGTACCCGTAGGTCGGAATCGTGCCGCTTGAGGTGGTCTTGTTGCCCCAGGCATCGAAGCCCTGCAGCGTGCCCGCCAGGGGCACGCTGTAGACTTCGGCCTCGGTCAGCCAGACCAGGTTGCTGGTCACCGAGGCGGTGAATCGCACCCGCACCGCCTGCACCACGGTGGGTGTAAAGCGCTTCTCGGCCCAGACGCTGCTGTTGTCGGTCCACAGCGAGAAATCGTTCTGGGTGCCGCTGGCCACCTGGGTCCATGTGCCGGCCCCGGGCGCCTGGACTTCCACCACCCACGCGGCGGGACGGTAGTTGTTGACCGCCATGAGCGCGATCCGGTCTACCGCCTGCGGCGTGCCGAAGCTGTAGGTGAACGCCGCGCCGGCGTCGGTTTCGCCGATCCAGCCGGTGCCGTCTACCGTGGTCGCGCCGTCACGCAATTCTTCGGGCGGGTAGGCGCTCGTGTAGTAGTCACCAGTGGTGCTGAGCCCGGTCCCGGTCAGCGGCGCGAGGTTTTGTGCTTCCTGCATCGCCCCGACCGCCGCCATCACGCTTCCGAGCCCGTCCTGCAGATAGGCGATCTGGGCCGCGCCGGGCGTGTTCGTCGTGCCCGTCAGCCGCAGCAGCGGCGCGTCAATGCCAGCGCCGTGCACGTAGGCCGCCGCCGGCATGCCATTGACGCTGCCGCTCCATTCGGCATGAATCGCGTCACCGTCGTAGAGATAGCTCGTCGTCGCGCCCGCACTGGCCTTCTGGATGCGGCGTCCCTGATCGTCGTAGACGTAACTCTCGGCAATCGCGCCGGTTCCGGTCCGCGTCGCCGTGGCCAAGTGATCGAGTGCGTTCCACACCAAAGCGAGCGTTGTCGCCCCCGTGCCCAAGGCGGTGCAGTCGCTGGAGGTTTTGGTGGTGTTCGGCCCTTCGCACAGCTTGACCATGCGCCCATCGGCATCGTGGACGGCCGCCCCGATCAGCGCGCCGGCATCGCCGCCGCTTCTGATCTCGCTCAATTGATGCGCCGCGTCGTACAGATACGCCGTGGTCGTTCCGGCCCTGGTCTTGCTCCTGCGGTTACCGAAGATGTCGTAGCCGTAGGTCTCGGCGGTGCCGTCCGAAGCCGAGGCCAGCCGGTCAAGGTTGTCGTAGGCATAGTTCCAGGCCTTGCTGACGCCATTGATGTCTTCGGTCTGGTCGGATCGTCTCCCCTGGTCATCCAGGGTGTAGAGGTGGCTGGATAGTACGGTGGCGTTGTATAGGTTCTGCTTCTGCTTGAGGTTGCCGTCCTCGAACCAGGTCTGGGTGGTTCTGAGGCCGGAGTTCAGGCGCTGCTCGATCAGCCGGCCGCCGGCGTCCCAGGTGAAAGCGGCGGTTTCCGCGTTGGGGGCGGTGATGCTCGCCAGCCGCCCGACGGCGTCGTAAGTGAAACTGGCGACGTGGCCGTCGGAATCCTCGACCCTGGCCAGACGTCCGCCGGGGGTCCAGGTGTAGGTGAGCGTCTTGTTGCCGCGGGAATCGGTGACGGTGTTGAGCCGCTTGGCGGGGTCGTAGGCGTAGTCGTAGGCGACGACGGTCTGGTTGGCTCCGTTCTTCGTCTCGGCCTGGGTGACGAGGCCGAGTGCGTCTCTGGTGTAGACGGCGGTCTGGGCGCCGGGGACGCTGCGCTGTTTGAGCTGGCCCTGGGTTTCGCCCGTGGTGCCTTTTACGCCGTAGGCGTAGGTGGTGCTCTGTCCGGCGGCGATCTGGGTGGGGGTCTGGCTGGATACCAGCTGGTTGTGGACGTTCCAGGTCCAGGTCCAGAGCTTGCCGTTTTGGTCGGTCTCGCTGAGCTTGCGGCCGAAGTCGTCGTAGGTGCGGGCGAGTTGCTGCTTCACCGCAACGCCATCCAGGGTGCAGGTCTTGCTGGTGGTGTCGGTGGTGCTGCCGGCCCAGATTTCTTTCACATCACTGAGCGCGGTGTAGACATAGCAGCTGACCGGGCGGTTGGTGTCGGTGCCGCTTGTTTGCGGGCCGACCTCGCGGGTCAGCCTGCCGAGTTCGTCGTAGAAGCGATTGCTGTCGCGGATCGTGCCGTCGGCGGCGATGAGGTTGATTTGGGTCGGGCGGCCTTGTCCGTCGTACTGGGCGATTTCGACCGCGCGGCCCTGGGTTTGTCCCGTTACTTTGGGCAGGGTGGTTTTCTGGAGGCGGCCGTCCTCGCTGGCGTGGAAGTAGTCGTAGCTGGTGGTCAGCGCGTTGGGGTCGGTGCTGCTGCGGGGGCGGCCGTCGGCGTCCAGACTCAGACTGACGCGATGGCCTTGCTGGTTGTACGCGCCGGTGACGCGACCCATTGGATCGCGGTCGAAGCCGATGCTGTAGCCGTCGGCTTCGGTCACCTGGGTGACGTGGCCGAGCGGGTTGTATTGGGTGAGCGTGGCGTTGCCGGCGTAGTCGACGCGGCGCTCGATGCGGTCGAGGTCGTCCCAGGCGGCGTAGTAGCCGTCGAGGTAGGCGCCGTTGACGGTGAGGCCGACCATGAGCGGGTTGCCGTTGGCGTCGTAGACGGTGTCCCACTGGTGGCCGCGGCCGTCGGGGGATTTGATGGGGCGGTCGAGGGGGTCGTACTGGGTGTCGGCGGGGTACCAATTTGAGTCAGCGCCGCGGGTCATGCGGCCGAGGCTGTCGTGGGCAAAGTCGCTGTAGGTGTCGGTCTCCAGGCTGGCGGGGGTGCCGTCGGTGTCGCCGCGGCGGGTGAGGCTCGCGACGTTGAGCTTGTTGGCATCAAACGCGGTCTCGAGGCTGGGGCCGGTGCCGGTGTTGGCGTCGCCCAGCACCGCGCTGGTCCAGTCGCGCAGGGAACGGGTCTTGACCGGGTTGCCGACGCTGTCCGAAGCGACCTGGGTCCAGGCGACGATGTCGGTGTTGGCGGGTTTGGTGTTGACGGTGACCGGAACACTGTTCTTCACGCGGATGACATCGGTGAGCCGGCCCTGGGCGTCGAAGCGGTTGAGCGTCCAGTTGTCGTCAGCGTCCTTGACGCGCTGCGGCTGGCCGTAGGCGGTGTGGTCGCGGTACTGCAGGGTGCGGGCGCTGGGCAGGGTGACGTCGCTGAGGTTGCCCAGTGTGTCGTACGCATAAGCGGTGACCAGGCCCTGCGGATCGGTCTTGCTCAGGCGCAGGTGGGTGCGGCCGGCGGTGCTATCGTAGGTGTACCGGGTTTCGGCGCCGGCTTCATCGGTGATGGACAGCGGGTTGCCGTGAGGGTCGAAGAGGAAACGGCGAACCTTGCCCAGGCCGTCGGTATGACTGGATTCGCGGCGGAATTCGGTCCAGGCGAAGGTGGTGGCGGACTCGGGTTTGAGGATGCCTGCGGTATCGAAAGGCGTGTGACGGAAGACACGGCCGTTGGCGTAGTACTCGAACTTCATGCCGTTGCCGCGCGGCAACTGGTACTGCTTCAGGGCATGGGCGAGCTTCGCGCCATCGGCTGCGGTGTAGTACTGGTAGGCGACGGGGTCCTGGCTGCCGGCGACGGCCAGGGGATTCTTGAAGCTGATCAGGTCCCCGTTGAGGTCGTAGTCGTATTGCCAGGTGCGATTGGTGAAGTCCGTGATCTGGCCGATGCGATTGCCGTTGTAAGTAAAGGTCAGCGCGCGGTTCAGGGCGTCGGTGACCTTGCAGACGTAGGTGCCGGTGCAGCCCGTAATGGGCGCATACGACAGGGTAAGGGCGTTGCCGTTGCGGTCGGTGACCGAGAGCAGCCGCGACTTCTGCTGGGTGTCGGTGCCGGTGGCGTTGACGCTCTCGAACTCGTACTGCATGCCGGAGCGCTCGGTGAGGCGGTATTTGCCGCCGGCCAGCCGCTCGAGGGTGGCGTAGATGCCGGCGGAACCTGAGAAGGACGCACCGACGGCGATGTTGCCGCTGGTGTGGTTCAGCGTGGAGAAGAAGCGTTCGCCGCCGGTGCCGTCGATCCAGGCGAGCTTGGCCACGCCCCCTTCGACGCCGTAGAAGCGCAGTTGATGGTTGAAGCTGTGGGTCCAGCCGTAGCCGAGCGGGCCGTCCTTGGCGCCCTTGCTGTTGTACCAGCGCTCGAACACGATAGGTAGGCCGCCGCGGCCCTTGATACTGACGTCGCGCTCGGAGTGGATGAGGTTGCCGGTGACCATGTTGACGGGATCGGCGGAGGCGGACGTGCCGGTGCCGAAGCCGTTGGCGGTCTGGTAGCCGTTGAGGCCGAGGTTCTGGAAAGACAGCGGAGCATAGGGGTCGGCGAAGATGCCGGTGCCGAGGCTGGGGTTGAAGAGACTGCCCAGGGGGTCGGTGACGCCGTAACCGCCGGAGGCGGAGCCGCTGCCGGACCCAGGCTCGCTGTCGCCGCCGGAGCCGCTGCTCGATCCCAAGAAGGGCTCGACAGTCACGCCGCCTGAGGAGCCGTTGATGAGGAAGCCCAGACAACCTTGCTTACAGGCCACGTTCGGATCACTTGCATTGGGGGTAAACCGTTCCGCGTAAAAAACGGACCCTGTCCAGCCGCTGCTGTTTGGGTATTGGATCAGCCGACGTGGGAGGGTAAGCGAGTAACCATAGTTAATGTAATTGGACTGGATAAGATCGACGAGCGTCGAACTGTAATTCGTTTCGGTCGGATTGGTATTGAGCGCACCGTTGGAACAAGTGTTGGTCAGCTTGCACTTCTGGTTGATCCAGTCAGTGCTGTCGTTGATCTGAAGTATCTCGATACCCTGCTCATCGGCGAACTGTATGCCGCGGGTGGTGGAGACAGCGTCGAGATTCGCCAATTCCTGCCAGATATAGGCTTCATAGGCAGAGCTGGCAAACCCTGCCAACTTCCATGTGCGATGATCGTTGCTGTCAGGTGTGTCAAGGCGCGAACTGCTGGTGTATCCGCCTGGCCAATCGATGAGGAAGCCCTTGCGGTGAAGCCCATAGGGCAGATCGAACAGGTACTCGACCTTGACCTGGGCAGAGGTGAGCCCCAGGTTCACGCCGCTGGTCCCTGATTCGCCCAATAGCTCGCCGATCCGTTTCCTGGCATCGGTCACATGACGCGCGTAGCGGCTTGCCGCAATGTTGAGGAACTCGCCCTCGATGCCATCGCGGTCGGCGTTTGGATTACCGCTGTTCGCACGCACGGTAGCCAGAAGCTGGTCCGAACGCTTACCGAGGTAGGTGTCCGAGGTGTGCGAGGTTCCAGCATACAAGGCGTGCAAATTGGTTGCGCTGATGCTCTTGTATTCCACGTTCGAACGGGTGGCGTAAGTGCCCAGTTCGGCAAGCGTCACCGTCATCGCCAACTGGTTGTTGGCTGAACAGAGCGTGACGCTGCCGCTGCCCGCTTCGCTGGTTTGTTCGACGCCTTCGAGCTTGAACACCGGCACCATGTTGGCGGTGGCCGAGCAGGTGGGTTCCGACCCAGGATCGACAGCGTTGAACCAGGTATCGAATGCTGTCTGGTCGGCGGGGGTTGCGCCCTTGTACGACAGCGTCAGGCGCTTGGTTGCCAGTTCGACGAGGTTGAGGGTTTTCTGGGCTTGCAGGCCACCGCTGGAATTTTTGGCGGCGACCAGCAGGCGGTATTTGTGCCGGTCCGGCAGCGCGGCGGTCTCGGCGGATTCGTTCGCTACCCCGCTCCAGCTGGTGTACTGCAGCACCTCATACGGCGGCACGATGGGTAGGATGTCGAAGCGCTGGCGCTTGGTCTCGGCCTTGTAGGGCACGTCTTCGAGCGTGGTGTTGGCATAGTTCGGCGCTTTGGTCTTGGCGTGCGCCTCGACTTCGCCTCCGAAAGTCTCCTGCGGCAGGCGGTAGTTGCCGTTGGCATCCAGCCGGCTGGCCAGCCAGCTGCCGTAGTTGAAATCGAAGTTGCCATCGACGTTGATGCCGGCCCGATAGCGTCGATCCTTGTACGAGGGATCGAGCGGCACCCAGCGGTGGCCGGAATCGTCGAGGCCGGTGCCGCGATAAGCGGCATACGGCAGGCAAGCCTCGACCCAGACGTGGGCAAGTGTGATACCTGTGCCATCGATATAGTAAGTCGCCGAGGGATTACCGTTGGTGGCCAGGACTGCGGCGGCGGCCCGTGCTGTCTTGGCGCCGACCCAGCGTGCACCGCGTCCGTCCGTGCCCAGCGCGGTATTGTCCAGCACAGCGATATTGCCGCGCACGTAACGCACCGGAATGTTGGAAGCGCGCAGCAGCGCGGCGAGCAGGCTGGCCTGGTCGGTGGCACCGCCCGATTTGCTCCAGAGCGTGCCGACCGCACCCTTCATCGAACCGTAGTAGGGTTCGAACTGGATGTTCTGGTTGACCCACTCGAACATGCGCACGGGGCTGTAGTCGAGCTGTTTGGCCAGCGCGACGATGTCGGGATGCGCGACAGGCGCTTCCGGCGTGTCGTCGAGATCGGCGGCGGTGTAGCCGCAGGCAGTCGCTTCGGCCGGCGTGTTGCGGAGCGCGACCTGGATGAAACCGTCGCGGCTGGCGACCTTCTCCTGCATGAGCCAGTACGCATCCGAAACGAAGCGCGGCACGATCTTGGCGGACGGCAGTTTCATCGGCTTGACCGGCTCGGCCTGACGCCAGTTGGGCCGCGGCAGCGATTCGGTCGGGCGCGCGGCCAGCCAGCCCTTGATGCGGCTGGCGGCCCGTTTGGCGCGGGCGTCGAGATTGGTCTTGTCGGACTTCGAGAGGTCGTCCAGGTCCTGGGCGATGGCATCGAAGCGGGTGGCCAGCTTGCGCTTGAGGTTCAGTGCCTGCTCTGCCGCGACGCTTTGTCCACCCGCCGTCAGCTCGCCCGCCTCACGGTCCAGCCGGGACAGCACTTCGTCCTTCAGGGTGAGCATTTCCTGCCGCTTGGCGGCGGCCTCGGCCTGGCGGCTGGTGAGCGTGGTCTGGATTTCAAGCGCTTGGGCGCGCTTCTGCTTGAACCTTGCGGCAGCCCGCTCGCCACGGTCCGCCAGTTCCAGACCTTCCCGCAGATGGCGATCCAGAGCCGCCGCCATCGGGTCGGGACGGCCGCGCTGCGCGTCGCGCACGGCTTGTACGGCCTCCGCCGGCAAGGGGGCGACGTCCTTGTGCGGCGCGGCGGTTGCGGCCAGGGCCGTGAGGCTCATGACGGCCGTCAGGATCAGGCGGTACAGGGTCTGGCAAGACATGGGTTGCTCCCTTGGTAATCTTTTTTGTGTGGTTCAGCGGTGTGCGTCAGGCGGACGTACGCGCGGAATGACGACGCCGTCCAGTCTGAAGTGCGCCCTGGCGGCGCATGGCCCCGAGTAGCCCGGCCCCCAGTGCCAGAAGAGCCCAGGCGGGCAAAGGCACATCGCCGTCGGAGGGCGATGCCGCCGTTACGTCGATGCGGCCAATGACCAGGGTCTTGGCGCTGGCCGCGTCGGTGATTTCGTAATCGAACGCATAGCTGCCCAGTGCTGTGGGCGCCCCGGAAATCTGGCCGTTTGCCGCCATCGTGAGACCGGGCGGCAGAGCGCCGTTGACGCGCGCGAAAGTGAACGGGCCGTTGCCGCCCGAGGCAGACACGGTATGGCTGAAGGCTTCGTTGAGAACGGCCGACACGCTGAACGATGTGGCGGTGAGCCCTGGCACGGCACCGCCATTGGAATCGAGCAGGCCCTGCGCGTCGGCCACCAGAACCTGGGTACCGAGCTGCTGCTCGACCATGTCGGTCAGGCCGTCCTGATCGCTGTCGGTGAGCTGCGCGCCGGTCGCGGCAGGCAGCGCGGCCACGACGCGGGCGGTGACGAAGGGATCGCCGCGCCAGCTGCCGTCGGCATTCTGCTGGGTGTCCAGCCAGCTGCGGGCATTGGTGATCGCGGTGTTTGCGCCCGCGTCGCCCTCGGCGGCGAACAGCGCCAGTGCGCGAATCGCCATGGCCGTGGCCACTGGCGCCGACGCTTCCAGATTGCCACTCTGCGGGTCGCGCTCGGCAAAGCCACCGTCGCCGTTGGCCTGGGCGATGAGCCATGTCTTGGCGTTGGTCATGGCGGTATTGATTGAAGTTGGTACCGTATTCGAATTGCAACTGGTGCCGCCTGCCGGTATCCGCCCGGCCTGCATTTGCTTCTTCAGCTCGTACAGCATGAATGCGGTGGCAGCGAGAGAGCCCGCCGAAGAATGTATGGGTTGACCGCTTTGCGGCAGCGCCTGCGGCCATGCGCCTGACCAGGGAGAAACAGCAAGTTGCGCCGGGAGAATATTGCAGAGCACCGTGAACTTCAGTTCACCGACATCCCCGGTGTACCTCAGGTCTGCGCTGCGGAGCGCGCCATAGCCCAGTGCCGTGTCGATCGTGCTTGCACCATAACCTGGGTAGGCGCCCCAGATCGCTCTGCCGGAGCCCACACTACCCGCTTGCGCAACTACAGTATTGCGCTCGTCGCGGATGGTTCCTGCGATGCTTGTGGCATCGCGCCCCGTCGCCGCCAGTGCGGCCGCCTGCCACGCACGCGAATCCAGGCTGCCGCCCGGCGCGTTGGCCAGCCAGGCCAGTGCGCGCGTGTATTGTGGCGAGCGTGTCACGCCTGCCGCTAGCATGGCTTCCACCGCGGCCGAGGTGGACTGCACTTCCAGGCCCTGCAAGCCTACGAACGACCCATCGCCCTTCTGGGTTTGCACCAGCCACTTGATCCCCTTGGCTCGTGCATCATCGACATTCGCCTGGGCCGGCGAAGCAACGGTCAGTGCGAGCATTAGCGTAAAGGCGATCTGTTGGTGGTTCACGAGCCTTCTCCCAAGGGCTGGACAGCAGAGAGGCTACGTATTCGATGTGACGGTTGGTCACGCGCCATTCAGCACGTTTATGAGCCGATGGAACTAAAACTAAAGTTGTATGGACAGCGCCATGGATTTATGAAACAGACCGATTCATACGGCTTTGCGTGCCAGCCGCCATCCTGCGAGACCAAGAATCACCGCGACCCCGAGCCTGCCGCCCGCATGCAGAAAATCATGCCAGACCATCAGCGGCGAGAAGCGGTTGGGGTCGAGATGGTCGACAAACATGTCCCACACATAGGCGTGCAGCGTCACCGGCAGATCGATCAGCAGAAACCCGAAGGCCAGCAGCGCGGCCAGCGCGAAGGCCAGGATTCTCGTATGCATCGCGCCCGGCAGCGCGAAGGCGATGGCCGGGGCGATGACCAGCGGTTGCAGCATCGCGCCGGTGGTGGTGGTGACTTCCAGCCAGCCCTTGGGATGTGCCTCGATCACCTCTCCGCCCATGACGAAGAGCCGGAGGATGTTCACCCTGAGCCTGACCACGGTGTCCTGCCAGTTGTGCTCGACGCCGATAAACAGAATGCCGAAGCGGTCGTCGATCCAGCCCAGCATGATCCGGGTGGTGGGCAGGATCGCTTCGATCAACGCCGTGCCCCATAGCCAGGCGGCCGCCAGCGTCAGGGCGAGACCAATAATCAGCGCCAGCGCGAACCTACCCGGGCTAGGCCAGACGGCTGCGGTGGAGGACGGCATAGAAATACAGGGCAACCGCAGCGATCAGCACCGCCGGCAGGATGGTGGTATGAAGAACGTCGAACAGACTGCGCTCGTTTCGGAAGGCGTAGAAGAGCGTCAGGATGCGCGCCTGGTTGAGGGCGAAGACCAGGACCAGCCCCAGTGCCAGCCCTGTCAGCCTGTGTCGCCAGCCAAGATTGACGGCGGCGAAGGCGGCAATGAGCAGGAACATGACTTCGGTGCCTTCGCAGCCGTTGAGAATGTTCAGGCCCCCGCCGGGCGCCTTGATGCTGGCGGCGACCGGCTTGGCGTTCGCTTCAGGGGAAATGAGTTGAACCAGCGCGGCGGCAGGCTTGACGGTGGCCTGGTGAATCACCAGACGTTCGACCCAGGTATCGCGCGCCTCGCCCCAAGCCCATTGCAGCACGGCGAATACGCCAAGGAAGATCGCTAATGATAGCCACAGGGGATACGGTGTCTGCGGCGGCGAGGTATCGCACAGGCCGTCTGGCAGGTAGGGTACGTCGTTGTGCGCGAGAAGCGGCATGACCAAAAGCAGGCGTTTGAGACGGCGCTATGCTCGGCGTGGAGGATGACAGAATGATGACTGCCAGCCCCAACGCTTGGGGTGGCGGGTTTCACGGAAATTCGCATACAAGAGCGCGAGGCGAGCCAACGGCCGGTCTTGCGAACACAGCGGACGCGATCAATCAAAAGACCGTTGTCGCCTTTGGCCGACAACCGGACAATGTCGACTTATCCCCTAGCCGTTACGTTAACCTGTTGATGGTTAGCCTTAGGGGCCGCCATTAGAAGACCCGCAAGCTGAAAGGCCTAGCGGTTAAGTTAAAGTGTTGAAAAATGCCCGAGTGCTACCAGCTTTTTCGAGAGATGGTTCTGTACCAAGCTAGGCAGTTTGTTGTTCAGGCCCTTGAGCTGCTGCCACGCCAAGTCGAAGCCCGAGCACTCCAAGGATGCTGTTCATGGTCTGGACAGTGCCTGGGCTAATGCCTCGTTCGATGTTTTGAACAGCGCGAAAAGACACGCCGGACAGTTTTGCCAAATCGGCGGTGGTTAGGCGCAGTCCCTTCTTGAGGTGGCAAATCGCCTCCTGCAACGACCACTCTGGATGGGTCAACAATTCGCCCATCACTTGTTGCCGCAGTTCCATCTGCTGCGACAGGCTCAAGGGCTTATAGCGCTTGTCCATGCGACCTCCTACTGCAGTTGTTCCAAGGCTCGGGCCTGGGCCAGGATGCCGGGCACCAAGAACTGGTGTACCTCCGGCTCCAGGCCGAAGTCATCGCCCCTTACGGCCACTTCTCGCAAGGGCTTCACCATGCCCTGCAGCCCGATAGCCAGCGGAGCCCGTGCCAGTCCGGTGCGTTCGCAGACGGTGTCCAGGACGGCGGTCCAGTCCACCCCTTGCTGCTCCTTTCCCTGCCAGCGTATACGCCGCGCCAACCCATCCGGGTGCAGGTACATGGGGACGAAGTCGAAGACCGGCGTCAATCGGATGTTGCCCGCAAAATCCCTTTGTATCGCCGTATTGCGGGCATGGTTGTCCTTGTTGCCGAAGGCCAGATTAGCGACATCCCGTCTCAGGTACTCGATCATCTCAGCCTCCGGCTCGGTACAGGTCTTGACCAGGCGCTCGCAGACGTCGTCATGGGTCGGCGCGACACCGAAGCCCGCCATGCCCATGAGGGCCGCAAGGCTTTCCTGCCCCAGTCGCGTAACCTGTCCGCCCCGCACCACTCTGTCGAAACGCGGAATGAACAGGGCCCGCTCGCGCAGGGTCAGTGGGGCATGCACACGCAAGCCCAGATGGGCAGCGATGGCCATGTAGGGTGCCTCATGCCGCAGGATAGAGGCCAGCTGCTTGTTTGACCCGCGACCAAACTTGACGATGTAGTGGGTCACCGCCTCCGTGTCGGGGAGGGTGTGGTCCAGATAGAGCAGACCGTCACGGGCCCGGGTCATGAGTATTTTCGGCCATTCCCCCTGCACCCCTGATGAACCGGCCACGAAAAGGCCATGCAAACTGAGATAGTGCATGAAGTCGTCGGACCGAGCCGCGATCTCCTCGTCGGTGAAGCCCCTGACGGCACCGTTCCGGGTGGCCAGCCACTCGGCGGCCTCCTTTACCCTCAGGTGGCCAATGGGATTGCCCGCCCCGGTCAGGAGTAGGGGCCAATCAGCACCCGATTCGGCGGTCTCCGGCAGGCCGAGTTGGCGCAATAGCTCCCCGCGGCCATAGCCTTGGGGCAACATGTCCAGGAGAAACACGGGCCAGTGCTCCAGCTTCCAAGGCCAGAGACCTACCGGAAACTGGCTGCCCAGGGCCCAGGCATCACGGGCCCCTGAATGCGACAAGGCCCATTCCGTTGCGTAGCCCGTGTAGGTGGGAGCGCGCCAACCCAGAGCCACGTCACCAAACAAGGTGACGCTAGCGGCATCCTGCCACTGCCCGGCAGCAAAGAGTTGAATAGTGCACTCGTTTTTCATATGCACATAAATATATCATTAATACAAGCATAATGTAAAGTATAGCTGATACATTTATGTGTTAATGTGGCAAATTTGCTAGGACTGAACCGGCTAGGAGCCGTCATTCAAGCTGGCTCACTTATCCGACCGGAATTCGGCCTTATGTGAAGCTTCACATAAGGCCGATTATGCACAGTTGTTGATTATGTGAAGGAACATGCCGTAACGCCTGTCAGTCCTCGCTGCCAAGCCACGGGTCGAAAAGGACGCTTTGCATAATCGCTGCGTGTTTACAAAGCCCGCGAGATGGCAAGGTGGACATAGGAGTGGGCTCGCCAGGGGAGATCTCATCTTTGGATGTCACCGTAGTCCGACGTCGGGAATTGTGCTGATGTCCCTCATATAGGCGTTTATCGGGCAGTCCGCGATCCAAATTGCCCATTGCCCTGCGCTTAGCTCGGCTTGGTGGGTCTTCAACAAAGGGCTCGTAGAGTGAGCCGACCACTTCTGACAAACGTGGAAATTATGTACACCTTACGACGGCATCAACTGCTGCCGGGCCGCTTGCCGCTTATCCTTCGAGCCAGTCGGCCCCACAACTTCACATAATCAACGACTGTGCATAATCGGCCAAAGCGGTCCTTGCCTACCGGCGGCGGGTACGTCCGGTTTGTTGTTATTTGACATTGTCAGATAAAAGAAGGAAAGTGTCTGACATTGGAGAATAATCATGAGCGATGGACCGCATAGAAGCTTACCGCTACGCCGGCACTGGAAAACCCTTGCGGAACGCGCAGCCAAGGAGGCCTACCCTATTACCGAGGTAGGAGAGGCACTGGTTCATGCTCTGAAGAAAGAGTTCCTTGAAGCGCCGCTGGCGGACATTTGTCAAATTCTTGACGGCAAAGGCCAAGTGAGCCTCTTTAGTGATAACCGAATCGATACGCTAGAAGAGCTTCGAGAAACCTGTCGAGGCTCAGCCGCCGGTAACACCCTCATCGACTGTGCAATTGATGCTGTAAACGCTGGAATGACGGGTAAGCCTGCTCGCATCATTGTGCTAAAGGAGGCACTCGCGGGTTACTCGTTTAGCGTAAATCGCAGCATCGAGGAACATTACCTTCGCGAAGCAGCAGGCAGTAGAGATGCAAATTTTGTACGGGATCGCCTAGGCGCGGCTTATCAGCAGTGCAATTTCGACAGCATTGCCGGCGAAATGCTTACTGGCAGGGGAGGCCTGAGCACGGCAAAGAGCTTGCCGCGCAATAGTGGTATCGACGCCGGTCCTCCACTATGAACAACGTGTCCAACATGTATATCCCTGAGCGAAAGATTGATTTTGTCCACGATGGTCAACGGCCACGCCGCGACCATTTGGGCTTTACGCTGGAAAGTAATCTTCATTTTTCGACGGAAGGTCTGGAGTCTTATTCATTTTCGACCTGGCGCCCATTGGTTTTCGACGCAATGGTTGTTGCCGCAGCCATTGAGTTCGGTGACCGAGTAGTCAAGCGCCCCAGTCTCGGTTGGCGTCGCCGCATATCTCTTCGAATTCCCGTCCACGATCCAAACCACTGGGGTTCCACCGAGGTCTTAGGAGCACTCCATGAAGCGATCGGCTTCCTAACCGGCGACCAATGGCAAATTTCATTCAAAAAACGAACCTCAGAAGGCCCTCGTCCCCAACAACCGCATCTGGATTTTTCCTTCAAATCCTCTGCCATCTTGGCTTATAGCGACGGAATGGATTCGCTTGCTGCTGCCGGCATTGTTGGTGACAAGCTACGCCAGGGGCTCGTCCGCGTACGCGTAGGCTCTGATCTATCCAAAGGTCAGCACAAGCGCCAAGCCTTTGCTGCTATTCCGTACAGAATCCAGGTTCCCTGCAAAGACAAAGAAACTAGCGCACGCAATCGCGGATTTAAGTTCGCGATGATTAGCGCTATTGCCGCGTATCTGAGCGGCGCTGAGGAGATCGTGATTCCAGAAAGTGGCCAAGGTGCGATAGGTCCAGCTTTGATACCCGTCGGACACGCATACCCTGATTTCCGTAACCACCCTCTATTCACAAGGCGAATGGAGTTGTTCGTAACGGCATTGTTTGGACGGCCCTTCAAATACATCTTTCCTCGTCTCTGGTACACCAAAGGGGAAACGCTACGGGAATATGTTGCCATTACAGGAGGCGCCGATTGGAGGCTTACCAAATCATGCTGGCGTAGTAGCCAGTGGAGTTCTATTCATGGCCATCGTCGGCAATGTGGAGTTTGTGCTGCCTGCATGCTGCGGCGTCTGAGTATTCACGCTGCGGGCCTAGAGGACGACCCAGAGAGCTACATCTGTCAGGACATGAGCGCTCCAACACTCAACGAAGCTGTTGTCCCTGGCTTTACGAAACTAAGTCGTGCCTATGAGCAGTACGCGATTGCTGGCGTGCTTCATCTCGATCACTTGGCTGATATGGACGGGATCGTGGCAAGACCAGTTGTTCAACGTCACGCAAGGCTATTTTCCTCAGCACTTGGGCTGACAGCAGATGAGACCTCGGCTAAGCTCGCGGCCCTGCTTGAACGCCACGCTTTGGAATGGAAACACTACACGGACTCCCTAGGAGCGCACTCCTTCGTTAAAAAGTGGATACGAACGAGATCATGACTGAGAGCAAGAACAAACTGACAGATGCCGAAATCGGCGAACGACTTCGGATTGCGCGTGAGGCAGCGAAACTTACTCAGGCCGCTGCTGCTGACGCAATTGGCGTGGCACGAACTACGATTGTTGCGCTGGAACAAGGCAAAAGAAGAATCCGGATAGACGAGTTGCAAAAGCTCACCAAGCTCTACAACACGTCCGCCAATGCAATTCTGCGACGTGAGGCCATACATATTGACATGGTCCCTCGCTTCCGAAAGCTAACGCCGCAGAGTGATGCAGCGGTAGATGATGCCGCTCGCTTGCTAAATGACTTGGTCCGGGCGGAGGTTGAATTTGAAAATGTCCTCGGCGTAATTCGGCAATCCAACTATCCGCCAGAAAGGCCAATTTTGCCTGGCGATGTTTATTCTCAGGCCGAACAGGATGCTCAAGAACTACGCGACTGGCTGGGACTTGGGCCTGGCCCTATTGTCGATATTATCTCGATGCTTAGCCTCCAATTGGGACTACGTGTCTATATCAGGCCTCTCAATGCCAGAATTTCAGGCTTGTTTGCATTTGATGATGCGACTGGCGGGAGCATCTTGCTCAACGCGAATCACCCTGCCTCCCGCCTAAAACAAACTGCCGCACACGAACTGGGCCACTTTATTTCTTCTCGTCGCACTGCAGAGATATATACCGAACACGAGCAATTTGCCTCCCGTGAGGAGCGTTATGCCAATGCTTTCCAGCGCTGTTTTCTAACTCCTGCACGCGAAATTCGAAAACGCTTTGCTGAGATCACCGCTGGCCAAAGTCACCTAACGCGCCGCCATGTAATTCTGCTTGCTTACATGTTTGGCATTTCTAGGGAGGCAATGGTTCGACGACTAGAAGAACTAAAGCTCGCAAAGGATGGCACCTGGGATTGGTTCTCGGCAAATGGTGGGATCACTGATTTACAGGTACAACAAGTGCTCGGATCACTGCCCGATCGTAACCAATATGCTGCAGAGGTAAATCAGCTAGTTCCCCAGCGGCTTTCTTTGCTCGCGCGAGAAGTATGGAAACGAGGAATTTACAGCGAAGGGCAGCTTGCAAGACTCCTTCAGCTTGACCGCCATGAAATACGAGAACTGCTAGATGGCGTGGAAATGGAGGAGAGCGAGGCAAATGATCTCTTCAAGCTTTCTCACTGACCCCAAGACCACTTTAGTTATCGACGCAAGTGTGGCAATCAGTCTCAATGCCACTAATCGCGCAGCTGAAATCATTTCAGCGCTGCCAAGTATGGTGGTCGTCACACACAACGCGATGGATGAACTGAAAAGGGGCTCTCGAAACGGCCACACTGACGCTCAATTGCTTCAGGATCTCGTGGGCAGAAGCCTTGTTTCCCCAGTAGCTTTGGGCGAAAACAGCCTTAACGTTTACGAAGCATTGATTGATGGTAATGCGTTTAACACCTTAGATGACGGAGAGGCCGCGACGATAGCGTATGCCATCGAAGTCAGAGGCATCGCTGTCATTGACGAAAAAAAAGCGCGAAGAATATGCGGAGAAAGTTTTCCAAATCTTCGACTACTTTCAACAGCTGATCTTCTGCTGGACGATTTGATTGGTAACGCCCTTGGAAGAATTGGACAGGCCGAATCTATCTTTAATGCGCTGATCTCGGCTCGCATGCGCGTTCCAGAGGAAAAGCTATCGCTAGTGATTAACGTCATCGGTGAAGAGCGTGCAGCCAAGTGTGTCAGTTTGCCCAAAGCCGCACGAATGTCCGGATCGCTAATTGTTTGAGCGAATCTGGACTTCTCTGCATCTGCGGACCTAGCCAACTTCCAATCCTATGAGTTCGTATAGGGTGTCTGCTATTTAGCGCCGCAGATACAAGCAAGTCCGCTGTCTGCTTAGCGTCCTATAACGGGCCAGGCCCACTCGAACTACCACCGGCAGCTTTGGCCGATCAACAGAAGTACGCGCTGGTTCCACGACGGGCTACTTACCATCCTATACCGGCCGCCCAGTGGGCTTTATTTCCGGTCAGCTAGTGACAGACTTGGTCGGGGACTTCCTGATCCCGTTTTTCCCCAAGGTCGTCTCACAGTGTGGGCTCTTGGATAGCTAGTATGTGATGGCATAGAAGTTGTCATACTTTACATACTTGTCATTGTTGCCATGCGCAACTACCCTGACAAGAGATCAGATACGCGGGGTGCCATGTATACCGTATCCAAAAGAGTTCTGGACGAGTTCGCCGAAGTTGCGACCATCAGAGACACACTAGCGTTCAGCGCGCAGCTCTCCAGAGTTATCGAGCGCGAGGTCGAGCGGGCGTTGAAGAGACTCCAGCGTAAGGAACCCCATACGGGGACTTCCACATCGACTTTCCGAGCCGAAAAACGCTGGGAACCCTCTGCTACAGACCTACAGCGTGGCCGCGCACTGATGCTGGCGGAGTTTCGCCGGCCGCAAAATCTGTCCGTTTCCGATTTCGCGCAGCTTGCCGGCAAATCCCGTCAGCAGATATACAAGGACATCGAGAAGCGACGCTTGCTCGCGCTATCGATCGGCGCGCGCGGGCAGCGCATTCCGGACTGGCAGCTTGACGTAACCAGGAAGAAGCTCACCCAGGCGCTACTGGAGAAAGCGCGGAATGTGGACGAGTGGACGCTCTACTACGCTTTGTCAGAGCGGAGCGCGGTGCTTTCCGGCAAGGCCGCGCTGGAAGTCGTCAGCCCAGGCAATATGGGAAGGGTGCTGGACGTGCTTCTCGATCAGCTCGATCTCCACGGCTGAGCGGGATCGCCGTTGCCTCAGCCCCCACTCGAAGCCGTACTTCCGGCCGGAATAGTCCTGCAGCACTCCAGCCGAGAAATTTATCGCGGCCAGCCGTTTCACTTCCGCTACGTGTGGTTAGTAAAGGTGGTCGCACCGAAGTCCGGTTCTCGGCCAGAGCCGCCGGTGACGTTCTGAGTAAGCCAGGTCGGCTATGCGCGGCACACCAGTCGTTGAATAGACACTCAAGCTGAACGACAACGCGTGGTTAGTAATGGTGGTCGCACCGACGTCCGGTTCCCGGCCAAAGCAGATGGCCAAGTCTAAGAATCCACTAAATTTGTTGCGATTCAGAAACCAAATTTGTTGTGTCCCTAAAATTTAGTGCAGTCTCAGGAACATGAGTCTCATCACTCAGGCCCGTAAACACGATTTGATTCTTACCCGCTTTTTTTGCCTTATACATATTTTGATCGGCCTCATGAAGTAAGGCTTCAGCCTTAAAATCAGTTGCCTCTAGGCCTCTAGCGACAATGCCTCCCACAGATGCAGTTATATCGACTTTGTCTCCGCGAATAGATTTTATCGACGAAATAGTTTGTAGAATTCTGTTGGCGACCAAATTAGCTCGTTCAACAGAACTTTCTCCATGAAGCAGGACTACAAACTCATCACCACCAAGACGAGCGAGCATATCCTTTTTGCGTAAAACATTACTGACACGTATGGCAGTCTCCTTAAGCAGAATATCGCCAACTGAATGACCGTATGTGTCATTTACTTTTTTGAAGCCATCAAGATCGAAATAAAGCAAGGCTATTACCATATTATTTCGATCAGAAAAAGAAACAATTCTTTTAAACTCAGCAAACAATGCTGGACGATTAGGCAGCCCAGTTAATTTGTCATTTAAGGCCATATTTTCCATTTTTTTAGCATAAATTGACAATTGTTTGCGAGATTCTTCAAGCCCATTAAGAAGCATTAAAACATATGCAGGAATTGTTGCATTAAGAATCACTAACCCCATTAGAAGAATTAAATTATCCTGCCAATAGTTTGAATAAAGTCCAATAACCATTAAACCAGTAATTGCGACAGTTGCTGATAACAGCATCCATTTTTTGCCAAATCGAAGCCCGTTTCCAGTGGATATCCATGGATTGGCAAACACAAAGAAGTACCCCAATTCTTGAGTGAAAAACATTAAAGAAATGCTGACGGCTTGGTCAGCGATAGTCACGATATACATTCGCCATGGATTGAAGCCGGGTTTCTTGCGTACCCAGCACCAATGCAAAATCGCATATGCAAAGTACCCACCCAAAATTTCCAGCCCTTGCGCGGCATGGGAACTATGGGCGTATAGGAGCCAGAAGAAGTACCAACTTCCCCCTGCTACTCCTATCGCGAGGCGTACTTTGCACTGACCTAATTCAACATCACCAAAATTTTGACGTGTGGGGATGGGATATGGAGAAGCCATGGATCACGCTGTGAGTTGAGTGTGGTGGGAATTCATGTGTTTTTGCCACAGGGTTATATCGACCCAAGAGCAGAATTATTGAATTCCCGGCGTAGGGTGTGAATCGCCCACCAGGCAGTTGCCAAACGGAGATCGATACCTCGCTCGACTTTGCGTTGGTTCCCACGGACCCAAACCCAACAAGAATTCGTACATTAGTAGAGGTCCGCTGATTGTCTCGTGGCTGGATACGCATCACCCCCGCTGCTCCGGACCGCGTGACGGGCCGCCGATGTATTCGAATGTTGAACGCCCGTTTCGGCCGAACTTCGGACGGTTAGGTGAGCCCACCGGAGTGACGGCTCATGGCCGAATGTGTGAATTCTACGTGGTGCTAGTAAGCCGACGGTGGAAAATTTTGCTTGGCTAAGCGGCTGCTTTGGGGCACCTATCCCCCAAAGGCAGCCCCCGGCCAATAGTGGAAGGTCATGGCTTCATTACGACCGTCCGGTTTCAGGTAAAAAACGGCCAAAAATAATATAATTTTTGAAGGCTCCGATTAACTCAGATCGATTCAAGTCTCACTATTAAACCACTCAAAAGGTTTCAGCTACCCATTGGGTAACTCCATTTGTAATTCCATTACGCATACATTGCTTTGTATGGTTATACTCTCCACCACACGAAACCAAGATGCTCCAATAGCTAAAAGCAACCCTTTTCGTATCTGAAACTGCGCTGGTTCCATTGCTTACTCCATTCATGCCAAGGCTTACAGCAAAGCCAATAACTGAGCCTCCGCCACCCACATTCTGAATAGCATTGACGTTGATCCTGGCCTCAATACCACCCAAAGCATCTTTTGGCGATCCAACAATCTTCCAGCCCTTGGCCTCAAGGGAAGACTTAGCAATATCGTAAATCTCTTTCTTTCCTATTTGAAGTTCATGGACTTGGGGCCCTGAGGTGGAAGGGATTCCATACGAAACTGTTAGCGCTATATTTCCACTCGCGATTGCTTGGTGGCTTATTATTGAGAAAGCTGAAAATAATGCGAATTTTATAAGTTTCATGGTTTTTAAATTAAACTTAACGTGAAATGGTTTGACTTTGTTTCGCCAAAACCTGGGTGTGGCGCCAAATGTAAAGATCCCTGTTCGACTTGGGAGCGCCACCGTCACCCACGTTTGTTCAATCGACACTGAAAACTGAAACATTAGGGTGTGAACGAACAATTGCATTGGCAGTCGTGTGTGCCAGGCGAGATATCAGGAGCCGTTTTAAGTTAATGGGTGGGCAGCCATGGGGGAGAAACCGACACAAGGAGCGGTTGGAAAGACAGTCCGGAATGGGTCGGGAGTATGCCGATAACATCACCCCAACCACACAAGCGGCCATTCAGCGGCATTTCTAGCCAATGGCCGGTGTGCGGTACATAGCTGATCTAGGTGGTGCAGTACGCCAGCGTCGCCTTTGGCCGAACAGCGGCCGGCCTCGGCACTCCCCCGGTGCGCTCGCTAAGGATCGTTCCACCGTCCGAACTGAGTAAGCAGTCGTTCAGGCGCGGGAGCGCGCCAACGGCCAAAAAAGTGGTGGCCAGCCACTTCGGCCTCGACGAGACGGTCGGGGTTGCCCCACGCCATAACATTTCGCCGGGCACCGACATCCCGTTCATCCGGCAATCCCCCGAGGCCAAGCGTGTCATGCACCTGCTGCGCTGGAGGCTGGCCGCTGCATCTCCCCCAGGACTACCGTGAGCCCCAGCCAGTCTGGTCTCCGATCGGCGCCCCGTGCTTATTTTTGATGGACGGCCCCCAAAAGCTAAAACCGATCGCTATACGACTTGTATCCAGCACATTCGCCGGGTACCTGGAAACCATAGTAAAGGAGATCACATGTTCAACATAGAAACCTGGCACCGGGTGGAAACCCCGTTCTGCGACGACGGCGGCCGAGATTATTTGCGGGGTTGGGGAGGCTGCAGCACCGGCGAGGCGTTGCTCCACGAGTGCGCCGTTGCGCTCAAGGAGGCCGCCGACCACTACTCGGACCCGGTCGCAGGCGGACAGCACCCGCTGTATCTGCTTGCGTCCCATGTGCGAGGGCTGACCGACAACGCGTTTAGCGAGGAACAGGCCAAGGCGCTGTCGGTGTTTGTCCGGCACGCCTGGCGGCTCGACCGTGACCAGTTGCTGACGCTCGTACGTTGGATAGAGATGCTCGGTGACTCGATCCAGACCCGGCAACAAAGCTAAGCGTCGCCATTCACGCCCCCGCCGCAAGACGGGGGCGTTCTTCACGTGGCGGCAAGCGTCGGGCAGGAGTACGCGGTGATCGGGTCGTTTACTTCTTGGGGTTGGGCCCCCGAACGGCCTTGACGACACACTGGATCGGGGCGAAGAAAAGGGTCGGCCCTTCTCTCATCGCAGCGAGTACCTCGAGCAGGAATGCTTTCACGGTGAACTCCCTTGTTGTGGAGGGGTGTGGCTTGATTGTAGCCCTTTGATTAAAACCTATAATTGGACTCTGTCACCGCAACCATTGAGGAATGACGGCGTGAAAACCCTGCAAGCATTGCTCGTCCTTGTTCTCCTGGCGGCTAGCAAGCGCTACCGACAGCGCTGGCAGCACACCATCGATCGGGTCGACGCGTCGCTCGACGCCATTGCAGCCAGCCGCCGGCGAATTGAGGCGATGGAGCACGGCGGGAGGCCCCACATGAACGCTCTGTCGCAAATTATCAACCGGGGGATAATTTGAGATAAAAGGCAGTTGCAGCGCCTTGGCGCAAATCCAGGCCACCAGTACGGCCTTGGGCCTTGGTCGGCGCGGCGCCCCCAACTGACAGTTTCCGACACGTTTTGTCAATTGACACGAGGCCGGCGCATTACGGCTGCCAGGCCTCCTGTGCCGCAAAACGCCGCTTCTGCCACTTGCGGACAGCAACCTCGCTCCAGTACACCTTTTTGCCGAGCTTCACCGACGGTGGGAACTCGCCTGCATTGACCATGTTTTCCAGGGTTCGCGGCGCGATGCCTAACCGCTGGCATACCGTTTCCTTGTCGAGCTGCGCGGCCAGTGTCTCTTCAGTCATGTCGTGATACCTCTTCCAGTTGGGGTGAGGTATAACGAGGCGGTTTATACGATCAGCCGCAGCCCGGCTTCACAAAAATGGGCGGCTCGCTTATACTCCCCTGCCTTGCAAACGACCGGAATTTTTTCTGACGTTTTTCTGACGTTTGCAACGAAGGACGAGTGCGGACGACTGCGGATCAGTGCGGACAAGTGCTTGTTTTTAACCGTAGTTGCGTAAAGGCCAGTTAGCTCAGTTGGTAGAGCAGCGGATTGAAAATCCGCGTGTCCTTGGTTCGATTCCGAGACTGGCCACCAAATTCAAGCGGCTTCCCGTGGGTTTTTTCCACCGGAAGCCGCTTTTCTTTGCATCACGCCTGCGTCCTTGCGTTCGACCCCATCCCCTAGAAGACCTGTCCTCCGGGTGTCCGGGAAGGGAAGGGTATCGCCCCGCACCCTCCCGCCATTGCCTGAAAAAATATCAACTCAGGCCAGCCGCCATAGACCGGATAGAAGATTAGCATCTGACTATTTGATGGTATTCATTAGCTGTACTAATGTGGAGTTGCTTTTCCCTCAATAACGATCAGGAGACCGCCATGAGCAAGAAGGACAGCAAGCCATCCACCAACACCGAAGCCAAACTGAGCCGGCGAAATTTTATCGGCGCGGCAGCAGCCGCCACCGCAACCGGCGCGGCGTCGCTCGGTTTCCCGTCGATCGCCAAGGCGCAGGCGCCGATCAGTCTGCGCTTCCAGAGCACCTGGCCGGCGAAGGACATCTTCCACGAATATGCGGTCGATTTCGCCCACAAAGTGAATGCGATGTCCGGCAAGGAACTCAGGATCGAGGTGTTGCCGGCGGGTGCGGTGGTCAAGGCTTTCGACCTGCTCGATGCGGTGAACAAGGGCACACTGGACGGTGGCCACGGCGTGATCGCCTACTGGTACGGCAAGAACTCCGCCGTGGCGCTGTGGGGCTCGGGGCCCGCTTTCGGCATGGACCCGAACATGGTGCTGGCCTGGCACTACTATGGCGGCGGCAAGGAACTGCTGGATGAAATCTACAAGAGCATGAACATGGACGTGGTGTCCATGCTCTACGGCCCGATGCCGACCCAGCCCTTCGGCTGGTTCAAGAAGCCCATCACCAATGCCGATCAGATGAAGGGCGTCAAGTTCCGCACGGTAGGCCTGGCGGTGGACATGTACAAGGACCTGGGCGCGGCGGTGAACCCGCTGCCCGGCGGCGAAATCGTGCCGGCCATGGATCGCGGCCTGCTGGACGCGGCCGAATTCAACAATGCTTCCAGCGACAACCTGCTCGGCTTCCCGGATGTGTCCAAGGTCTGCATGCTGCAGAGCTTCCACCAGTGCAGCGAGCAGTTCGAGATCCTGTTCAACAAGAAAAAATACGACGGACTGAATGCCGAGCACAAGGCCATCATCAAGCACGCCATCGAGGCGTCGTCAGCCGACATGTCCTGGAAAGCCATCGACCGCTACTCCAGGGATTACATCGACATGAGCACCAAGAAGGGGGTCAAGTTCTACAAGACACCGGACACCATCCTGCGCAAGCAACTCGAGGCCTGGGACAAGATCATGGCGGCCAAGAGCGCGGAAAACCCCGCATTCAAGCGGGTGCTCGAATCCATGCGCACCTTTGCCGGCCGCGCTGCGCGCTGGCAGAACGACACCAACGTGGACTACAAGATGGCCTACAACCACTTCTTCGCCAAGAAGAAGGGTTAACCGGCATAGCCTCGCATGGCCGCCTGACTGAAGCCGGGCGGCCATTTTCTGCAGCCCATTCCAAAAACTCACGTCATGCAGAAACTGCTGCTCTTCGTCGACAAGGTAAGCACCTTCGCCGGCCGGTTTTTTTCCTGGTCCATCATCGGGCTGACTTTTCTGATTTCCTGGGAAGTGTTTTCCCGTTACGTCCTGAACACCCCGCATGCCTGGGTCCTGGACGTGCAGATCATGCTCTATGGCATCCTGTTCATGCTGGCGGGCGCCTACACGCTGGCCCATGGCGGGCATGTGCGCGGCGACGTGCTGTATGGATTTTTCGCTCCGCGCACTCAGGCCACCATCGATCTGGTGCTGTATGTGGTGTTCTTTCTGCCAGGCATTTTCGCGCTCACCTATGCCGGCTGGATCTACGCCAACGAATCGCTGGCCATCCACGAACAGACCTTCAGCCCCGACCCGCTGCCCCTCTATCCGTTCAAGTTCATGATTCCGGTCGCGGGCTTCTTCCTGCTGATGCAGGGGATCGTCGAGATCCTGCGCTGCATCATCTGCCTGCGTGACGGCGCCTGGCCCTCCCGCACCGAGGACGTCGAGGAAGTGGACGTCGACAAGCTCAAGCAGATGGTGAATGTGAAAGACGAGGACATCGCGGAACTGGATCAGTACGTGGTGAAGCAGGAGGCCAAGTCGTGAAGAAGGAACTGCGCTTCGGCTTCGCCTTGATGGCAATCATCCTGATCGCCATCGCCGTATTCATGCCATGGGGAAATCTCACCAACGGCCATCTGGGCCTGCTCATGCTGAGCCTGGTGGTGGTGACCATCATGCTCGGCTTCCCCACGGCGTTTACCCTGATGGGCATGGGCATGATCTTCGCCTGGCTCGCCTATCGCAGCAGCAGCCCGGATCTCGCCTTAACCCAGACCCTGGACCTGATGGTGCAGCGTGCCTACGGCGTGATGACCAACGACGTGCTGATCTCCATCCCGCTGTTTGTGTTCATGGGCTATCTGGTCGAACGCGCCAACCTGATCGAGAAGCTGTTCAAGTCGCTGCACCTGGCAATGGCGCGCATCCCGGGCTCGCTCGCCGTCGCCACGCTGGTGACCTGCGCCATCTTCGCCACCGCCACCGGCATCGTCGGGGCAGTGGTCACCCTCATGGGGCTGCTCGCCCTGCCAGCCATGCTGCGCGCGGGCTACAACGTCAAGCTCTCGGCCGGGGTCATCACCGCGGGCGGCTGCCTCGGCATCCTCATCCCGCCTTCGGTGCTGCTCATCGTCTACGGCGCAACGGCCGGCGTCTCGGTGGTGAAACTGTACGCCGGCGCCTTCTTCCCCGGCATCATGCTGGCCCTGCTCTATGTCGGCTACGTCATCCTGCTGGCCAAGCTCAAGCCGGAGCTGGCGCCGCCCCTGCCGGCGTCGGAGCGCGTGGTCGACATTCCCGACAACAATGCGCGCATCGCGGGGCGTTTCGGTCACCGGGCCATGCCTTCGCTGCTGCGCGCGGTGTTTAGCAAGGATGGCGCCGGCGTGCCCAGGTCGCAGGTCATGCGGGAGCTGTTCACGACCTTGCTGCCGGCCATCGTATTCGCAGTCATCATGGGCCTTGCCTGGCAGTCGCTCACCAAGCCGGATGAAGTGACCGACATTTCGCTCCTGCAGGAAATGGGCTCGGTGAGCGAGGAATCGCAAGAAGGGCCCGCGCTGGACGAACCGCTGGCCGAGGGCATCCAGGAACCCCCGACCGAGGCAGCGGAGGAACCCCTCGCCGAAGGCGTGCAGGAACCTCCCACCGAAGAAATTGGGGAGCCCCCCCCATCCGAGACCCTGCAGGAGCCGATGCCCGAAGGCGTGCGGGAGCCTGAGGCCGCAATGCCGCAGGCAACCGCGCCCGCTGCCGCTGAAGCGCCCGCGCCGAAGCAAGCCTCGGCAGCCGGCGACGTCGAGCGCCTGCCCACGCCGTCGAAGTTCTGGAAGATACTCGCCGGCGGCCTTGCGGTGCTTGCGGTGATCTACGCGCTATTCACCTTCGCGCGTCTCGAAATCTTCAAGATGCTGCTGACCTCCTTCTTCCCGCTGGCGATCCTGATCCTCGCCGTGCTCGGGTCCATCGTGTTCGGTCTCGCCACGCCGACGGAAGCGGCGGCGGTGGGTTCCTTCGGTGGCTTCGTGCTCGCCGCGTTCTATCTGGCCCACAACAAGTCGCAGGAGACGCGGCGCAAGCTGCGCACCACCTGGATTCCCCTGTGGATGCTGTTCGGCGTTTCCGTGGTGTGGTTCCTCCTGTTCAAGGCCGGCGTATTGCCCGCGCCCCCGCCTGACTGGGTCGGATGGCTGTCCATGGGTGCCGTCGGCGTGTGGTGCTTGCTGGCGGTGCCGCAGGTGAGCATGCTGCCGACAGTGAGGGAGTCCGCCTTCCTCACCGCCAAGACCTCGGCCATGGTGTGCTGGCTGTTCGTCGGCTCCTCGATTTTTTCCGCCGCCTTTGCGCTGCTTGGCGGCCAGCAACTCATCGAGGCGTGGGTGCTGTCGCTGGACATGACGCCGACCGAGTTCATGCTGCTGTCCCAGTTCATCATCTTCATCCTGGGCTGGCCGCTGGAGTGGACCGAAATCATCGTCATCTTCATGCCGATCTTCATTCCGCTGCTGGCGCACTTCAACATCGATCCGCTGTTCTTCGGCCTGATGGTCGCGCTCAACCTGCAGACCGCCTTCCTCTCGCCGCCGGTGGCGATGGCCGCGTTCTATCTCAAGGGCGTGGCGCCACCGCACGTCACCCTGAGCCAGATCTTCGCCGGCATGCTGCCTTTCATGGCAATCCAGGTGCTGGCCATGGCGATGCTCTACCTGTGGCCGCAGATCGGCCTGTGGCTGCCGGGCGTGCTCTATAAATAAGCAGCGATGAAACCCATCGAACGACAGCTAATGGAGGAGAAGCGATGAACATTGCATTCATCGGCATGGGCATCATGGGCAAGCCCATGGCCATCAACCTGAAGAAGGCCGGCCACACGGTCTTCGTGCACGGCCGCCGTCCGGAATCCATGACCCCGCCTTTGGAAGCTGGCTGCGCCGGATGCGCGTCGATCGCGGAAGCGGCCGCGCAGGCCGACATCATCATCGTCATGGTGTCCGACACACCCGATGTCGAGCAGGTCCTGTTCGACGACAACGGCGTAATCCATGGCGCCCGACCCGGCTCGGTGGTGGTCGACATGAGCACCATCTCCCCCACGGCCACGCGCCACATGGCCAAGCAGCTGCGCGACCGCGGCATCGACATGCTCGATGCGCCGGTGTCCGGCGGCGAGGTCGGCGCAATCAACGCCACGCTGTCGATCATGGTCGGCGGCAAGCCGGAAGTATTCGAGCGCGTGAAGCCGGTGTTCGAGGCGATGGGCAAGAACATCGTGCGGGTCGGCGACAACGGTGCCGGTCAGGTCGCCAAGGCGTGCAACCAGATCGTGGTCGCGGTCACCATCGAGGCGGTCGCCGAGGCGCTCACCTTCGCCCGCAAGAACGACGTCGACCCGGCCAAGGTGCGCGACGCGCTGATGGGCGGCTTCGCCGGCAGCCGCATCCTCGAAGTGCACGGCAAGCGCATGCTCGACAACGACTACACGCCTGGCTTCAAAACCAAACTCCACCAGAAGGACATCAACATCGTGATGCAGACCGCCAAGGAACTCGGGCTTGCCCTGCCGGGTGCGGCGCTGGTGATGCAGCATCTGAACGCGCTGATGGGCACCGGCGGCGCTGAACTGGATTCGGCGGCCGTGATGAAGATCGTTGAGCGCGAGTCCGGCATGGAGCGGCCATGAGCCGTCGCATTGTCTTTCTGGACCGCGCAAGCCTGATCGCGAACATGCGGGCGCCGTCCTTCGCACATGACTGGGCCGACCATGACCAGACCCGTCCGGAGGAGGTGGTCTCGCGCATCCGGGATGCCGACATCGTCATCGTCAACAAGGTGAAGCTCTCCGGCGACATCCTGGCGCAGGCACCAAGCGTGAAAATGATCGCCGTCGCCGCCACCGGCACCGACAACGTCGATCTTGCGTATTGCCGCGCGCACGGCATCGTCGTGTCCAACATCCGCGGCTATGCGGTTCAAACCGTTCCCGAGCACGCCTTCATGATGATGCTGGCGCTGCGCCGCAACCTGCTGGGCTGGCGCGAGGACGTGCGCGCCGGACTGTGGCAGCAGGCCGATCAGTTCTGCCTGTTCACCCGGCCGGTCAACGATCTTTACGGCAGCACGCTGGGGCTGGTCGGCTACGGTTCACTCGGCCATGGCATGCAGAAAATCGCCGAAGCCTTCGGCATGAAGGTACTGGTCGCCGAGCACAAGGGTGCTGCAGCGGCACGCGAGGGCTACACGCCCTTCGACAGCGTGCTGCGCGAGGCCGACGTGATCTCGCTGCATACCCCGCTGACTGCCGGGACGCGGCACATGATCGCCGCGCGCGAGTTCGGGCTGATGAAGCCCACCGCCATTCTCATCAACACCGCGCGCGGCAACCTGGTGGACGAGGCGGCGCTGGTCGAGGCGCTCAAATCGCAGCGCATCGGCGGCGCCGGTTTCGACGTGCTGGCGGTGGAGCCGCCGCGCGAAGGCAGCCCGCTGCTGGAACTCGACCTGCCGAACTTCATCCTCACGCCCCACGTCGCCTGGTCCAGCCGCGAGGCGATGCAAACGCTCGCCGACCAACTGGTCGATAACATCGAGGCCTTCATGGCCGGCACGCCCCGCAACGTCGTCATCTAAAAGGATCGATCCATGGACGCACGCGTCACGGCAGCCGGCCTCTCGATCGCCAAGCCGCTTTACGAGCTGGTGCACGACGAGATCGCGCCGGGAACCGGCATCAGCGGCGAGCGTGTGTGGCAGGGCTTCGCCGAAATCCTGCGCGAACTGACGCCGCGCAACCGCGCCCTGCTGGCGCGGCGCGACGAGCTGCAGGCCCGCATCGACGCCTGGCACCTGGAACACAAGGGCCGGCCGCACGATGCCGCAGCCTACAAACGCTATCTGGTTGAAATAGGCTACCTGCTGCCGGAGGGCGTGGACTTCGTCATCGCCACGGAAAATGTCGACGCCGAAATCGCCCGCATCGCCGGCCCGCAGCTGGTGGTGCCGATGAACAACGCCCGCTACGCCCTGAATGCGGCCAACGCGCGCTGGGGCAGCCTGTTCGATGCCCTCTACGGCACTGACGTCATTCCCGACAACGGCGGCGCCGAGAAGAAAGGCGCCTTCAATCCGGTGCGCGGTTCCAGGGTCATCGCCTATGCCAAGGCCTTCCTCGACGAGGCCGCCCCCTTGCGCGAGGGCAGCTACATCGATGCCATCGCCTACTCGGTGAAGGCGGGCCAGCTCTCGGTGACGCTGTCGAGCGGGGCACATACCGGACTGCGTGACCCTGGACAATTCAAGGGCTATCAGGAAAAGGCTGGCGCGATCAGCTCGCTGCTCCTGCTGCACCACGGCCTGCACATCGAGATTCATTTCAACACCGACCATCCCATCCACGAACTGCATCCCACCGGCATCCGCGACATCTATCTGGAAGCGGCGATCACCACCATCATGGACTGCGAGGATTCGGTGGCTGCGGTGGATGCGGGTGACAAGGTCAAGGTCTATCGCAACTGGCTGGGCCTGATGAAGGGCGAACTTTCAAGCAGCTTCGACAAGGGCGGCAAGGCTTTGATTCGCCGCCTCAATCCGGACCGCCGCTATCTTTCGCCCGCGGGCCGCACCTTCGAGATCCCCGGCCGCAGCCTGATGCTGGTGCGCAACGTCGGCCATCTGATGACCACCGACGCGGTGCTGGACGAACACGGAGGCGAGGTGTTCGAAGGCCTGCTCGACGCCCTGATCACCAGCACCTGTGCGCTGCACGACCTGAAAGGCGCGAGCCCCCTGCGCAACAGCCGCACGGGCAGCGTCTACATCGTCAAGCCCAAGCAGCATGGCCCGGACGAAGTCGCCTTCACGGTCGATCTGTTTGCGCGCATCGAGGACGTGCTGGCGCTGCCGCGAAACACGCTGAAGATCGGCATCATGGACGAGGAACGGCGCACCACGCTCAACCTCAAGGCCTGTATCCGCGCGGCGCGCGAGCGGCTGATCTTCATCAACACCGGCTTCCTCGACCGCACCGGCGACGAGATCCACACCTCGATGGAAGCCGGCCCGGTGCTGCGCAAGGGCGAGATGAAATCCGCCGCCTGGCTTTGCGCCTACGAGGACTGGAACGTCGACATCGGTCTGGCCTGCGGCCTCGCGGGCCGGGCGCAGATCGGCAAGGGCATGTGGACCCAACCCGACCTGATGGCCGGCATGATGGCGGCGAAGCAGGCGCACCCCGAGGCGGGGGCCAGTTGCGCGTGGGTGCCTTCGCCCACCGCCGCCACCCTGCACGCTATCCACTATCACCGGGTCGACGTATTCGCTCGCCAGCAGGCGCTGAAGCAAAGGGCGCGCGCCTCGCTCGACGACCTGCTGGCGATTCCTGTGGTGACGAAGCCGGCCTGGTCGCCGGAAGACATCCAGCAGGAACTGGACAACAACATCCAGGGCCTGCTCGGTTATGTGGTGCGCTGGATCGACCAGGGCATGGGCGCCTCCAAGGTGCCGGATCTCCATAACGTCGGCCTGATGGAGGACCGGGCGACGCTACGCATCTCCAGCCAGCACATCGCCAACTGGCTGCATCACGGCGTGGTCAGCGAAACCCAGGTGATGGAAGCCTTGAAGCGCATGGCCCGCCTGGTGGATCAGCAGAATGCGGGCGACCCCAACTACATCAGCATGGCGCCGCACTACATCAGCCTCGCCTTCCAGGCCGCGCAGGACCTGATTTTCCACGGCCGGCGTGTGCCCAACGGCTACACCGAGCCGACCCTGCACCGGCGGCGGCGCGAATTCAAAGCCGCATTGCGCGGCGATTGAAGGCGCGCAACCGTTGACTCGGCGCGGCGAGTGATGAATTGAAACCCGCCCGCTAACCTGCCACCCGCTGGTCATCCTGCTCGAAGCCGCGCCCGCTTTCGCCCAGGAGCACGGTGGCTGCGTGGCTGGAAACTGGTGGGCTGTAGTAATGCCCCTGTATTTCGTGACATTGCATCTGCTGCAGCCGGGCAAGCTGTGAAGCGGTTTCGACGCCTTCGGCAACGACGTTCAGGTTCATGCCGCGGCCCATGGCGATCATCGCGTTGACGATGGACATGTTCTCTTCACGGTCGAGTTCCTGCACGAAGGACTGGTCGATCTTCAGCGTATGGATGGGGAAGCGCGACAGGTACTTGAACGAACTGTAGCCGGTGCCGAAATCGTCGATGGCGAGCCGGATGCCGGCGGCAGAAAGCCGTCCGAGCTTGATCGCGTTGGCCTCGAAGTCGCGCATCAGCAGGCTTTCCGTGATTTCCAGTTCCATCAGACTACCGTCAAGCGAATACACCTGCACCGCGCGCATGACGCTGTCGACGAAGTCGGCGCTTTCGAGCTGGCGCGCTGAAATGTTGACCGACATGCGCACCGGCGGCAGCCCGGCCTTGTGCCATTCGGCCATCTGCGAACTGGCCTGGCGCAGCACCCAGTCACCGATGGGAACGATGACGCCGGATTCTTCGGCCACCGGGATGAAATCGGCCGGCGTCAGCAAGCCGCGCTGCGGATGCCACCAGCGCAGCAGGGCTTCGAATCCGCGCACTTCGCCCGTCTGGGCGTCGACCTGAGGCTGATAAAACAGCACGAATTCGTTGCGCGCCAGGGCGCGACGCAGGTCGGCTTCGATCTGCATGCGCTCGGAGTAGGGCGCCTGCATGCCGGACTCCCAGAACTGCAGGCGGCTGCGGCCCTGCGACTTGGCCTGGTACATGGCGATTTCGGCCTGGCGGATCAGGCTGTCGATCAGGTCGCCGTCTTCCGGAGCGACGCAGGCACCGATGCTGACCGAGACGTAGATCTCGTGGCCCTTGACGTACACCGGCTTCGACAGCACCTGGATGATCTTGCGGCAGATATGCTCGACATCGCTGGGCGCCGCCAGGGTGGGCAGCAGCACGGCGAACTCGTCGCCGCCGAGACGCGCCAGGGTGTCGCCTTCGCGCAGGCACTGGCGCAAGCGCGCACCGACAGCGAGCAGCATTTCGTCGCCGATGGTATGGCCCAGCGAATCGTTGATCACCTTGAAATGATCGAGATCGAGGCTCAGCACGGCCAGGGGTTTCTGCGTGCGCTTGGCCTGCGCCAGCATGAGGCCGAGGTGATCGCGGAACAGCGCGCGGTTCGGCAGGCCGGTGAGCAGGTCATGATAGGCTTGGTAGTGCACGGTTTCCTCGGCCTGCTTGCGCTCGGTGATGTCCTTGGCAACGCCGTAGCTGCCGATGAAACGCTGCTCGAATGGGCTGGCGTCCTCATCGTACATGCCGGTGGCGGTCAGCTCTACGGACTTGCAGCGGCCATTCATCGGTCGCGGACGACGCATCCCCGGGTTGCATTTGAGGCGGATTTCGATGTTGCGCGCGCTGCGGTCGCCCGCGCGTCGTTCGTTGAAAATGTGTTCGGCGCGCGCGATGTCGTCTTCGTGGATCACCAGGCTGTAATGCTTGCCCAGCAATTCTTCGCTGCGGTAGCCGACCAGGCTTTCGACACGGTCGTTGACGAAGGTGAAGCGGCCTTCGCAATCCAGCGTGTAAATGAAATCGGGCGAACTGTTGACCAGGAAGCGGTGCCACTTTTCGGACTGCTGCAGACGCTGCAGGATATGGTTGTTTTCCATCTCCAGTTGCCGCCGCCTCAGGGTATTGTCGACGCGCCGCAGCAGTTCTTCGGGTTCGTAGGGCTTGCGCACGAAGTCGGCGGCGCCGCCTCGCAAGGCGCGGATCGCCGCATCGATGGTGCTGTCGCCCGACACCACGATCACCGGCGTGTCAGCGCAGCGCTCGGCGACGAAGCGCAGCACCTCGTTGCCGTCCAGGTCGGGCATGCCGAGGTCGAGCAGGATCGCGTCGAACTGCTGCTTGCCGATCGCGATCAGGGCCTCGCAGCCGCCGTTGGCGGTCACCACATCGTAATTGCGGGCGCCCAGCAGGCGGGCCAAGCCTTCCAGTATCAGCGGTTCGTCGTCCACCACCAGCAGGCGGGGGCGCGCCGGAAAACTGCTGACGGTGCTGCGCAATGGCGAGGAATCAATAGCGTCTGTCACAAAAATTCTCCTTGAGCACGGGTTACATTGACCCGAAGCGTGTTGTCTTGAGCGGAGCCTGGCCTTGCTGCAGCGTGGGCAGGCGAATCAGAAAATGGGTGCCTTGCGGCGTGCTGGCGCAGCTGAGCTGGCCGTTCATGCGTTCGATCAGGCCGCGGCTGATGGACAGGCCAAGGCCGGCATGATCGCCGCCCTTTTCGCTGGCCACCGGCTCGAACAGCCTCGACGCCACCGACGCCGGCAGGCCGGGGCCGGTGTCGGCCACTTCGATTTCAATCTGGCGCTGGCCATCCACATCGACCAGCCGCGTGGTGAATTTGAGATGGCCGCCGGCATTCATGGCCTCAACCGCATTCTTGGCCAGGTTGAACAGCACCTGTTTCAGCAGATCTTTCTGCAATGGCAGCGGTGGCACATCGGGGTTGAGGTCGATCTGCACGTTGACCTTGTTCGGGGTGAACAGGGTGCCGAGCGCCATCCGAACCAGTTCGGAGACAACGCTGTTGACCGATACCAGTTCAAGCGCTGTGACGGGCGGCGCGTTCTCCTCGACGGCAGTGATGCCGCGCACGATGCGCGCCACCCGCTCGATTTCGTCGCTGATGATGCTGAGATCGCGTTGCACCGCCGAATCCGCCCCCAGGCGATCGGACAGCAGGTTGACGTAATTGCGCATGATGGTGAGCGGGTTGGCCACTTCATGCACGGCGCGGCGCACCCGGTCACGCGGAATGTCGTCGGGCAGCACGACGGGGGCCGGCGCAGCCATGGCAGGCGGAGACGCCATTGCGGGAACGGGCCACAAGGCCTCGGCGCATTCGGCCAGGAGGAATCGCCACAGCGGCGATGCGTTCAGGCCAGCTGCCGCATCGCCTGCCACCAGCACACCCACACGGCCGTCGCTGAGCATCAGCGGCTGGCAAAGGAAATTCGATACCCCAAGCAAACGGGCAATCTGCTCGTCCGCCAGCGCGGCATCGGCCTCGCCACGCTCGAACGACTGGGGCGCATTGCGCGCCAGCGCACGCGGCAGGGCCGAATGGCCGTCGTCAAGCGGGATCGCCAGCAACCCCAGACCCTGGGCCGCCGGGATCAGCGCGCTCGGCCGCAGGCAAGCATCGGCTGCGGGCGCAAACAGGCAGGCGCGCTCGATGCCGAACAGCGCACGCAGCGCGCCCTGCAACCGCGCAAACACCTGTTCGTTCGCGCCTGCATGACGGAAATGGCCGTGCAGCGCCGATTGCGCGGCCTGCCCGGCATACAGGCGGGCAAGCCGATCAAATCCGGTGCCACTCGTCTGCACCGCCATATCCGCCAGACCAAAACGCAGCGCCTGCTGGCGCGCCAGCATCTGGCTCTCGGCCAGCAGCTGGGCAGACTCGCCGGCACCGATTTGCAAAGTGGCGAGCGCAGCACGCACGTCAACGCTATCCACCGCGTCGGCACGGGTCACCAGTTGATAGGCGAGCTGGACGATGCGCACCAGCGGGTGCGCGGCACGTCCGCGCGTCAGCGGCGCGGCATGGAAGCGCACTGCGTCGGCCAGCCAGCCGTCGGGATCCATCCCGTCCAGCCAGTCGGCCGCATGCGACGGCGGGCTTATGTCGGCATCGAAATAATCCGCAAGATTGTGGGCGAGCCCCGCCGTCCAGGCCGCGTCCGCATCCGCCACGCCGGCGCGCAACGCCAGCGCCTGTGCCAAACGCGCAACACCCACCGACTGCCGCCAGCTCACTGCATAGCCCGTCTGCGCCGCACCCGCCGCAACCGGCGCCGCCAGCAGCACCGCACGCAGCAGATCCGGCTGCTCGAGACCGAAACCCGCGGGCAACCGCTGCAAGCGCAACGCCAGCACCGGATCGAAGCGCACGCAGGCCGCAAACTCCGCCTGGGCGGCGTCGCCTCGTGTCAGCAGCTCAAGCGCTTCGGCCACCACACCGGGGGCACAGAGACAGGTTGTTAGCTCTGACTTCTTCAGTAAATTATTCGAAAGGTCTCGCATCTCATTGCTATATATAATGAAATTTGCTACACCGTCAATCATGGATTTAAAATATTTGGGCCGACACCCTGGCCCGGTGTTTTCAAGTTTTGGTCGCCATGTCCGTAAATCGCCCATGGTGTTACATTCCAGCCGACCTTCATTAAAGCGAATGCATATGAAAGCTGTACTGTCCGGATTGATTCTTTTGTGCGTGCACGCCAGTGCCGCCGCAGGCGACGGCCGCGCCTTTGTGCAATGGAGCGACCCGATCGACGCGACGATGCCCGCCCAGCAGGATGCCTCCGATTCGGCGGCGATGCCGGAACTGAGCGCGCATTCGGTGCTGGTGTTCGACCAGGCGAGCGGGCAGCAACTGCTGGCGAAAAACGCCACCGTGCAAACACCGATTGCCTCGATCACCAAGCTGATGACCGCGATGCTGGTGATGGACGCCGATCAACCGCTGGACGAAAAGATCACCATCACCAAGGATGACCGCGACACCCTCAAGGGCACCGGTTCGCGCCTGGCCATCGGCGCCAGCTACACCCGCGGCCAGTTACTGCATCTGGCGCTGATCGCGTCCGACAACCGCGCGGCGCATGCGCTGGGGCGCACCTATCCGGGCGGGCTCGATCGCTTCGTTGCGACCATGAACCGCATGGCACGCGCGCTGGACATGCACGACACGGTGTATGTCGAACCTACCGGCCTGTCGAGCGGCAACCGCTCGACCGCGCTCGATCTCGCCAGGCTCGCCAATTACGCCTACCAGAACTACCCCGAGATTCGTCAGATCAGCTCCACTGGCCACTACACCCTCGGCACCCAGCGCGTGGTGCTGAAGAAAAAGCGCCAGAAAGCGCGCGTGCTGTATCGCTCGGTGGCGTTCAACAACACCAACCGCTTCACCCGCGCGGAAGACTGGCAGATCGGCCTGTCCAAAACCGGCTTCATCAACGAGGCCGGGCACTGCCTGGTGATGCAGGCACAGGTCGCCAACCGCGATGTCATCATCGTGCTGCTCGATGCACAAGGCACCAACCGCCGCGCCGGCGACGCCACCCGCATCAAGCAGTGGCTTGAATCCGACCCGCTGCATCAGGTCGGCATCCGCCACCCCTCCGCTTCGCGCACCTGATTTTTCTCCCCGACGGTTCGGGCTTTCATGGGCACTCACCCATGAAAGCCCGATGTCATTTGGGCGGGCCAATCCGCACCGGGTCCCACGCGACGGCGTTATGATGGGCGCCCCTCTGCCCTGTTCCGCACCATGTCTGCCGACCTCGCGCAGCAACTGCTGCTGAAAACGCTGTTGCCCCTGTCCCTGCTGATCGCCGCGGGCGGCATCTGGCCGCGCTGGCAGACCGGCATTTCGGTCGTCGGCCTGCGCGGCGAGATCAACCGGCTGGTGCTGAACTTCTTCGCGCCCATGCTCTTCTTCGCGGCGGGCGCCGCTGCCACGGTCGACCTCAGCATTTTGCAGGTGCCGCTGATTCTCGGCGCCGCCACGCTGTTCGGCCTCGGGATCGCCGCGCTGGCGCTGTTCGCCACCCCGCTCGGACGCGGCCTGTCGCGACCGCAGTGCGGCGCCATCATGCTGGCGTCCGGCTTCGGCAACGTGCTGTTCTTCGGTTACCCCTTCCTCACCACGGTGTTCGGCGAATCCGGCGCGCGCTATCCATTCTTCGCCGACATGCTCGCCACCACCCCGCTGGTGTGGTCGCTCGGCGTGTGGATTGCCTTCCGCTGCGGCAAGCACACCGAGCACGCCTCGTTCCTGTCGATGTGGCTGAAGCTGCCGCCGGTATGGGGGTTCGCCGCCGGCATCGCGGTCAACCTTTCCGGCGCGGCGCTCGACCCGCTGGTGGAAGCTGCCCGCTGGGCCGGCAGCCCGACCATTCCCCTGATGCTGTTCGTGCTGGGCCTCACCATTCCCTGGCACGACCTGCGCCCCCACAAGGCCGTCGCCGTCGCGCTTGGCATCAAGCTCGCGCTGATGCCGCTGCTGGCGCTGGGCATCGCGCTGGCGTGGCCGGGCAAGCTCACCGAACCCGGCGAGGCGGCGATCCTGGAGGCCGCCATGCCGACCATGGTGATGGTGATTGCGCTGGCCGACCGCTTCGGGCTGGACACCCGCCTGGCAGGCCTCATCATGGGCTGGTCAACGCTGGTGGGATTGGTTACGCTGCCATTCTGGCTTGTCGTTGTGAAAGGGTTCGCATCATGAAAATCGGATTCATCGGCAGCGGCATCATGGGCCGCCCCATGGCGGAGAACCTGCTGCGCGCCGGACACCAACTGTTCGTCTATGGCCGCCGCTTCGACCGCCTCGAACCCATGCTGGTCGCCGGCGCACTGGGCAAGGGCACGCCCGCCGAAGTCGCCGCCGAGGCCGACATCAGCTTTACCGTCGTCTCCGACACCACCGACGTCGAACAGATCATCCTCGGCGACCGCGGCCTGGTGCACGGCGCCCGCCCCGGCCACACCATCGTCGACATGAGCACCGTGTCGCCCGCCGCCACCCGCCGCATCGCCGCGGCACTCGCCGAACGCGGCGTCCACATGCTCGACGCCCCGGTGTCGGGCGGCGAAGTCGCCGCGCGCGAAGGCACGCTCTCCATCATGGTTGGCGGCGAAGCGCCGATCTTCGAGAAGGTCCGCCCGCTGTTCGAAGTGCTCGGCAAGAACATCGTCCACGTCGGCGGCCACGGCGCCGGCCAGGTCGTCAAATGCTGCAACCAGATCGTCGTCGGCCTCACCTTCGAGGGCGTCGCCGAAGCGATTCTTTTAGCACGCCGAAACGGCGTCGACCCGGTCAAGATGCGCGAGGCGCTGATGGGTGGCTTCGCCGGCAGCCGCATCCTCGAAGTCCACGGCCAGCGCATGCTCGACTCCAACTACAAGCCCGGCTTCAAGGTGAAGCTGCACCACAAGGACATGGCCATCGTCATGGACAACGCGCAGGAAACCGCCACGCCGCTCCCCGGCGCCGCCCTGATCGCGCAACAGATGAACGCGCTGATGGGCGCGGGTGACAGCGAGCTTGATTCGTCGGCCCTCATGCGCGCGCTGGAACGGCTGGTCGGCGAGGCCAAGTGAGCGGCAAGGAGCGTGTCGTCTTCCTCGACCGCGCCGCCTTCACCGAGGACGACCTGCCGATCCCGAGCTTCGATCACAACTGGAGCGAATACCCCGACAGCGAAGCGGCCGACATCGTGCCGCGGCTGTTCTGGGCCACCACCGCGATTACCCACGCCACGACTATCGATGCCGAGGCAATCAGGCAATTGCACAAGCTCACCCGCATCGTTGCCACCGGACCTGCCGCGGTCGATGCTGCCGCGTGCGAAGCGCGTGGAATTGAGGTGCGGCAGTTACCTGCGAGTGATGCGCCAGGTAAAGCGTTAATTGAATTTCTTGAAGCGCAAGTCGATGGTAAATCCTGAGTCTTGGTATCTAAGCGATGGAGTAATCGCCGCCTTTATTGGCGCGGCCTCGGCTTTTTTTCTTATGGTGATATACAACGGGCTGCTCGCCAGAAGGAAGCGGCATGCTCACTACTCAGCTCTTAAGGCAGAGATGGAGTACTGCCACGATCTTGCGAAGGTATATCTTGAAGGCAAGATTGCTGCACCGCTGTATCGATTGCCAACTGTTGCATATGCAAACTCGTTGCCCGCGCTGCTGGCCGATGCCGCATTGAATGCCACAGACACCCGAGCGCTACTCGCTTTTTTTAATGAAGTAGAAACGTTGAATCGGGGTCTCGACCAAGCGGAAGGCGCACGGCTAATCACCGACCCGACAGAAAGAGAAACTAAGCTTACTGATGAGCTTAATCGCAACGCACTTAAAGCTAAGCATTTAGTCTCGATAGAATTTTTATCGTCTCCGAGCTACTACGATCGGGCTAAGTCCGTCATCAATTCCCGCTTGCGTTGGTATAGGTTCTAGCCCCTCACGGGATAGTGCTTCTTGCCATGAAACTCACCGACCCCTCGCTATTTCGGCAACAAACGCTGATCGGCGGCGAATGGCATGACGCCGCCGACGGCGCGTGCTTCGCCGTTCACAACCCCGCCAACGCAGAAATCATCGGCCATGCGCCGCGCTGTACCGCCGCCGATGTCGAGCGCGCGATCACGGCCGCCGACGCCGCCTTCCCTGCCTGGCGAGATCAAACCGCAAAGTCGCGCGCGCAGCTGCTGCGCCGCTGGTTCGACCTGATCCTCGCCAACCGTGACGATCTCGCCGCCATCATGGTGAGCGAGCAGGGCAAACCTTTGAGCGAAGCACTCGGCGAGATCGACTACGCAGCGAGCTTCATCGAGTGGTTCGCCGAGGAAGCGCGGCGCGTCTATGGCGACGTGGTGCCGTCGCCGTGGGCAGACCGGCGCATGTTCACGCTGAAGCAACCGGTAGGCGTGGCGGCGTTGATCACGCCGTGGAATTTCCCCGCCGCGATGCTGACGCGCAAGGCCGGCGCGGCGCTCGCTGCCGGCTGCACCGTGGTGGCGAAGCCAGCGTCGCAGACGCCGTTCACCGCGCTGGCGCTGGCCGAGCTGGCGCAGCGCGCAGGGTTTCCGCCGGGGGTGCTGAACGTGGTGACCGGCGACGCGGAAACCATCGGCGGCGTGCTGACCTCGCACCCGCTGGTGCGCAAGGTGTCGTTTACCGGCTCGACCGCGGTGGGCAAGCAGCTGCTGGCGCAATCCGCCGGTACCTTGAAGCACGTTTCGCTTGAACTCGGCGGCAATGCGCCCTTCATCGTGTTCGACGACGCCGACCTCGACGCCGCAGTGGCGGGGGCGCTCGCCAGCAAGTACCGCAACAGCGGGCAGACCTGCGTGTGCGCCAACCGCGTGTTCGTGCAGGATGCGATCTTCGATGCCTTCGCCGAAAAATTCGCCGCCGCGGTGGCGCAGCTGAAAGTGGGCGAGGGCTTCACGCCGGGCGTGCAAACCGGACCATTGATCAGCGCCGCCGCGCTGGAGAAAGTCGAGTCGCATATCGCCGATGCGCTCGCGCACGGCGCCACGCTCCTCATCGGTGGCCATCGCCATGCGCTCAGCGGGCAGTTCTTCCAGCCGACGGTGTTAAGCCACTGCACGCCCGACATGCAGATCTGCCGCGACGAGACTTTCGGCCCGGTGGCGCCGCTGATTCGCTTTGCCAATGAAGCCGAGGTGATCCGCATGGCCAACGACACCGAGTTCGGGCTCGCCGCCTATGCCTACACGCGCGACCTCGGCCGCGCCTGGCGACTCGCCGAGCAGCTCGACTATGGCATGGTGGGCATCAACGCCGGGGTGATTTCCACTGCCGAGGCGGCGTTCGGCGGCGTCAAGCAATCGGGGCTGGGGCGCGAGGGTGGGCGCAGCGGCATCGACGAATATCTCGACATCAAATACGTGAACCTGGGCGGGCTGGGCTAAGCGTCGATGTCTGCCAGGTTGAGCACATGACGCCGGCCCCCAAGCGCAACATCATCGTCATCGGTGCCGCCAGCGGCGCCGGGGCGCCCGACCCGGCCACCGCCGAGGGACCGGGCGCGCTGCGGCGCTATCACGCCTTTCACGACACGTCGCTGCAGCACGTCGAGTGGGACGCGATCCTGCGCGTGCCGCGCGAGGCACAGGACACGCCGCTGCATGCGGTGGCGGCGCTGAGCGCGCGACTGGCGGCGGCGGTGGAAACGGTACTGCAGGCGGGAAATTTCCCGCTGGTGGTGGGCGGCGACCATTCCTGCGCGATCGGCACCTGGAGCGGGGTGCATCGCGCGCTTGCCGATCGCGGCCCCATCGGCCTGATCTGGATCGACGCACACATGGACAGCCATACCTTCGCCACCACGCCGAGCGGGCAGATCCACGGCATGCCGCTGGCCGCGCTGCTCGGCCACGGCGAAGCCGCGCTCACGTCCATCGAGGGATCGGAACCCAAGCTCCGGCCCGAACGCGTATGCCTGATCGGCGTGCGCAGCTTCGAGGCAGGCGAGGCCGCGCTGCTGCATCAACTGGGCGTGCGGGTGTTCGACATGGCCGAGGTCCACCGGCGCGGGCTGGCAAGGGTATTCGACGATGCGCTGGCGATCGTGCGGCACGGCACCGCAGGCTACGGCGTGAGCATCGACCTTGACGCACTCGACCCGGAGGAGGAACCGGGCGTCGGCACGCCGGTGCCGGGCGGCCTGCGCCGCGGCGAACTCGCCGATGCGCTGTCCCGTTTGCGCGGCGACCCAGCGTTTGTCGCGATGGAAATCGTCGAGTACAACCCGCGCCGGGATCGCGGGCACGCCACGGCCGACGCGGCAGGCGCGCTGGTCGATGCCGTCACGCCGCTGCTGCGCGACGGGTGATCACCCTCAGTCCGCGGCGAAGCCGACGAAGGGATTCTCGCGACGTTCGTGTCCGAACGTGGACATCGCGCCGTGCCCCGGCACGAAGCGCACATCGTCGCCGAGCGGAAACAGCTTGTCGCGGATGGCGGCCAGCAGCGCCGCATGGTCGCCGCGCGGAAAGTCGGTGCGGCCGATCGATCCCTTGAACAGCACGTCGCCGACGAAGGCAAGCCGCGCCTGCCGCTCGAAAAACACCACGTGGCCGGGGGTGTGGCCGGGACAGTGCAGCACGTCCAGCAGCAAAGAACCCACCGCCACCTGGTCGCCGCCCTCCAGCCACTGGTCGGGCGTGAACGCCACCGCAGGCGGAAAGCCGAACAGTTCAGCCTGCTGCGGCAGCAGGTCGAGCCAAAACTGCTCTTCGCGCTGCGGGCCGATGATGGGGATGCCGAGCGCATCGCGCAACTCGACAGCCGCACCGACATGGTCGAGATGGCCGTGGGTGAGCAGGATGCTTTCCAGCGTGAGGCCGCGTTGCGCCACTTCCGCAAGCAGACGCTCCGCCTCGCCGCCGGGATCGATCAGCGCCGCGCGGCCCGCTTCGTCCCACACCAGAGAGCAGTTCTGTTGATACGGGGTGACGGGGAGGATGGTAAATTCCATGCACGCCATTATCCTGCTCGCCCATTCATTCGACCAATCCCATGTCCGCGCCCGATGCCCTGCTGCTGATTTCCACCCACTGCCCGCACTGCCCGGCGATGCTGGCCGCGCTCGCCGACCTGCTGAAGCAGGGCACGGTCGGCCGCCTGGAAGCGGTCAACCTGGAACAGCATCCCGAGGTGGGGCAGGCGCTCGGCGTGCGCTCGGTGCCGTGGCTGCGCCTCGGCCGCATCGAACTGTCCGGCGTGCACGGCAAAGCCGAGATCGCCGAGTGGGTGGCCAAGGCCGACAGCGAGGAAGGCATGGCCGACTGGTTTCATATGCTGCTGAAGGAAGGCCAGTTGCCCAAAGCCCAGACGCTGATCGAGGCCGATCCCACGCTGCTGGCCGCGGTGCTGCCCATCGTCGGCAATGTCGAAGCCAGCCTCAACGTGCGGCTGGGCGCCGGCGTGCTGCTGGAAAATTTCGCTGGCAGCGACACCCTGCGCGCGCTGTTGCCGCGACTGGGCGAACTGTCGCAACACGCGGATGCGCGGGTGCGGGCGGATGCCTGCCATTACCTGGGGCTGACCGGCGATGCCGCGGCGCGGCCGTGGCTGGATGCGCGACTGACCGACGACGACGCCGACGTGCGCGAGATCGCGGCCGAGAGTTTGCAATCTATTTCAGATTGACCACTTTATGAGCTTCGATCCAATACGCTCCACTCCAGCCGGATATTGGCGTTTTGCAGCCCAGTATTTTCATGCCGCACAGGCTGTGAGAGAAGCAAGCAAACAACAACTGGCCTTGCCGGCCTTGCAACTCTACGGTCAGTCAATTGAACTGGCACTTAAGGCTTTTCTATTGAAGCGTGGCACCTCACTTAGTGAGGTGAACAAACTACGCCATAAACTTACCGAGATCCTCACCTTGGCACGTAGGCGTCGCCTCGGCACTGAAGTAAAGCTGAATCAACACGATCTAGCTCTCATTCAACTGTTAAGTGAGAACTACTCGACACACCGCTTTCGTTACATCGTCAGTGGGCGAATGCAAATCCCACAGCTTGAGTCCATTGCGCCAATATGTGAGCACCTTATCGCCGGGCTGGCGCAATACTGCACGGGGCGGTCATGGGGTCTCTATCGAGGCCACTATTAAATATCACCCCCCGCGTAGGTTGGGCTGAATGAAATGAAGCCCAACATCGAACTCCAGTACGTTGTGCGGGGATCCGCAATGTTGGGCTTTGCAGCCCAACCTACGTACTAATTCATGGGCGTGATGATATAAGTCCGGGTAGGCGCACGGATTGCACCGCATACCCATCCAACGCAATAACGATTACGCCCTACTTCAAAACTTATTAGCAGCGCCAATACCATGTCCGTCCCCGCCGCCTACCTCGGCGTCATCCTCATCTGGTCGACCACGCCGCTCGCCATCCAGTGGAGCGCGCAGGGCGCGAGCTTCAGCTTTGCGGTGATGGCGCGCATGCTGATCGGGCTGGCGATCTGCCTGCTGCTGATGCGCGCGACCCGCACGGCGTTTCCGTTCACCCCGGATGCAAAGCGGCTTTACGCGATCAGCGGGCTGTCGATTTTCGTCGCCATGCTGCTCACCTACTGGGGGGCGCTGCACATTCCGTCGGGGCTGATTTCGGTCATCTTCGGCTTGTCGCCTCTGGTGACGGGCGTGTTCGCCGCGCTGTGGCTGAGTGAGCGCACGCTCACACCCATGCGCATTGCTGGCGTGGGGCTTGCGATGGCGGGTCTGTGGTTCATTTTCGGCCAGCCGTGGCCGGGCGATGGTCAGGCCACGCTCGGCACCGCCGCCGTAGTGGCCGGCATGACCGTGCAGGCGCTCGGTCTCGTGTGGATCAAGCGGCTGAATGTGCGCGCCTCGTCGCTCGCCATCACGACCGGCTCGCTCGGCGTGGCGACGCCGCTTTTCGTCTTGGCCTGGTTGATTGCCGATGCCGCGCAGCTGCCGCCCGATATCACGCCGCGCGCCGCTGCGGCCATTGTCTATCTCGGGGTGTTCGGGTCGGTGGTGGGCTTCACCCTGTATTACTACGTGATCAAGCATCTCGACGCCGGGCGGGTCGCGCTGATCATGCTGGTCACCCCCGTCACCGCGCTGCTGCTGGGTCAGACGCTGAACCACGAGCGCATTCCGGCGATCGGTTGGGCCGGCATTGCGCTGATCGGCGCGGGACTGCTGCTGTACGAATGGCAGGCGCTACGGCAACTCCGCCGGCCGGACCATTCCGGCCCGATCGTTCACGCTGACGCCCAATCCGGGCGAAGGCCACCGCAAGACTGATCCGGGCCAAAAACCATCAGGCCGCCGTTCCGCCGAAATGCACATCCAGCCAATTGATTTCAAATAACTTAATTTTGATGCGGGGCGGAAAATGAAAAAAACCTCATCTCCAGCCTAAAGTTCCTTTTCTGCGCGCCGATTCAATCTTCAACTTGGATTAGGATCAATCCGGCTCAAAAACTGTATCAACGGTACACTGCCACGAAAGCGCAGGTCACAAAGCCTCAGGCCTAAATGCCCTGACCCTGTCAGGGATCATGGTAGCGGGGCTGCTAAGGAGTTGTGGTGCGTTTCAAGTTGTTGCAACACCCGTGCCGCACCCTACGTCCACACTGCTGCGGCGTGCCTTGATTCATCCCCCCCGCCCCCCTTTCCGTCACCGCCCCCGGTCGACGGCGCGTCAACGTCCGCTTTTACCTTCACCCGCGCCGGGCGTCGCCCGAACGGCAGACCCGGCATTGCCCAGCGTGAACCTGGCAAGCGAAAGGGGGGAACATCCGTCATTCGATTAAACGGAAACATCCCATTCGTGGCTCGACCAGCCTGCCCTGAGCCCCGCAAAGCGCCCGCCACGAACAGATCAAAATCAAGCCTCTTTCGGAGAACCAGACAATGCGTTCCAACCTGCCCGTCACCAACATCGAATACCTTCTGCAGGAGGGCGAAAGCCCGACTTCAAGGACGGATGTGCATGGCAACATCACCTACGTCAACCAGGACTTCATCAACATCAGCGGCTTCAGCGAAGACGAGTTGATCGGGGCGCCGCAGAACATCGTGCGCCATCCCGACATGCCGCCCGAGGCGTTCGCCGACTTGTGGCGCACGCTCCGGGCGGGCAAGGCGTGGACAGGCCTGGTGAAGAACCGCTGCAAGAACGGCGACCATTACTGGGTCGAGGCCAATGCCGCGCCGATCATCGAAAACGACACGATCGTGGGCTATACCTCGGTGCGCAACAAGCCCGGCCGCGAACAGGTTCAGGCTGCCGAAGGCGCCTACCGCGCGATCCGGGCGGGCGACCCCTCGCTTGCCGTCAGCGAGGGCTGCGCCGTGAAGCGCACCTGGCGGCAGCGTTTCGAATGGTTGGCGGTGCGCTCGCTCAAGGGCCAGCTGATCCTGGCGGCCGTCTCAGTCGCGACCGTGTTCCTGATCCTGGGCGTGTTGAGCTGGCTTGCCGCCAGCGGCGACGCGTCGTCCGCCCGCATCGCCATGGCCCTCTCCGCATTGGGCGTGCCGCTGGCCGGCGTGTTCGGTGTGCTGGCCTATCGCAGCCTGATCAAGCCGCTGGCCTGCATCCGCCACGAAATCCTGCGCCTCAGCGCGAGCGACCTCACCAGCCGCATCGAGCCGTCACAGGCGGTCGAGGAACTCGCCTGCATCCTGCACTCGATACGCGTGTTGCAGGTCAATCTGCGCTGGGCGATCGGCCAGATCAAGGAAAGCTCGGGCATCGTCAACACGGGCACCACCGAAATCGCCGCCGGCAACGCCGACCTGTCGGGCCGCACCGAATCGCAGGCGTCGAGCCTGGAGGAAACCGCCAGTTCGATGGAAGAGCTCACCAGCACCGTCAAGCAGAACGCCGAGAACGCATGCCAGGCCAACCAACTGGTGGTATCGACGGCCGAGATGGCGGGCCACGGCGGCGAAATCGTCGGCCAGGTGGTCGACACCATGGCGTCGATCAAGGAAAGCTCCAGGAAGATTGCCGACATCATCGGCGTCATCGACGGCATCGCCTTCCAGACCAACATCCTGGCGCTGAACGCCGCGGTCGAAGCCGCGCGCGCCGGCGAGCAGGGCCGCGGCTTCGCGGTGGTGGCGTCCGAAGTGCGCAATCTGGCACAGCGCTCGGCCAGCGCGGCCAAGGAGATCAAGGGCCTGATCGAGGATTCGGTCGGCAAGGTCGATGCCGGCGGCAAGCTGGTCGACGAAGCGGGGGTGGCGATGCAGGAAATCGTCGGTTCGGTCAGGCGCGTCACCAACATCATGAGCGAGATCGCGACGGCGAGCGCGGAACAAAGCGCCGGCATCGAGCAGGTCAGCCAGGCCATCACCCAGATGGACGACATCACCCAGCAGAACGCGGCATTGGTCGAAGAGGCCGCCGCCTCGTCGGAGAGCATGCAGGCGCAGGCGGGAAAACTGATGGCCTTGGTGGACGCCTTCAAGCTGTCGCAGACGGCGCGTCGGGCGGCCCCGCCCCGGCGCGCGTCAGCCAGACCCAAGCCGGCTCATACGCCGGCCAGAAGGGTGGAATTCGCCACGCCCCCGCCTCAGCAACTGCCCGAAATGGGCGGAGAACGGTAAAGAACGGGAAACGCTCAGCCTATTTCTTGAACAGGTCGTCGAGCAAAGAGGGCTTGGCGGGCGGGTTCGGTTCGCCGCCGGCTTGATTTTCAAACAGGACATCGAGCGCGCCACGGCTCGCCTGCGCCATCGCCGCACCACCGCCCTTGTAGGCTTCCGGCCGCGGCACGAACCAGCCGCAATCGTTGCCGCGCACCTTGTCGGCGACGCGGTCGGCCGCCAGTTCGCGGCACTGGCCGGCGCGGTGCGCGTCATAGTGGCGGCACAGCTTGCACACGTGCAGGTCGGCGCGGCAGCTGGGACAGGTGTCGCGGCGCGACAGCGGCAGCAGCATGCCGGCCAGACTGGCGCCGCATTTCCAGCAAACCAGGCTCATGCCGTCTGCAACGCGTGGTATTGCAGATCGCCCAGCGCGACCTTGCGCAAGGCACGCTCATGGGTGGCCTCCAGCACCACCGGCGGGGCCACGCCGTCTTCGGCGGCTTCCAGCCAGCGCGCGGCGCACACGCACCAGCGGTCGCCCGGCTTCAGACCCGGAAAATCGTATTCCGGAACGGGGGTGACGAGGTCGTTGCCGCGCTGCAGGGAATAGTCGAGGAAGGCTTCGGTCATCTGGGCGCACACCGTGTGGCGGCCGATGTCATGCGCCCCGGTGTGGCAGACGCCGTCGCGCCCGAAGCCGGTCATCGGCGACACGCTGCACACCTGCAGCTGGCTGCCCAATACATTGCGTGCTTCACTCATCGGGTTCTCCCGCTTGTTGGAATGTGCAAAAACATGGCACAGCGGTCTCAGGGCGCATCCGCCGCGTCGCCGGGCATCGGTTCGGTCAGGGGACGGATCAGGGCCGCCCCCGCCACCGCGGCGTATGTTTGTTCGATATGCGCCAGCACGCTGGGTGCGGGATAGCCGTCGACCGGCAACTGGTGCGCGGCCTGATACTGTCGGATGGCGGTTTGCGTCATCGGGCCGAGCAGGCCGTCCGCCGGCCCGGCGTCGAACCCCAGTTCGTTCAGCGCCTGCTGCAGTGCCTTCACTTGCGCGGTGCTGAGCGCTCCCGCTTCGCCTGCCTGCGAAACCACCGCGGCACCGCCCGCCAGCTGCTGCGCCATCTGGGCCACGGCCAGCGCGTAATTCACCGAACGGTTCCAGCGCATCACCACATCGAAGTTTTCAAACACCATGAAGGCCGGACCCTGCCAGCCCTGCGGCAGCACGACGGCGGCGCCTCCGGTCGCATCCGGCAACGCACTGCCGTCGGCCGTCTGCACGCCGAACGCCGTCCATTCCGCTACCGGCAAGCGGTGATTGACGCGCGCACGACGCAGGTCGAAGCCTTGCGGCAACCGCACCTCCAGCGCCACCGGTTCGCCCGGGTGCCAGCCTGCACGCCGGAGATAGTTCGCAGCGGAATGCATGGCGTCCGGCAGCGACTGCCACAGATCGATGCGGCCATCGCCATCGGCATCGACCGCATACGCGCGGAAGGTCGATGGCATGAATTGCATATGCCCCATCGCGCCCGCCCACGAACCGTTCATGTCGATGGCGGCCACATGCCCGGCGTCGATGATGCGCAGCGCATCGAGCAGCTGGCTGCGGAAGAACGCGCTGCGGCGGCCGTCGAAGGCGAGGGTGGCGAGGCTGGCCGGAATGTTGAGGCTGCCGAGGGTGGACCCGTAGTTGGTTTCCAGCCCCCAGAACGCCACCAGCACGGATTTCGGAACGCCGTGCTGCTGCTCGACCGCATCGAGCAGGGCGGCGTGTTCAGCCAGCATCGCCTGGCCGCGCGCCACCTGGCGCGCGTTGACGCGTCGCGCCAGATAGTCGGAAAAGATTTGCAGGAATTCGGGCTGGCGGCGGTCGAGTTCGATCACCCGCTCGACCGGCGTGATGCCGGTCAGCGCGGCGTCGAGCGTGGCGGCGGATATGCCCTGCGCCGCGGCGTCCTCGCGGAAGGCGGCGAGCCAGGTTTCAAAATCGGCGCCGGCATGAACCGGAGACGCCGCCAGCAGGGCCAGCAGGAAGAAAAGCTTACGCATGCTTTTGCAGCCAGTACTCAAGCAGCGCCATATGCCACAGCTTGCTGCCCTGGATGCGGGTATGGTGCTGCTCCGGCGCGTCCAGCAGCTTGTTCACGTAGGCCCGGTGATACAGGCCGCGCTCACGGCAGGCCTGCGAATTCAAAATGTCCTGCATGAAGTTCAAGAAATCTCCGCGTACAAATTTAAGCGCGGGCATGGGGAAATAGCCTTTCTTGCGGTCGATCACCGCATCCGGCACCAGCCCGCGCGCGATCTGCTTCAGCACGTGCTTGCCTTCGGATGCCAGCTTGAGCTCGGGCGGCATCGAAGCCGCCAGTTCCACCAGCTGGTGATCGAGGAAGGGAACGCGCGCTTCCAGTCCCCACGCCATCGTCATGTTGTCGACCCGCTTCACCGGATCGTCCGTGATCAGCATGGTCGTATCCATGCGCAACACCTGATCGATGAATTCGTCGGCAAAAGGTTCCGCCAGATGGCCCGCAATCATTTCCGCCGTGTAGTCGGGGCCGTGATAGGCCGGCATGGTCATGTCGAGAAACTCGTCGTGATCGCGGTCGAAATAATGGCGGCGGAAACGATCGAGCGCCGAACCTTGCGTTTCCGCCGCCATGCGGGGATACCAGAAATAGCCGCCGAACACCTCGTCGGCGCCCTGTCCGCTCTGCACCACTTTCACCGTCTTGCTGACCTGCTCGGCCAGCAGATAGAAGGCCACCGCATCCTGCGCGAACATCGGCTCGGACATCTGGTCCACCGCCTCGGGCAGGCGACGCAGCACTTCGGCATTGGGAATCAGGTACTTGTGGTGGCGCGTGCCGTACATCGCGGCCACCGGATCGGAATATTCGAACTCGTTGCCGCGCTCTTCCGGCTGGTCCTCGAAGCCGACCGAGAACGTCATCAGGTCGGGCACGCCCTGCTCCGCCAGCAAGGCCACCAGGAGGCTCGAATCAAGCCCGCCGGAAAGCAGTACGCCGACCTTGACGTCGGCGATCTCGATGCGCTTTTTCACCGCCTGCCTGAGGCTTTCGTGGATGGCCTCGGTCCATTCGGCCTCGGTCTTCGGCAGTGCCGGGCGCTGTGCCCGCAGCGACCAGTATTTGCGGTAGCTGAGTTCGCCGCGCGCATTCACCGTCAGCGTGGTGCCGGGCGCGAGCTTGCGGACCCCGTTGAAGATCGTGCGCGGCGCCGGCACCACCGCATGCAGGGTGAACAGGTGATGCAGCGCCACCGCGTCGATGCCGGTGTCGACGCCGCCCGCCGCAATCAGCGCCTGCGGCGTCGACGCGAAACGGAAATGGGCCGCATCCTCGCTGTAATACAGCGGCTTGATACCGAGGCGGTCGCGCGCCAGGAACAGCGTCTCGCGGTTCCAGAGGGCGAACGCGAACATGCCGTGCAGGCGTTCGACGCAGGCTTCTCCCCATTGCAGATACGCACGCAGGATGACCTCTGTGTCGCCGTCGGAATGAAAGGCATGGCCGTGCCCGATCAGCTCCGAACGCAGTTCCGGGTAGTTGTAGATGGTGCCGTTGAACACCAGCGCGGTGCCGGTCGCAGCGTCCACCATCGGCTGCTGCGAGCGCGGCGAGAGGTCGATGATCGCCAGCCGCCGGTGGCCCAGCCGCACCGGGCCGTCGGCGTGCTGGCCTTCGGCATCCGGACCTCGCCGCGCCAGCTTCGCCAGCATGCGATCCATCGCCGCCGCGTCGGGCACCGTGTTGTCGAACCGAAATTCACCTGCTATGCCGCACATTTTTTACCCCTGTTATCCGCGAAGGACGCGAAGAAACGCGAGGGAAGCCTTCATTGTTTTTCTTCGCGACCCTTCGCGTCCTTCGCGGATAAAAATTGCATTTCACGCCACCAGCGGCGGCTCGTCCATCAGCGCAACCTGCTCGCGCAATTCGAGGATGCGCGCCTGCCAGTACTGCTGCGTATTGAACCACGGAAACGCGGCGGGAAAAGCCGGGTCGTCCCAGCGGCGGGCGAGCCAGGCCGCGTAGTGGATCAGCCTCAGGGTTCTGAGCGCTTCGACCAGATTGAGTTCGCGCGGATCGAATTCCATGAAATCCTCGTAGCCTTTGAGTATCTCGTTGAACTGCAGCTGCTGCTCGTCGCGTTCGCCGGAAAGCAGCATCCACAGATCCTGCACCGCGGGGCCCATGCGGCTGTCGTCGAAATCGACGAAATGCGGCCCGGATTCGGTCCACAGCACGTTGCCGGCGTGGCAGTCGCCGTGCAGGCGGATGGCGCGCACGTCGCCGGCGCGCACGTAGCAATACGCCACACCGGCAAGGGCATAGTCGACCACGCTGTCCCAGGCGGCAACCAGGTCGGGCGGCAGCCAGTTGCCCGCACGCAGGAAGTCGCGCGAGGCGAAGCCGAAGGTCTCGAGGTTGAGCGCCGGCCGGTGCGCAAAGTCGGTCTGCGCGCCGACCGCATGGATGCGGCCGAGAAAGCGGCCCATCCGCTGCAGGGTGTCGGCGCGGTCGAATTCGGGCATGCGGCCGCCCTGCTTCGGGTACACGGCGAAACGGAAACCGGCGTGGGCGTGAAGCGTGGCGCCGTTCAACACCAGCGGGGCGACCACCGGAATTTCGAGCGCGGCGAGTTCGATCGTGTACGCGTGTTCTTCCAGGATGGCGGCGTCGCTCCAGCGCTCGGGCCGATAGAACTTGGCCACCACGGGCGCGGCATCCTCCACCCCCATCTGGTAGACGCGGTTCTCGTAGCTGTTCAGCGCCAGCAGGCGGCCGTCGGCCTTGAGGCCGGTGCTGTCGAGCGCATCAAGCGCGCAATCGGGGGTCAGCGCGGAATAGGGGTGGGATGAATCCATCATGGGAAAGGGCAAAGCGTCTATGCTCAAAAGCGAACCTGGACAGATAATGCCTCAAACGCCGCTTCACATCGCACCCGCATGATGACGAACGATCCCTTCAGCATGGACATCTCCCGCCATATCTGGGAGACCCGCTACCGCGCCGCGGGCGAGGCCGACATCCACGCCAGCTGGCGGCGGGTGGCGCAGGCGATCGCGCAGGCCGAAGCGGATGAACGCGACACCTGGGCGGACCGCTTCTACGCGCTGCTGGACGGTTTCCGCTTCCTGCCCGGCGGACGCATTCTTGCCGGTGCCGGAACCGGCCACCGGGTGACGCTGTTCAACTGCTTCGTCATGGGCGAGATCGCCGATGACCTCGAACACATTTTCGAGGCGCTGAAGGAAGGCGCGCTCACCATGCAGCAGGGCGGCGGGGTCGGCTACGATTTTTCCACCCTGCGCCCGGCCGGCACGGTGGCGGCCGCCACCGGCACGATCGCTTCCGGCCCGGTGTCCTTCATGCGCATCTGGGATGCGATGTGCGCCACCATGCTGTCGACCGGCGCGCGGCGCGGCGCGATGATGGCGACGCTGCGCTGCGACCATCCCGACATTGAGACCTTCGTAGACGCCAAGCGCGATCCCGCGGTGCTGCGGCATTTCAACGTGTCGGTGCTGGTCAGCGACGCCTTCATGGCGGCGGTGGCGAACGACGGCAGTTGGCCGCTGGTATTTCCGCTGCACGACGGCGAGACCGCTGACGGCGAGGTCATCCAGCGCCGCTGGAGCGGCACCGCCGAGCCGGTGCCCTGCCGCGTGCTGCGCACGGTGAAAGCGCGCGACCTGTGGCAGCGCATCCTGCGCGCGGCCTACGACACCGCCGAGCCCGGCGTGCTGTTCGTCGACACCATCAACCGCGACAACACGCTGGCCGACCGCGAGACGCTCAGTGCCACCAATCCCTGCGGCGAGATTCCGCTGCCGCCCTATGGCGCCTGCGACCTCGGCTCGCTCAACCTCACCGCCTTCGTGGCCTCGCCGTTCACCTCCGGCGCCCGCCTCGACCTTGACGCGCTGGCCGAGTCTGCACGGCTCGCGGTGCGCTTTCTCGACAACGTCATCGACGTCTCGCGCTATCCGCTGCCGGCGCAAAGCGAACAGGCGCATCTCAAGCGTCGCATCGGCCTCGGCATCACCGGTCTGGCCGATGCGCTGGTGCTGCTGGGACTCCACTACGACAGCGACGCCGCGCGGCAACTGGGGGGGCAGGCGATGCGGGGGGTGCGCGATGCCGCCTACCGCGCCTCGATCGAGCTGGCGCGCGAGAAGGGCGCCTTTCCCGCATTCGAGCGCGACGCGTTCCTGGCGAGCGGCTTTGCAAGCCGACTGCCGGCGGACATTCGCGAGGCCATCGCCGCACACGGCCTGCGCAATAGTCATCTGCTGGCGATTGCGCCGGCCGGCACCATCAGCCTGCTGGCCAACAACTGCTCCAGCGGCATCGAACCGGTGTTTGCCGCCATGGCCGAGCGCCGCGTGCTGCAGACCGACGGCAGCTACCGCACCCACAGCGTGCTCGACCATGCCTGGCAGCGATGGCAGCAGCGAGGCGGCAACGGCGCACCGCCCGCCTTTGTCGAGGCGCGCCAACTCGACCCGCTCGCCCATCTCAACATGCAGGCTGCCCTGCAGCCCTCGGTCGACAACGCCATCTCCAAGACCATCAACGTCGCCGCCGACACGCCGTTCGAGCGCTTCGCGGATATCTACCGGCAGGCGCATGCGCTCGGTCTCAAGGGCTGCACCGTGTTCCGCCCCAACCCCGTCACCGGCGCCATCCTGAGCGAACCGGCGGGCGAGCGGGCGCCGTGCTGCGGCATCGAACGCGAGGCAGATTGAACATGAGCCCATCCAGCACGCCACGCATCGGCCTGGCCCTCGGCGGCGGCTCCGCGCGCGGCTGGGCGCACATCGGCGTGATCCGCGCGCTCGCCGACGCCGGCATCGAGCCGGACATCGTCTGCGGCACCTCGATCGGCGCGCTGGTGGGCGCAGCTTACGTGGACGGTGATCTTGACCGGCTGGAAACCTGGGTGCGCAGCCTCAAGCTGCAGACGGTGGTGAGCTTCCTGGATGTTTCGCTGAACGGCGGGCTGATCAAGGGCGACAAGCTGATCGAGTTTTTTCGCAGCCATTTTGTCGACCGCGACATTCACGAACTTGAACGCCCGTTCGGCGCGGTCGCCACCGACCTGCGGCGCGGCCGCGAAGTGTGGCTGCGCGAAGGCCGGGTGACCGACGCGGTGCACGCCTCGATCGCCCTGCCCGGCCTGTTCGCCCCGGTGTTGCGCGACGGCAGCTGGCTGGTCGATGGCGGGTTGGTCAATCCGGTGCCGGTGTCGTTATGCCGCGCGATGGGCGCCGATGTCGTGATCGCGGTCGACCTGAATTCCGATCTGCTGGGCCGTCACCTCAAGCCCAAGCCCGCCACGGCGACACACAAGCGTGCCCCAGCCGAGCCTGAATCCCTGACCGACGCGTTGATGGCACGCATCCAGAGCGGCATGTCGCAGCTCGGCCTCAATCACCGCGACGAAACCGAGCCGCCTCCCATGCTGGACGTGCTGGCCTCCAGCATCAACATCATGCAGGTGTTGATCACACGCAGCCGGCTGGCGGGCGAACCGGCCGACGTGCTGATCACCCCCATGCTCGCAGATCTGGAATTGATGGCGTTTCACCGTGCCGACACCGCCATCGCGGCCGGCCGGCGTGCCGTCGAGGCTGTCCAGCCGTCTTTGCTGGCGCGCCTGGATGGCGCCAACAGTGGCTGAAGCGCGCGCGAAATTACCGGGAGGAGCTGAACAGCGCCAGCTTGCGCAAGCGATCCAGCTGCTTGATGGCCGCCTCGCGCCGGGAAGCTTCCGCACGACTGGCCGCGGCCTCGACATAGACGAGATGCACCGGACGCCGGCTGCGCGTGTAGCGCGCGCCCAGCCCGCCTTCACCGTTGTGTTCGGCGATGCGTCGCGTGACGTCGGTGGTGATGCCGGTATAGAGCGTGCCGTCGGCGCAGCGCAGCATGTAGACGCACCACGCCGCGGCTTTGCCTGAAGCGGCCGCCATGATTCAGTTCACACGTCGGCGGAGAGTTCTTGCGCCCACAGCAGCGCGTCCATGTGCACGCCGTTGATGTCGTCCACTTCACGGCCGATCTGCTTGGCCAGGGCTTCGATGCTGCTCTGATCCTCCTGCTCGCAGGCGATGGCCAGCGCCAGATAGGGCGCATACGGCCCGCGGTTCGCGACGATGGCCTCGGTAATTTCGGCGGGCAGGCTGATCTGCTTCAGCACCTGATCCATCGGCATGCGCATCACCACATCGAGCAGCGAAAACAGGCCGGCGACGAAAATTTCATCGCGTGCCTTGGCAAACAACGCGCGTCCGGCCAACTGCTCGGCCACACGGCCGCGCACCAGGGCGTTTTCCAGAATGGCCTGGTCGAGTTCCTGGGCCTGACCGCCGGTAAACAGGATCAGCGTCAGCCAGCGGTACAGCTTGTCCTGCCCCATCACCATCAGCGCCTGCTCGATGCCGCCGACCTTGCTCATCAGGCCCATACCGGGGGAGTTGACGTAGCGCAGCAGACGCACCGACAGCGTCGGATCATGGCGGAACTGGGCGGCCAGTTCCGGCTGCTCGGCGCCGGTGCGAACCCGGTTCATCAGGTCCAGCACTTTGGCGCGTGACGGCCCCATGGTGGGATTGCCGAGGTTTTCGCGGCGGGTGATGAACGGCCCCATGAACAGCGCAAACTGCAGCTTGTGGCACATGTGGAAGGCTTCCAGCGTTTGCACGCCGGTTGCAACAAAACGTTTGCCCGCCCCCACTTTGGACACGGCAGCAATTTGCGCGGTGATGGCGGGTATGTCCTCGCTGTTGACGTCCATCAGCACATAGTCCGCAAGCTGCAGCAGCGCATGGTTCTCGGGCCGCACCACCTCGTCGGCATGGACTGCAAAACTGAATCCGCGCGACTTCAGCTCGCCCAGGCGGGCCAGCAGCGCCTCGTCGACAGGGGGCTGGGCGACGATATTCAGCAGCCATACCGTGCCGGCTGCAGGCCAGCCATCGATCAGCGGGTGATTCAGGCTGGCAGGTGCGATCGGCACGAATGCCAGCCGCTGACCCAGCAGGCGCGCAATATCCATGCGCTGAAGGTTGCCGAGCAGGGTTTCGTCGTAGAGGCGCTGCACATCGGGCAGGTTCGAATCGCGCTGGTCGTCCACTGCGCGTCGCAGCATGAAGGTGTAAGCGGCCACTTTCTGGTCGCGGCCCAGCATGGCCTCGCGGCGCATCACCGATCCTGATTTGGCTGCCGGCTTGGCTGCCGCCCCTGCCGCGGCAGACACTTCACGAGACGGGGCCGGGGCCGGGGCCGCACTCTCCTTGCCACCCGACAACATTCCGACTAGACGATTCAGCACGCACCACTCCCCAAGACGAACCCGTTCGATTCAACAGAACAAACGGCAGCCTTCGGCAAGACTGAAGCCTGGCCGGACAAATTTTTCTGGCGGGATTACAGCGTGCGCTTGGTCGAGACGATGCCACGCACCATCCCGGGGCCGTAGCCGGGGCCTTGTCGCGGATATTCGGTGGCAAGCCCCGCCTTGGCGTAGCGGAACTGCTTGCCTTTGGGCGTGCTGACGACCTGCAAGGCGTCAGCCGTTGCGGGGCTTTCATGGGAAGCCCCCAAATCAGTAGATCATTACTATCCGGCTGTTATTCTAGCCAGCAATCAAACGTTTTTATCCGCAACCCTGGGGGCCTAATTGACCAAGCAAATCTATCGCTATTTTTTTCGCGGCCTGATCACGGCCTTGCCACTCGGCCTGACGGTCTATCTGCTCTATGTCTTCCTGAACTGGAGCGAAACGCTGGCGATGCAGCTGATCCGGCCGTTCATCGGCGGATTCTACGTACCGGGAATGGGCCTGCTGCTGGGCATCACCGGGATATTCCTGCTCGGGGTGCTGGTGTCCCAGCGCGGGGTGGGCAAGCTGCTGTCGCTGGTTGAGCTGCCCTTCACCAACCTGCCGGTGGTGAAGAGCATTTATTCCTCGCTGAAAAGCTTTGCCGATTATTTCTCGCCCCAAAGCGACCAGCCCACGCAGCAGACGGTGGTGATCCTCAGAATGCCGGGGCAGGATCTCGAAGTGGTGGGCTTGGTCACGCGCCAGCGCGTCGACGACCTGCCGGCCGGCTTTCTGCAGGGCGACCGCGTGGCGGTCTACCTGCCGATGGGCTACATGATCGGCGGCTACACGGTGTTCGTGCCGCGCGACTGGGTGCAGCCGATCGACCTCTCGGTGGAGGAAGCGATGCGCTCGTCCCTGTTTGCCTGGATGAGCACCGCCGGCAAGGGCAGCTCGCCCGATCAGCCGCAACCCTGATCCGGCGGGGCCAAAACCTGATGTAAAGTTCTGTCTCATGCAGATCGAATGCTACGCCCAACGCCTGCTCAACCCGTTTCGCGGGGTGGTGCACACCATACGCTTCCAGTCAGCCGAGGCGGTGACGACGGACGGCATCGAGTGGGATATCTATGTGGCCAACGATGCCTTGCTCGACGGCCTCGGCCGCGCCGGCAAGCGCGCGCAGATTTCCGACATCCGCTACGGCCACTGGTCGGCGGAAAAAGGCCTCAAGCGCGGTCCGCTGTATCCGTCGGACGATTTCAAGCGGCTGGAAGAGATGGGCGCGGTGGTGTACGAGCACCTGCTCAAGGTGCATCGCGAGGTGCCGTTTGCGTTTCGCGACGCGTTCGAGCTCTGGCTGCTCGACCGCAGTGAGCAGCCGCTGGCGCTGCTGCACAGCGTGCGCACCCACAGCGAAACCGACACCAAACCGCCGCTCGACTGGCGCGCCGGCATGGCTGCGCAGGAACGCTTCCAGAGCACGGCGATTGCGGACCCGCCGGACTCGGCCGGTATCTACCTCACGCAGTACATCAACAGTCTCGCCAGCGGCGTGGCGCAGTGGTTCTGCCGGACCGACGACGGCTCGGGGCTGGGCCTGCACGCGCTTAAAGGCGGCGAGGCGCTGCGCGGTCGCGTGCTGGAAGCAGAAGCCTTTCCGTCCTTGTTCATTGCCACCGCCGGCATGGATGCGGCGCACACCCGGCTGGTGCACGACTACCACGCCTGGCAGGCGCCGTGGATGCTGCTGCTGCCGCATCTCGACGCCGCCACCCGCAGCGCGCTCGAGGCCAGCGCCTGCCAGCAGGCCGAGCTGATCGAGAAGCACTGCCGCCTCTATCCTGCGGTGATCGACCGCGCCGCCCTGCAGGCGGCACGGGTGGAAGCCGCTCTGGTGCGCAGCCAGCCGCGCGTCCAGAAGCAGGACGACGTGATGCCGATGTTCTATATCGAGCTCAACAGCACCGAGAGCGGCTGACCCGGCGTTCTACGCCGCCACGCCCAGAATCGCGGCAGGCAGCGTGGCGGATGCCCCCAGATGCGGCGTCATCCGCACCTTCACCGCGGGATGGGCGGCTGAAAACTCGGCGATGGCCCCGGGAATGTCCTGCGCCACATGGGTACCCACCGCCAGAAAGTAGGGGAACGCCACGATTTCAGTCGCGCCGCGCGCCCCCAGCGCCGCCAGTCCCTCAGGAATGCTCGGCTCGGCCAGTTCCAGAAAGGCTGTCTCAACGTCATCGTAGGCATTGCCGGCCTGCGCCCGCACCTGATCGGCGAGCTGGCGGACTTCGTCGTTGGACGCCGCACGGCGGCTGCCGTGGGCAATGATGAGCAGGCTGGGCATGGCGGTAATTTCCTAACAAAACATCCCGTAAAAGAGCCAGAACCTGCCGGAGGGTTCCCCAATGCCACGTCTTTGGGTCGATTCGGCGTTTTTGGTAGGAATGTGTAGTTGTTTGTCCTACAAGCGGCGCCGACTATCCGACAACCCCGTATAGATGAGGGGCTTTTACCCATACCAAGGAGGAAGACAATGAACACGATGAAAACACTGCTCGCCGTGCTGGTGGCCGGACTGGTCTCGATGCCCGTTTTGGCCCACGACAAAGACAAGAAAGGCAACAACGAATGTCCGGTCGGCCTGGTCAGCGGCTTGACCCTGGACGATGAATTCGGCCCCGGCACCGCGGATCGCCCAGGCACCCAGGAACTGACCAAATGCATCAAGAAACGCTCCCATGTCAAGATGGTGGTGCAACTCAACCAGGGCAATGGCTATGGCCTGGGCAACATCACCAACATCATTGACGATTACGAAATCACCCACGGCATGGTGCGGGGCCGGGACTACGAGATCGTGGCCGTGATCCACAGCGCCGGCGGCATGATGGCGCTTAAGGATAAGGTTTCAATTAATGCCCAAGGGGTGGAGATTCACCGTAATGCGTCCGAGGGCACGATCAAAACACTGATGGGCAAGGGGGTGAAGTTCTATTTCTGCCAGAACACCACCCGCGCCTACGTGAGGAATGGCATTCTGCCGACATATGCCGGTAACGCCGACGTCTCCGCCACAGCGGAACTCATTCCCGGCATGCTCTACACCACCGCCGGCCTGACCTCCATCGCCGACTTCCAGGCGCAGGGTTACCAGTACATCCAACCCTGATCAGCCCTTGGCTGAAGGAAAAAAGCCCCGCCCGGGCAGCAAGCCGGGCGGGGCTTTTGTTTGTGCGACTGGCGTCTAGACGCGTACCGGCTCGAAGGTGGCGTCGAGATTCTGGTCGTCGCAGTAGTCGAGAAAATCGCCGCGCAGGGTGGCGATGTGCGCATCGGCGGGGATGCCCAGCGTCATGTGGACGGCGAACATGGGCGCGCCGGTGTGCGGGGCGGGGTAGGTTTCGGTGTCGAGCGCTTCGATGTTGATGTGCAGCCGGGCAAAGAAATTGGCGAGGCTGTTGACGATCCCGGGCTGGTCGAGCGCGGCAACCTCGACGGTGTAGGGGATCAGTGGCTTTTCGGGACGGGTGGGGCGGGTACGTTGCTGAGTCAGCGACAGGCCGAGCTCCTCGCCCACGGCGGGCAGCCGTGCTTCCAGTTTGGCCAGCGCGTCCCAGCTGCCGGATACGCGCATCAGCAGCGCGAAACGTCCGCCGAGCGCCGCCATGCGCGACTCCTCGATATTGCATCCGGACTCGCTGATGCGGCGGGTAAAGCTTTCCACCAGGCCGATTTTGTCCTCGCCGCTGGCGGTGATGACGAGGGATTCGGTGTCGCTTGCCATTAAATGAGCTTCCTGTCTGAGAGTTCTTTTTTGATGTAGGCGTAAAACACCGGTGCGGCGATCACGCCCGGCACGCCGAAGGCGGCTTCCATCGCCAGCATGATGATGAGCAGTTCCCACGCGCGCGCCTTGATTTGTCCGCCAATGATACGGGCATTCACGAAATATTCGAGCTTGTGGATGATGATCAGGAAGCCCAGCGAACCCGCGGCGGCATACAGCGAATGCGACAGCGAAATGATGACGATGATCGAATTGGAAATCAGGTTGCCCAGCACCGGCAGCAGGCCGACGACGAAGGTGACCAGCACCATGGTCTTGACGAATGGGAGTTCGACGCCGAACAGGGGCAGGATCACGCCAAGATAAATCCAGGTCAGCAGGGCGTTGAGTGCGGAGATCCGCACCTGCGCGAACACCACCCGGCGGAACGCCTCGGCCAGCCGATGCGCGCGCTCGCACAAGGCCAGCGCCAGCGGCGCCAGGGTCAGGTGGGGGGTGGCTTCGCGCAGCGCGATGAAGCTGCCGATGATGAATCCGATCAGGATCAGCAGCAACGCGCGGCCGGCATCGCCACCGAGCCTGCGCAAATCCTGCGCGTGGTCGCGCAGCCATTCGACCAGACCGGCACGGATCACCGACTCATCGCCCTGCGGCAGCCATTCACCTGCCCACGGCGGCAGCAGTTCGCGCGAGTTTTCGATCACCTCGGCCATTTTGGTGAGCAGGCCGGTGAGTCCACCCTCGGTGCGCAGGTACAGAATGGCCCCGGCGGTGACGCCGCCCAGCGCGCCCAGCACGACGAGGGTGATGAGCGACACCACCAGCACCTTGGACCAGGTATGGCTGAGCTTGCCGATGACGAATCGCGGCGCCAGCAGATGCACCAGTTGCACCACCAGCAAACCGGCGAGCAGGGCCGGCAGCAGCCGCAGGTGCAGGATCGTCAGCAATCCCGCCGCCATCATCAGCCAGGCGGCGATTTGATACCGAGTGGCCGGTGCCAGGTTTTCAGTCATGGCCGCCACATTGCCCAAAAAGCCTGTTTCCAGCAAGGGTTTCTGCTGGCCACCCCAAACCGTCAGGCATCGGCCAGGTACCCCAATGCGGCGCCGGTCTGCGCGGCGGCCTTTTTCAAGGCCTCGGCCCAGCCCGGCTTGTGGCGGTCGGCCGGCGCCGAGATCGACAGCCCGGCAACCAGCTTGCCCTCGGCGTCGCGGATCGGCGCACCGATGCACGCCACGCCCAACTCGGCCTCCTCGCGGTCATAAGCCAGTTGTTCGCTCCGGATCACCTCAAGCTCGGCGCGCAGGCTTTCCAGCGTGGTCAGGGTGTTGGATGTGTAGGCCGGCAGGCTGGTGCGTTCGGCATACCCCATCACGCCGCTGGCGCTGTCTTCAGCGAGAAAGATCTTGCCGACCGCGGTGACATGCAGCGGCGCGTGCGCACCCACCACCTGCACCACCTGAATCATCGTCTGTCCACCGGTCACGCGCTCGACGTAGACCGCCTCGTCGCCGCGCCGCACGATGAGGTTGACCGTCTCGCCGGTCAGCTCGGCCAATTTTTGCATGGCCGGCATCGCCACCTGCCGGATGTTGAGCCGCGCGCGCAGGCGATTGCCCACCTCCAGCCAGCGCACGCCCAGATCATATTCACCGGCGCCGGTTTTCTCGACCAGACCGTGCGCCATCAGCGCGCCGAGGATGCGATGCGCGCTGGCCGTGTGCAGTTCGGCTTCGCCCGCCAGCCGGGTCAGGCTGACGGGGCCGGGTGCGCGGGAAAGGACGCCGACCAGCGCCATGGCGCGGTCGATAACCTGAATGGACGAGCTGATATTTTTCATAAGGTGAAAATTTATCACGCATTGTGAAAATTGTCGTTATTTGCTGCTTCAATACGTTCACCGTTTCACATGACGTGAAACATTTTCATATTGTGAAAGGAGCAGCCATGAGCGCCGTGATGCAATCCAGCCCCGAGTCCTTCCCCGCTTTTTGCGAAGGCATCCAGTATTTCGCCGACAGCTTTCCGGAAATCGACCGCCTCGGCGCGGCGCCGCTCCTGGGGCCGAACCAGCCGGCGCTGCCGGATGCGACCAGCGAGGCTTCGATCTACCAGACGCTGCTCGCCGCCGACGCGCTGCGCTACCTGACGCTGCAGGTCACCGGCAGCAAGTCCTCCGGCCACCCGGGCGGCTTCGCCTCCAGCGCCGACGCGGTTGCCGCGCTGCATCTCCTGGGCCACCGCAACATGGTGACCGAGGTTGGCCACCACGCGCCGGGATTCTACTCGGCGATGTTTCTCGACACTTCGCTGGAAGACATGGGCATCCACACGGTTTCCGACATGCGCGCGCGCTTTCGCGAGCGCCACGGCCTGCTGGGCCACCTGTCGGGCGCGATTCCCGGCCTTCTGGCGCCCGCCGGCCCCTTGGGCCAGGGCCAGCACTTCGCGATGGCCGGCGCCTACCTGAACCGCGACAAGCTCTTCCCCGTCACCATCGGCGACGGCGGGCTGGGCGAGCCTTACATCATGAGCGCGTTCCAGCACTTCGCCACCGCCTACCCGGACATCACCAACACCCTGCCGGTGCTGGTGTGGAACGGCTACTCGCAGGAACACCACAGCATGGTGTCCTTGTGGGACAACACCCGCATGACCGACTACTGGCGCGCCCACGGCTTCGACGAAGTGCACCTGATCGACGCCCGCGACTACGCCGACACGCCCGACGCGCCGGTGTACACCGACTCGACCAGCTTCGGCTTCGCCGCGCGCATGGCCTTCACCGGCGCCCTCCTGAAAGCCGCCGACGCGGCTGCGAAGAGCGCCCTGTCCGGCCGCCGCGCCTGCCTCATCGTCAAGCAGCTGAAAGGCGCGGGGGTTCACGCCACCGGCGCCAAGTCGCACAACCTGTATGCGCACCACACGCTCGATTCCGACGACGTGAAAAGCGGTCTGCAGCGGCGCGCGCTGCCGCTGCAAGCCTGGAAGGTGACCCGCGAAAACTTCCGCCATGCCGGCGGCGGCCCGGCCGCGCGCGTGGCGGTGACCGAAACCGCCCGCGAACTGCCCAGCCTCGACGGCCTGCCGCTCACCGAATTCGCCGTCGGCGAAAACCACATTCCCACCACCGCCTTCGGCCACGTGGTCGGCGAAGTCGGCAAGCGCGACCCGATGTTCGTCGTCACCAACGCCGACGGCAACGAGGCCTCGGGCATGGCCAACATCAACAAGGCGCTGACAATCCGCCACCCGACCGCCGACGACCTGTATTTCCAGGGGCCTTCGGGCCAGGTCTACGAGCCGCTCAACGAGGACGCCTGCGCCGGCCTCGCGGTGGGGGTGGCGCTGTTCGGCGGCCGCAGCCTGTGGTGCAGCTACGAATCCTTCGCCATCAACGGCCTGCCGATCTGGCAGACGGTGACGCAGGCGATGGCCGAACTGCGCCGCCCGACGCCCGCGACCGTGTGCCTGTTCACCGCGGGCGCGCTGGAGCAGGGCCGCAACGGCTGGACCCACCAGCGCCCCGAGATCGAGAGCTACTTCGCCGCGATGATGCGCAACGGCAACGTCTACCCGCTGTTCCCGGTCGACGCCAACATGATCCAGGCGAGCTACGACTGGGCGCTGAAGCAGCACAACAAGGGCATCGTCATCACCGCCTCAAAGTCGCCGCTGCCGGTCCTCGCCACGATGGCGCAGAGCTATCGGGCGATCGACGACGGCGCGATGGTGCTGAAGGAGCTGCCTTCAAATAAAGCGGCGGGATCGCATACCGTGGTGTTTGCGGTGACCGGTGACATGGTGCTGCAGCCGGTGTTCGCCGCTGCCGAGAAACTGGCCGAGGCCGGCATCGGCTCGCGCATCGTCGCCGTGGTCAACCCGCGCCGCCTGTATCGCCCCAGCGATGTGCTGTGGAACAGCGTGTCGGAACCCGACGGCCGCTTCATGGATGACGCCGCGTTCAAGGCGATGTTCCATGGCGACGTGCTGATCGGCGTCACCGGCGGCCCGTCGGCGCCGCTGGAGCCGGTGATGCTGCGCAGCCAGGCTTCGCAGCGCGACGTGTTCTGCTGGAAGCGCGGCGAAACCACCGCCAACCCGCAGCAGTTGTTCGACTTCAACGGCATGAACGCGCAGGCCATGCACGATCGTGCGCTGGCCATGCTGGAGCGCGTTTCGGCTTAAAAACTTTATCCGCGAAGGACGCGAAGAAACGCGAAGGAAAATCAAAGAAATAATCTTGGATTAAGACTTCGACACTATTTGGTTTTCTTCGCGCCCATTCGCGTCCTTCGCGGACAAAAAAGGTTTAAATCATGAACCCGAAAATCATCGTTCTCGACGACGACCCCACCGGCTCGCAGACGGTGCATTCCTGCCTGCTGCTGACGTGCTGGGACGTCGCCACGCTGAAGACGGCACTGGCCGATGCGGCGCCGTTGTTCTTCGTGCTGACCAACACGCGCGGGATGGACGCGACACGCGCCGCCGCGGTGACGCGCGAGGTCTGCGTCAATCTCAAGGCCGCGCTCGCCGAGTATTCCGGCCCGGTGCTGTTCGTGTCGCGCTCGGATTCGACGCTGCGCGGCCACTATCCGGTGGAAACCGACGTGATGAACGCCGTGCTCGGCCCTTTCGACGCGACGCTTCTGACCCCTGCGTTTTTCGAGGGCGGCCGCATCACGCGCGACAGCACGCATTATCTGATGGTCAACGGCAAGCCGGTGCCCACCCATGAAACCGAATTCGCGCGTGACTCGGTGTTCGGCTACACGACGGCCTTTCTGCCCGACTACGTCGCCGAAAAAACCGCGGGCCGCGTCGCCGCCGAAGATGTGGCGCGCCTGACGCTGGCCGACCTGCGCGCCGGCGCGGCAGGCGAATGGCTCGCCGCGCTGCACGACAACACGGTGGGCGTGGTCGACGGCGAATCAGCCGACGACTACCGGCAATTCGCCGATGCCGCGCTGACGGCCGCTGCCGGCGGCAAACGACTCTTGTTCCGCAGCGCGGCCTCGCTGCTTACCGCGTTGGCGAAGCTGCCGCCGCAGCCGGTCGCCGCTGAATCTTTTGCCACTCTGGTGCGCGACCGGCAACCCGGCGCCATCGTCGTCGGCTCGCACGTCGCCAAGACCACTGCGCAGCTGACCGCGCTCTTGAAGGAGCGCGGCGTGATCGGCCTGCCGCTCGACGTTGCCCGCCTGCCCGACGCACGCGCCGAGGTGGTCGACGAACTGACGGCGAGCATCGCCCATGCCCATGCGCGCGGCCTCACCCCGGTGGTGTTCACCAGCCGCGCGGAGCTGAAGTTCGCCAGCGTGGCGGAACGGCTGGCCTTCGGCGAGTCCGTGTCGGGCACGCTGATGGACGTGGTGAAAAGACTGCCGACGACGCTGGGCTTCCTGATCAGCAAGGGCGGCATCACCTCCAACGACGTGCTCTCGACCGGGCTGGCGCTGGCCGCCTCGCGCGTGCTGGGGCAGATCCTGCCCGGCGTCACCGTGGTGCAGACGCCGCCCGAGCACCGCCTGCCGCAGCTGCCCGTCGTCATTTTTCCCGGCAACGTCGGCGGCGACGGTGCGCTGGCGGAAGCCTACCGGCGCCTCGCACCCTCGCACGCACAGCCCAGCCCGGCTAAACTCGCAGCCTGAAATTACTCACCGCGTCCTGCATGCTCAGCCCCGCCTTCCTCTCCCAGTTGCGCAAACTCTTGCCGCCGCACTGCGTGCTCAACGAGCGCGAGGATCTGCTGCCGTTCGAGTCCGACGGCCTGGCGGCGTACCGCAACACGCCCGACGTGGTGGTGCTGCCGGAGAACGAAGCGCAGGTGGCGGCGATCCTGAAGCTGTGTCACGCGGAGAAGGTCGCGGTGGTGGCGCGCGGCGCCGGCACCGGACTGTCGGCGGGCGCCCTGCCCGTCGACGGCGCGGTACTGCTGGTGCTGGCCAAGCTCAACCGCATCAAGGCGGTCGACCCGCTGGCGCGCACCGCCGTGGTCGAACCCGGCGTACGCAATCTCGCGATTTCCGAAGCGGTCGCCGCGCACGGTCTTTATTACGCGCCCGACCCCTCGTCGCAGATCGCCTGCTCGATCGGCGGCAACGTGGCGGAAAACTCCGGCGGCGTGCACTGCCTGAAATACGGCCTCACCGTGCACAACATCCTGAAGCTGCGCGCCTGGACCATCGACGGCCAGCTGCTCGAAATCGGCAACGATTCGCTCGATGCCGCAGGCTACGACCTGCTCGCGCTCATGACCGGATCGGAAGGCATGCTGGCGGTGATCACCGAAGTCACGGTCAAGCTCTTGCCGCGCCCCGAGCGCGCGCAGGTGGTGCTGGCCGCGTTCGACGACGTGGCGAAAGCCGGCGCCGCGGTCGGCAACATCATCGCCGCCGGCGTCATCCCGGCAGGTCTTGAGATGATGGACCGTCTCGCCATCCAGGCCGCCGAGGCCTTCGTCCACGCCGGCTATCCGCTCGACTGCGAGGCACTGCTCTTGTGCGAAGTCGACGGCGTCAACGAGGAAGTCTCGGCCGACATCTACACCGTGCGCGCCGTGCTCGAAGCCTCCGGCGCCATCGAGATCCGCACCGCCGAGAGCGAGGAACAACGCCTCCGGTTCTGGGCCGGACGCAAGGCCGCTTTCCCAGCAGTGGGGCGCCTTGCACCCGACTACTACTGCATGGACGGCACCATTCCGCGTGGCGCTTTGCCACACGTGCTGAAACGCATCAGCGAGATGAGCGCGGAATATGGCCTGGCCGTTGCCAACGTGTTCCACGCCGGCGACGGCAACCTGCATCCGCTGATCCTGTTCGACGCCAACACGCCGGGTGAATTGCACAAGGCCGAAAGCTTCGGCGGCAAAATCCTCGAGCTGTGCGTCGAGGTCGGCGGCACCATCACCGGCGAGCACGGCGTCGGCCTGGAGAAGATCAACCAGATGTGCACCCAGTTCTCCACCCCGGAGTTGGTGCGTTTCCACGACGTGAAGGCCGCGTTCGATCCCGACAAGCTGCTCAACCCCGGCAAGGCGGTGCCCGAACTGCACCGCTGCGCCGAGTGGGGCGCGATGCATGTCCACGGCGGCCAGTTGCCGCACCCCGAGTTGCCGAGGTTCTGATGCTGGACACCTTGATCGAGCGCATTCACGCGGCGCATGAAAACCACTCGCCGCTCATCATCCAGGGCGGCGGCAGCAAGACCTTCTATGGCGGCGCCGACGAAGGCGAGGTGCTCGGCACCCGCAAGCTCACCGGCGTGGTCGACTACCAGCCCAAGGAACTGGTGCTGACCGCACGCGCCGGCACCCCGCTGGCCGAAATCGAGGGACTGCTGGCCGAACAGAATCAGATGCTGGCATTCGAGCCGCCGCATTTCGGCGGACCGGCCACGCTCGGCGGCTGCATCGCCGCCGGCCTGTCAGGCCCGCGTCGCCCCTATGCCGGTGCAGCGCGCGATTTCGTACTCGGGGTGCGGATGATCGACGGCACCGGCCAGCCACTGCGCTTCGGCGGCCAGGTGATCAAGAACGTCGCCGGCTATGACGTGTCGCGGCTGATGGTCGGCGCGCTCGGCACGCTCGGCCTCCTCACCGAAGTCTCACTCAAGGTGCTGCCAAAACCGGCGACGGAAGCCACGCTGCAATTCGAACTCGACGAAGCCGCCGCCATCCTGAAAATGAACCAGTGGGCGGGACAGCCCTTGCCGCTGTCAGCCACGTCATGGCACGCCGGCCTGCTGACGGTGCGACTGTCGGGTGCGGCCTCCGCGGTGCAGGCCGCCCAAGCCAGGCTCGGTGGCGAGGCACTGAACGACGCTGCCGCCTTCTGGCAGCGTCTGCGAGACCAGGCCACGCCCTTTTTCGACAAACGTTCGCCAACTTCAAATCAGGGCCTGTGGCGGCTGGCAGTCAAGTCGACCACGCCGCCGCTCACCGTCTCCAATCGACTGGGGGGCGATGCGCAGTGGATCGAATGGGGCGGCGCGGTACGCTGGCTGGTCAGCGACCGGCCGGCTGCGACGCTGCGCGAAGCGGCGAGAACAGCCGGCGGCCACGCCACCCTGTTCCGCGGCGATGCGCCCCTCGACGGCGCCTTCACCCCGCTCGCGCCTGCGCTGGCAACGCTGCACCGCAATCTCAAGCAGCGCTTCGACCCCCGCGGCATTTTCAACCACGGCCGGCTCTACCCCGATTTCTGACATGCGCCAGCCCTGATATGCAGACCACGCTCGCCGATTCCTTCCGCAACACCCCCGAGGGCGATGCCGCCGAACGCATCCTTCGCAATTGCGTTCATTGCGGCTTCTGCCTCGCCACCTGTCCCACCTACCAGATTCTCGGCAACGAACTCGACTCGCCGCGCGGCCGCATCTATCTGATCAAGCAGGTGCTCGAGGGCGCAACGCCGACCGCTAAAACCCAGCTCCACCTCGACCGCTGCCTGACCTGCCGCAACTGTGAAACCACCTGCCCGTCGGGTGTGGAATACGGCAAGCTGCTCGACATCGGCCGCCACATCGTCGAGGAAATAGTCGGCCGCAGCGTCAGCGAAACTGCCACCCGCGCCGCGCTGAAAACCGGCCTCGGAACGCAACTGCTTTTCAATACCGCGCTCAAGGTCGGCCAGAGCGTGCGCGGCCTGATGCCTGGTTTCCTGAAAAGCCGCATCCCTGCCGCCGAGGCCGCCGGCGCCTTGCCGCCAGCGCACCACGCCCGCCGCATGCTGGTGTTGCAGGGCTGCGTGCAGCCCGGTCTCAAGCCCAACATCAACACCGCCACCGCGCGCGTGCTCGACCGCATCGGCATCTCGCTGATCGCTGCGGACGCCGCCGGCTGCTGCGGTGCGCTGGCGCATCATCTCAACGATACCGAAGCCGGCCTTGCCGCCGCGCGCCACAACATCGATGCCTGGATTCCCCATCTTGATGCCGGCGCCGAAGCCATCGTGATGACCGCCTCGGGCTGCGGCGTGATGGTGAAGGACTACGGCTGGCTGCTGCGCGACGATCCGGTCTATGCAGAAAAAGCGATGCGGATCTCCACGGCGACGCGGGATATTTCGGAAATCCTCGTCGCCGAGCGCGAAGCCCTGTCACGGCTCTCCGCGCTCGACTCTCCACGCTCCGTCAAGAAAATCGCCTACCACCCGCCCTGCACGCTGCAGCACGGACAGAAACTCAGCGGCGGCGTCGAGGCCTTGCTGACCGACGCCGGCTTCGAACTCACCCCGGTAGCGGAAAAGCACCTGTGCTGCGGCTCGGCCGGCACCTATTCGATCCTGCAGCCGGAAATCGCCAACCAGCTCAAGGCGCGCAAGCTCGGAAATCTGCAGGCAGGACAGCCGGAGCTGATCGCCACCGCCAACATCGGCTGCCTCACCCATCTGCAATCGGGCAGCAACATCCCGGTGCGACACTGGGTGGAACTTCTGGACGAGGTACTTGCCGCATCCTGAAGACTTTTCAGGAGACCCGCATGATTTTCAGGCAGCTGTTCGAACCCGTTTCCAGCACCTACCTGCTCGGCTGCTAGGACACCGGTCAGGCCCTACTGATCGACCCGGTGCTGCCGACCTGGGAAACAACCTTGCCGAGATCAACCGGCTCGGCCTCAAGCTCGCGTACACGGTCGAGACCCACATACACGCCGACCACATCACCTCGGCGAAAAAACTCAAGGAAGTCGCCGGCGAGCGCACGCTGGAGGATTTCGTCGCGCTGATGAACGGCTTGAAACTTGCCTATCCCAAATTCATCGACTACGCCGTGCCCGGCAACCGCGAATGCGGCGCCTGCCCGCCCGGCGTGCCGGAACATTTGCAGCAGTATTGCGCGCAGATTGCTGAGAGCTGGCAAGGCTGAATAAGCGTGGCGCCGACAGGGCTGATTGGTGTGGCGCCGGCCGCCAGCCGATCGCGGTCACCGACCAGGCCAATACGCTGCATCAGGCCATCGACGGCGCTGCCCAGAAAATGAAGCGCTCACTCGACAGCACGCTCGGCAAGCTGGGCGACCACAAACGCAAGCCATCGACCCCAGGCAGCGACGACGAATCGCGCAGCGAAGAAAGCTGACGGGCCGGGCGGTTTCACGTCGAAATCCAACAAAATCCGTCGGCGCACCCGGGGTTTGGGCAGAGTCGGGCCTGACCCGCTACACTTGTTGTGTCCCTCGCTTAAAAGGAAAACGACATGAGCACAAAAGACGAATTTGTTCAAAAGATGCACGCCAAGCTCGACGAATGGAATGCCGAGATCGATGCGCTGTCGGCAAAGGCTGATCAGGCTGCCCACAAGGCCGAAGAGGAAGCCCGCGCCGAATACCACAAGCAGATCGAGACCCTGCGCAGCAAGCGCGACCACGCCCGCAGCAAGCTGAACGAGGTCGAATCCGCAAGCGAAGTGGCCTGGCAGGATCTCAAAGCCGGCGTCGAACTGGCGTGGGAATCGGTCAGCGAAGCGGTACGTTCCGCCACCGCCCGGTTCAAATAAACCGTCCGCTTCACACCCAGCACATTTTCGCTGCAACACGACAGGGAGCGCCAAACATGGCAAACGAGGGTTATCACGAACCGATCGAAGAACTCAGCGCGGAAACGCGCGACATGCACCGCGCGATCACCTCGCTGATGGAAGAACTCGAGGCCGTGGACTGGTACAACCAGCGGGTGGATGCCTGCAAGGATCCGGAGCTGCGCGCCATCCTCAAGCACAATCGCGACGAGGAGAAGGAGCACGCCGCCATGGTGCTGGAGTGGATCCGCCGCAAGGACCCGAGCTTCGACAAGGAGCTGCGGGACTACCTGTTCACCGACAAGAAAATCGCCCACGACTGATTCTGGGCAGGATGCGGGACAGGCGCCCGCACCCGGCTGGTTACCTCAGTGAGCGGGCTTCCTCGTCCAGATAAATGCGGTAGGCATTGCCGCGATTGCTGGCGTCGAAGGCCGGCAGCTTTTCGTAACGTGACCAGTCAGTGTTGCGGTAGGCCTCGTCGAAGGGAACGAGGTCCCTGACCGCCCGGGCCATGGCCTCGCGCACGTAGAGAATGTAATTCCGGGTTGCCTCCACCACCTGCCCTGCGTCCTCCGACATCGTGCCATGACCCGGGATGATGTAACGCACCTGGTCTTTCAGGCCTGCAATGTAATCGAGGCCCGCCAGCCACCGCCCAATGTCGGTTTCGGGGCTGTCGAGGAAGGGGACGCGGCCGCCGTACAGCACGTCGCCGCCGAACAGCACCCCGTAGTTCCTGACCAGCATGATGGAATCGCCGGGTGCGTGGGCCGGGCCGAGATACCGGATCTCGAACTGGATGCCACCCAGTTCGAAGCGCATTTCCTGATCGAACACCTCGTCCGGCGCCACGATGAAGGTCTTCTCGTCCACCCACGGGAACAGAGCCTGGCGGCGCTGCTCGAGCCGGCGCGCGGCATCCTCGCCCCGGCTGTCCGCCGTGCCCCCCGCGTAGCCGAGGGTGCCGCGCTGGGCCAGCACCGTCGGTGCGCCGCCATGCTCCTTGAAGGCCTGCAGGCCGTAGATGTGGTCGGCATGGTAGTGGCTGACCACGACAACCTTGATGGGCTTGTCGGTCACCTCGCGGATGCGCTGCAGCATCCGGTAGCCCAGCGCCGGCGTGCCGAGGGCGTCGAACACCACCACCCCTGCATCGGTGACCACGAAGCCGGCATTCGAGGTATGGCCCTCGTTCACCGAGTCGGGAACGCCCGACAGTCCCTCGATGTAATACACGGGGACACCCGGCACCTGGCGCAGCTCGAAGGGCAGGCTGACCGCAGCATAAGGCGTCTCCACCGGCGTCGCGGCCACCGCCGGCGTGCCGGTCAGCAGCGCGAAAGCCAGCACCAGGCAGCGTGAACCAGCACGAAGTGGCATAACCGTCCCCCCTTTGTCGTTTGATGCGCTCGGCGTCGGCCCTGCAGAATGAATGGCGCCAGCGCATATGTGACTCCGCGCTGCGCCATCCGTTCGCGGTTTTGACCAAGGCTTCTTGATTCCGAACAGGGGATTCCCGAAGCCGGGCCCCGCGGGCCTCAATTCAATCTGCCGGCAAATCCTGCGGCTGATTGAGATTGGAAAAGCAGGCGGCATCGAAGCGCACCGTCGTTGAGCGCAGTCCGGCCTGCCAATGCCGCACTGCGCGCTCGCCGCGCGCCAGGTACGCAGCGAGTTGATCGCGCTGGTCGGTACGCACGATGAAGCTGCTGTGGTGAACGCGCGCCTCGTCCGCCGCCACCGCCAGCGGCACGTTTTCCCGCAGCGCCGCGGCCAGCAGGCGCTGCGCCAGATCGGCGGGCAGGTGCGGCGTGTCGCAGGGCACGACCAGCAGCCAGTCCGCGTTCACGGCCTCGAGCGCCGCCAGCACGCCAGCCAGCGGGCCGGGAAAATCGGGCAGGGTGTCGGACAGCACGCGATGGCCATACGCTGCGTAGGTCTCGAGATTGCGGTTGGCACTGATGAGGATTTCTCCGACCTGCGGCGACAGCGCGGCAAGCGCCCATTCGATCAGCGGGCGGCCCCGGTAGTCGATCAGGCCCTTGTCGGCCCCGCCCATGCGCTGCCCCTGGCCGCCCGCCAGAATGACGGCGGCGACGCGTGCCGGCTCTAACTTACTGCCGCCGCCGGACATACAGATGGAAGCGGTCGATTCGGTCGCCGGGGCGAGCGCCTTCCCACTGTTTGATCCAGTCGACCGAAACCTGCGGCTCGGTCGTGTGGCGGCGGGTTTCCACCAGCAGCCAGTCGCAGCCGACATCCGCCGGGATCAACTGGCGCCCGCTGTGATACGCGAGCAGGAGGCGCTGATCACTGCGCACCTCATGGCTCTGGATGCATGCCCCGAGTGGCACCTTGGCCGCCAGCACGTCGCCCACGCTGGCGTAGGACAACCGGCGGTCGAGCGGCGCCAGAAACAGTGCCATCAGCAGCACCCAGATGAAGGTCATGCTGGCCGTCCACACCAGGATGGGGCGCAACGGCGAGCGCTGGACGCGCGTCAGAAATCCGATCCAGATCAGGGTGACGACAAGGCCGGCCGCCAGTGCCCACGGACGCAATTCGCCAACGCCGGTCATGCCCAGCTTGACGAGCCGTCTTGCCAGCCGCTGCGGCGTGCCGAGATCGTGCGCGCTCCAGTAGACCCACAGCACCAGTCCGATGAAGCCGAACAGCATCAACGCAAACCACAACAGGGCGTTGGCCGCGCCGCGCCGCAAGCTGAACAGCCCGGCCGCACCCAGCAGGGCCAGCGGCAGCAGCAGGATGAGGCCCTGTTTTTCGCTGGGATGCGCGTCGAACGCATACAGGCCGAGCAGGCCTGCCAAGGCGACAACCGGCAGCACGATGCCCGGGGTGCGCCACTGGCGCCGTCCGCGATAAACCGCCCACGCCGCCAGCGGCCAGGCTGGCCAGGCATACCAGCCGAGGATGCCGAGGTAATAGCCGGGGCGCAGGCCGTCCGTACCCAGCCAGCGTTGCAGGTTGAGTGCGTGAATCCACGGGATCTGTTGCGAGGTCAGAAACGCCAGCCATGCTGTGCCGGCCACCAGCGCACCCACCACGCCCCAGGCCAGCGCACGGAGTGCGGCCGGACTGCGGTAATTGGCCAGCATCAGCGGCAACAGCGCGGCCAGCAGCAAAAACAGTAGCGCTTCCGCCGCGCCCCCGGCGAGCAGCATCAAGGCCGCGCCGCCACCCAGCGCACCGGCTCCAAACAACCTGCCGCTGAGTGCAACCTGCGGCAGGCTGGCGATGCCGTACAGCATGATCGCGGCAGCGGCGAACTGGGCGGTCGCGGCATTCAGTTCGTGGCCGCGCACCAACAGGCCCATGCAGCCCAGCAGGGTCAGCGCGGCAGCCCAGCCGGCTTCTGCGCCATACAGGACACGCGCCGCGCGTGCGACGAAAAACAGCGCCAGCGCGATGAACAGCCCCGAGGCCAGCCGGGCACCGTCGGCCAGTTCCAGGATCGGCGCGGTGAGCCAGGCGGTGGCGATGGCCACCCAGTAATACAAAGGCGGCGTGGCGGATACCGCCTGCGGCGTGGCGCCGCTTTGCAGCAGCAGCCACAGTTGCACGAAGTGCTCGCCGTCGCCGCCCTTCCACGGCGCGTGCCCCACCAGCCCCGGCAGCAGCCAGGCCGCGCAGAGCAACAGCAGTCCAAGCTGCGGCAGGGAGAACGGGCGCTTACTGAACAATTTTGATGGGCTGGCCCGGTTTGGGCTCGCCGCTTGGGTAGAGGGCATTCATCAGGCGCAACTGGCCTTCGGCGTCGGCGCCCAGCGGTGACTGCTGCGCGAGTCCGGACAGGGTCATGCCGGGCTGTGCCGTGACCAGCTTCAGCACGTAAGGCCGGACCGTCTGCCGCTCCTCGGGGGTGATCGCACGAAAGCTGTTGATCGCACCCCGCAGGGCATTGCGCTCGCGCTCGTAGACGGACTTGTCCCAAGCCATACCACCGATCAGGTACTGCGTGCCGTTGAACACCACCGCCGCCGCCACCACCGGCCGGCCCTCCTGCGCGCCGGCAGCGAATGCCGCAGGGTAGCCGCTGAGCTTGCCGCTGTCGAAGCGCGCGCCGGCATCCAGCTTGACCCCCTTCTGCAGCGTTTCCAGCGGCTTGTCATGCTTCGGTCCCTGCCGCAGTTCGACCAGCGCGTCGCCTTTCGGACTCAGCGCCAGCACCCGGTCGGGGCGGTTCTGGACCCGCCAGCCGGGCGGAAACTGGATCGCCAGGCCAAGCTTTTCATGCAGCAGCAGATTGTTGCGGATCAGGCCCTGATCGGGGCTGTCGCCGAAATAGACGCCCGCCATTTTCTGCAGATAGTCGTTGCGCCCCTCGCGCGGATTGGCGACGGTGTATTGATTCGCCGCGCCCACCACCTGTTTCAGGCGTGTGTCATTGCTCGGGTGGGTATCGAAGGTGCCGTGGTAGGTGCGCGGCTGGCGGCCGTCGCGCCTGGCCTGCTCGGCGGCGAACAGTTCCTGGTTTTTCAGCGTGCCGATGACGTCGATCATCGCCTGCGGGTTGTAGCCGGTCTTCGCCAGATATTCGGCACCGAGGCGGTCGGACTCCAGCTCATGCTCGCGGCCGTAGCCCGCGGTCCAGGCCTGGGCCAGCGTTTGCAGCAGCGTTGCGCCCTCCTGGTTGTTCATCCCCGGCACCAGGATTGAACCGAGCACCGCGCCCAGCCCGGCCGCGGTGGACGCGCTTTGCTGGCGCACGCCGTGGCGCGCGGTGACGTGGCCGATTTCGTGGCCGATCACGCCGGCCAGTTCCGCCTCGGAGTTCAGATACGCCATAAGGCCGCGGGTAATGTAGACATAGCCGCCGGGCAGCGCAAACGCGTTGACGTCGGCGCTGTCGACCACGGTGAAATGCCATTGCAGGTGCGGACGGTGGCTCTGCCTCGCCAGTTGCTGGCCGACTTCGTCCACGTAGGCCTGCAGCGCCGGGTTGTTCAAAGCCGCGTATTCCTTCAGCACATCCTGGTGCGCCTGCGCGCCCAGCTGGATTTCCTGCTGCTCCGACATCAGCACGAAGTCCTTGTCGCCGGTGACCGGATTCTGCGCGCAATGGCTCAGCGCCAGCGCACCGAAGGCAATCACGGCAATGCGGCGTAAGGCTTGGGGATTCACGTGGGACGGCTCCTCGGGTTGCGGCGCGGAAATGATACCGTTGCCGTGCCGCAAAAAAGCAAAAAGCGGCCAAAGCCGCTTTTTGCATGCATCGCGCAGACCGGCTTGCTTCAAGCCGCGGTTGATTTCATGCCATAACGCTGACGGAACTTCTCGACGCGACCCGCGGTGTCGACGATCTTCTGCTTGCCGGTATAGAACGGATGGCAGGACGCGCAGACTTCCACGTGCAGCTTGTCCTTGCCCAGCGTGGAGCGGGTTACGAACGTGCTGCCACAGGAGCAGGTCACGGCTACTTCTTTGTAATTGGGGTGAATGCCGGCTTTCATGGCAATTCCTTAAATGGGTTAATTCGGAGAACGCGGGAGTATAGGGGATCTGCCGGACAGAATCAAGCCGTATATCGCGCCGCCCATTATGGGGGGATTCGTCCCGGACTCCCCCGGAAGGCCTTGGGAATAGTGGTTTATGATTGAGACACCCCTTTCCCCCCAGGATTTCCGTCATGGCCGACAAGCTTTCCTCTGACGCACTGGTCCTGTTTGGCGCCACCGGAGACCTGGCCCGGCGCAAGATCTTCCCCGCGCTGTACGACATGCTGCGGCACGGCCGCACCCTGCCCCCCATCTTCTGTGTGGCGCATTCCCCGGGGTGGGATCTGGAGCGGCTGCGTGCCCACGCCCACGATGGCATCAGCCAGTTTGGCGGCGGGGTGGACGAGTCGGTGTTTCGCAACCTCGCCAGCCTGCTGACCTATATCAACGGCGATTACGAAGACCCCGCCACCTTCGACGAGCTGCGTCGCGCCCTCGAGCACCGGGAACGACCCCTGCACTACTTTGCCATTCCGCCGTCGATGTTTCCCGTGGTGGTGCGCGGCCTGGCCGGGGCGGGCTGCACGCAGAATGCGCGCGTGGTGGTCGAGAAACCCTTCGGCCGCGACCTGGAATCGGCCCGCTCCCTGAACGCAACGCTGCACGAGGCGCTGCCGGAGTCAGGCATCTTCCGCATCGACCACTATCTCGGCAAGGAGGCGGTGCAGAACATCCTCTATTTCCGTTTCGCCAATTCCTTCCTCGAACCGATCTGGAACCGCAACCATATCCGGCAGGTTCAGATCACGATGGCGGAAACTTTCGGGGTCGAGGGGCGCGGGCGCTTCTATGATTCCGTCGGCGCGATCCGCGACGTGCTGCAGAACCATCTGCTGCAGATCCTGGCGCTGCTGGCCATGGAACCGCCGCTGGGCACCAGTGCAGAGGCCATCCGCGACGAGCAGGCCAAACTGCTCAAGGCCATCCGCCCGCTCGAACCCGGCGACCTGGTGCGCGGGCAATACGAAGGCTACCGGAACGAGGAAGGCGTGGCGCACGGATCGGACACCGAGACCTTCACCGCCGTGCGTTTCTTTGTGGACACCTGGCGCTGGGCGGGCGTGCCCTTCATTGTGCGCACCGGCAAAAAGCTGCCGGTCACCTCCACCGAGATACGCGCCGAATTCCAGCTCCCGCCGCAACGCGTGTTCGCCCTGTCCGAGTCCGGGCCGCTGGCGCCCAATTACCTGCGCATGCGGCTGTCCCCCACGGTGTCCATCGCGCTGGGCGCGCGCACCAAGAACGCCGGGGACCGGATGGTGGGGCGGCCGGTGGAGCTGTATGTCTGCAACGACCACCCGGACGAGATGACCGCCTACGAGCGCCTGCTCGGCGATGCGCTGGACGGTGAGGCGATGCTGTTCGCACGCCAGGACGCGGTGGAGGCCGCCTGGAACGTGGTGGAGCGGGTGCTATCGCATCGCGACCCGGCCTATGGGTATGAACCCGGCACCTGGGGTCCGGCGGAGGCTGACCTGCTGCTGGCCGGCGGGCGCTGGCACAACCCGCGCCCGCCGCAAAGCTAGCCCGGATATTTCTCCGGGCTGCGCCTTGTTTTACAGGGTGGCTTGATGAAGACGCAGGGCGCGTGTCCCTGCGCCCGGCCGGGCTTTAGCCGCGCCGCATCGAGTCGAAGAACTCGCTGTTGTTCTTGGTCGCGCGGATCTTGTCGAGCAGGAATTCCATCGCTTCCATGTCGTCCATCGGGTAGAGCAGCTTTCTCAGCACCCACACCTTTTGCAGGATGTCGTGCGGCATCAGCAGCTCTTCGCGGCGGGTGCCGGAGCGGTTGACGTTGATCGCGGGGTACTGGCGCTTCTCGGCCATCTTGCGGTCGAGGTGGATTTCGAGGTTGCCGGTGCCCTTGAATTCTTCGTAGATCACGTCGTCCATGCGGCTGCCGGTGTCGACCAGCGCAGTGGCGATGATGGTGAGGCTGCCGCCCTCCTCGATGTTGCGCGCGGCGCCGAAGAAACGCTTCGGCTTCTGCAGCGCATTGGCGTCAACGCCGCCGGTGAGCACCTTGCCGGAAGCCGGCTGCACGGCGTTGTAGGCGCGCGCCAGACGGGTGATGGAGTCGAGCAGGATCACCACGTCCTTCTTGTGCTCGACCAGGCGCTTGGCGCGCTCGATCACCATTTCGGCCACCTGCACGTGGCGGCTGGCGGGTTCGTCGAAGGTCGAGGCGACGACTTCGCCGCGCACGGTGCGGCTCATTTCGGTCACTTCTTCCGGCCGCTCGTCGATCAACAGCACGAACAGCACGACTTCAGGATGGTTGGAGCTGATGGCGTGCGCGATGTGCTGCAGCATCACGGTCTTGCCGGTTTTCGGCGGCGCCACCAGGAGGCCGCGCTGGCCCTTGCCGATCGGGGCGACGATGTCGATCACGCGGCTGGTGATGTTTTCCTCGGCCTTGACGTCGCGTTCCAGCTTGAGCGGCTTGTCCGGATGCAGCGGGGTGAGGTTCTCGAACAGAATCTTGTTCTTGCTGGCTTCGGGCGGCTCGCCGTTGATCAGGTCGAGCTTGGTCATCGCCGAATAGCGTTCGCCATCCTTCGGCGTGCGGATCTCGCCCTCGATCTTGTCGCCGGTGTGCAGGTTGAAGCGGCGGATCTGCGACGGCGACACGTAGATGTCGTCGGTGTTGGCCAGATACGAGGTTTCAGGCGATCGCAGGAATCCGAACCCGTCCGGCAGCACTTCCAGCACGCCATCGCCAAAAATGCTCTCGCCGCGCTTGGCCAGTGCTTTCAGGATGGTGAAGATCAGTTCCTGCTTGCGAAAGCGGTTGGCGTTGTCGATGCCGTTGGCGGCAGCGATTTCGAGAAGTTCGGTGATGGGTTTCTGCTTGAGTTCGGAGAGATGCATGGGAGAGGCCTGAATAGGCTCGCTTGAAAGAGCCGGAAGTGGGGGAGGAGCGGAGCCGGACGGAGCTGCGGGCTCAGACGGCTCGCGGGGCACTTCGTCCGGAGAAGACATATCAGATGTTGCTGTCGACAAAAGCGGTGAGTTGCGACTTGGACAGGGCGCCGACCTTGGTGGCTTCGACGTTGCCGTTCTTGAAGATCATCAGGGTGGGAATGCCGCGAATGCCGAACTTGGGCGGCGTGGCCTGGTTTTCATCGATGTTGAGCTTGCATACCTTGAGCTTGCCGGCGTATTCCTTGGCGACTTCGTCGAGAATCGGCGAGATCATCTTGCAGGGGCCGCACCAGTCCGCCCAGTAATCCACCAGCACGGGCACACCGGCCTGCAGGACTTCCTGTTCGAAGGAATCGTCGGATATGTAATGAACATGCTCGCTCATCGGTGAAGCTCCTATTTTGGGATTATGCGGTTGGCCAGATGCGGCCTGGACGGTTTGGGAAGGTGGTAAAGCTGGAAAATTCGGATTTGTGCCGATATGCTACATCAAAATTGCCGCCTGCAAGCATCCGGGCGTTTCTCAAATAATCAGGGTAAACAAGAATGACCTACGTTGTAGCCGAGGCCTGCATCAAGTGCAAATATACCGATTGTGTCGACGTCTGTCCGGTCGACTGCTTCCACGAGGGGCCCAATTTCCTCGTCATCGACCCCGAAGAGTGCATCGACTGCACCCTGTGCGTGGCCGAATGTCCGGTTGAAGCCATTTTCGCCGAAGACGATGTGCCGGACGACCAGCGCGCCTATATCGCGCTGAACGCCGAGCTCGCCAAGGAGTGGAAAGTCATCATCGAGAGCAAGGATCCGCTGCCCGACGCCGACGACTGGGCCCAGGTCAAGGACAAGCTGCAATACCTGGAGCGCTGAGCCGCTTGAAAACCCCCGGCGACGGCGCGCTGCCGCACACCGTCGCCCGTCACCTGCTCGACCAGCACGCCGACCGCCTGCCCGACCTGTCCGGGCTGACTGTGCTCGTTCCCAACCACCGCGCCGGGCAGGATTTTGCCCGCGCGCTGGCGCTGGCTGCCGGCCGCCGCGCCCTGATCCCGCCGACCATCACCCCCCTGAAAGCCTGGGCCGACAGCGTGGCCGACGGCCGCGCCGAACCGCAGGCGCGGCGCCTGGCGCGCCTGCACGGCGTGCTGCGGCGCGTCGACTGGCTGGGTGCGGTCGACAAGTGGTCGCTCGCCGGCGAACTGCTGCAGCTGGCCGACGAACTGTCCGCCGCGCGGCTGGGCGGCGAAATCGGATCACGTATCCGCGCCCTGCACGCCGGCAGCCTCGACCGCGAAACCGCCCTGATCGAGGCCGTGTGGCAGGCGCTCAACAACGACGGCCAGGATCCGCAGGCGCGCTATGCGCGCGCGCTCGACCGTCTGCTTGGGCAGATCGCGGCCGCACCGCAGCCGATTTACGGCTACGCGCTGGGCACGCTCACCGCCGTCGAGCGGCAGTTTCTTGCGCGCTGCGCCGAACACGCCCCGCTCAGCGTGTTCGAGCCGGATGCCGAAGACCCCGTGGCGCATACCCTGCAGCAGGCCTGGCAGCTGACCGATCCCCCGCTGCGCGACCGCGCCGCCGCCCTGTCCCAGCGCATCCCGGAATCGCCGCTGCAGGCCCGCATCACGCTCAGCCCCGCGCCGCATCTGGAAGCCGAAGCGCGCGCCGTCGCCACCTGGGTGGCCGCACAGCTGACTGACGGCAGGCGCGACCTCGCGCTGATCGCACTCGACCGCGAAACCGCGCGCCGGGTGCGCGCGCTGCTCGAACGCATGGACGTGCTGGTGGCCGACGAAACCGGCTGGACGCTGTCGACTACCGCCGCTGCCGCAGTCATCGACCGCTGGCTGGAGTGCGTGGCGAGCGACTTTCCGCACGTCGAACTGCTCGACCTTCTGAAATCGCCCTTCGTGCTGGGCGAACCCGCCGCGCGCCAGGATCAGGTGCTCGCTTTCGAACTGGCGCTGCGCCGGCACGGCGTGTCGCAGGGCATGGCGGATATCCGGCGGCTGGCGCAGCGCGAATTCGGCGCGCTGCCCATCTGGCTGGCCGCGCTGTTCGACGCCCGCCAGGGGTTTGAGCAGCGCCGCGCGCCGCTCACGGTATGGCTGGCGCGATTGACTGACAGCCTCGACAAGCTGGATGCGCTGGCACCGCTCAAGGCCGACGCGGCCGGCGCCAGCGTGCTCGAAACCCTCGACACCCTGCGCCGCGATCTGGCGGACGACGGCGAAAAATACGGCTTCAATGAGTGGCGGCGCTGGCTCAATCTGGCGCTGGAGTCATCAAGCTTCATCGACGCCAGCGTCGCCAGCCCCATCGTGCTGACCTCGCTTCCCGCCGCGCGCGGGCGCCTGTTCGACGCCGTCGCGGTGATCGGCGCCGACGCCCGCCACCTGCCCCCGCGCCCCGCGCCCGGCCTGTTTTCCCAGGCCACCCGCGCGCAACTGGGCCTGTCGACCGCAAGCGACGAAGCCGAAGCCGCCACCGCCGACCTGATGCAGCTGCTGATCCAGGGTCCCGCGCTCATCAGCTGGCAGGCATGGAACAACGACGAGCCCAACCCCGCCTCGCCGCTGGTGCTGCGGCTGCAGGCGCTGCACCGGGCCGCGTGGGGCACCGACCTGCCCGAACAAACGATCGGCACGCCGCCCACGCAGGCGAGTCCGCTGCCCGACGCCTGCATCCAGCCCGCACCGACGGTCACGGCCGCGCAGCTGCCGCGCCATTATTCGCCCACCGCCTACCAGACCCTGCTCGACTGCCCCTACCGGTTTTTCGCGCGCAGCGTGCTTGGCATCCGCGAACTCGACGAGGCCGACGAAGCGCTCGACAAGAGCGACTACGGCAACGCCCTGCACCGCATCCTCAAAGCCTTTCACGACAGCAATTTCCCGCTTGAGCGCGACGCGGCGCTGGCGCAACTGAACGCACTCTCCACCGCCGAATTCGCCGCGCTGCCCGCGTACACCGCCGCCGCCTGGGCGAGCCAATGGGACAGCATCCAGCCCGCCTACATCGACGCCTGGCTGGCGCACGCGTCCCAAGGTTGGCGCTACGAATCCGGCGAAACCGATTTCTCGGTGCCGCACACCGTTGAAGGCCTGGGGGAAATCACCCTGCACGGCCGCGTCGACCGCGTAGATGCAAAGGGCGACGCCCGCTACGTAATCGACTACAAGACCAGCGCTTCGCAGGGCCTGAAAAAGAAACTCAAAGCGCCCGACGAAGCCGTGCAGCTGCCGTTCTACGCCTGGCTGACTGACGCCGCCGCCGCCTACCTGCCGATCAACGAAGCCCCTGTCGCCGCACTCGAACTCGACGGCGAAACCGACGTCGCCGCCATCAGCCTGCGCCTGCCGCAACTGCTCGAAGCCATCGCTGCGGGCGCGATCCTCCGCGCATCGGGCGTCGATGCTGTCTGCAAGTACTGCGAAGCGCGCGGGCTGTGCCGCAAGGGGATGTGGGAAGCCGAATAAAAAGTTTGCCATAGCCCCTTGCGCGTAATAACATTGTTTTAACTTGTGCGAACTGAGTGGAGTAAAACAATGCGTATCAATCTGGTTAAAGTTGGCAACTCGAAGGGGGTCATCATTCCCGCCGCCATCCTTGCCTCGTGCGGCCTGAAAGACGCCGTCGATCTGCAAATCAAAGGGAAGAAGCTCGTCATCGAAGCCCTCAAGCAGCCGCGCGCAGGCTGGTTCGATGGCTATCAAGCCGAAAGCGATGAAGCCGTACTCGATAGCATTCCGCTGGACGAAGGCGACGACGAATGGGTGTGGTAAAGCGCGGCGAAGTCTACTGGGTCAACCTCGACCCCACCGTCGGCAGCGAAATCCAGAAAACCCGACCCGGTCTGATCGTCTCTCCAGACGACATGAACGCCGCGTTGCCGCGCATCATCATCGCCCCCCTCACCAGCGGCGGACAGCCGCTGGGTTGCCGCCCCGAAGTCGAGTTCAAAGGAAAGTCCGCGCGCATCCTGCTTGACCAACTGCGTTCCATAGACAAACAGCGCCTGGGCAGCAAAATGGGGAAACTTGATCTCGCACTGTGGCATCCGGTGTTGCTGGAGATGCTGGCTTAACCGGGTTACTGTAACGGGTAGGGATGAATCCATCCGGCGCGTCAGATTGTGCCTGTTCGAGTTCGGCGACATGAAGGAACTGCGTATCGACACCAGTTATGTCGAGCTGAAAATCTGATTACCCCTTGAAGATATGCTGGCGGTGATAATTCAGAAATTGGCGGTGGGGTCTTAGTTCAAGTCGCTCAGGCAGCGATAATTTCATATCCGCGTTAAAGAGACGCATCGCCGTATCGGGAAGTCGGTCTTTCGCGAGTAGCAAAGTGAAATCATCATCAATCGAAATCAAGCCCCGATCAAACATCCAATGAACAGTACCGGATAGTGCGATTCCATTCCTAACACTGTCCGGCCCTCGATGTTCGACAGGGCGGATATGTGCGGCTTGCACCTCTGATCGCCCACCTCCATTGATGATCTTAAGTCCGGTGAAGGCGCAGGTATCGTGGTAAGCGCTCTTCACGGCAGCAGAAAACGCCTTATCACGAAATGGCCTCGAAACAAGTTGCTCAACAATCCGCCGATCCTGCTCCATCGGTACATGATCGTGTGATTCGGATGGCTCCTCCACTAACCATACAGTAGGTTGCATCGGCTCTTCTGGAATATCGGGCGCTGGGCGAGCCCGTTCTTCAAGCCCAATCACATGACCAAATCCAGCCTGCCAAATAAGATCGTATTCATCATCGGACAGCATGCGAACAGCTCTGCCAAACGCGCCTTTATTGGTTGAGCCATCCCCTTTTTCGAGACCTGTTTCGTAGTAATGCATTCCCTCTTTAAAAGGGACTGGGCGGACGAATGGGAGGTAATTTGAAATTTCTGCGTAAAAGTGATCCGCAAGAACTGGGTCAGGGTAAATCGATTCAACACGCGCCGTTGCAAAATAAACTTGCCGCCCCCCGCTGCTCGAAAGCTCGCCCGTAGAACGGCGCGGCTCATAATAGACAATCCAATCACCTTCCGCTTTACGAACCTGATTGAGATACGCTTTAGGGAAGTGATATCTATTTTCCGGCAAGTCATCGTAGACCGGCGAAACCTTGGTTGTCAGCACAGCTTTTGTCATGACATAGAGAACTTGGTTGAAATATTTTTAGATGGGGAGTGCTGGTCCACGTTTACACCACCCCCTCGAAAATTGAGGTGGGTGGTATTAAAGCAATGCTTTCGGGCCGCGTCATGACTATACCCCTCGACACTACCACCGCCCTATCCCCCGCCCGCTCGGTGGTGGTGGTGGAAGCCCGCGACGGCAGCGGCAAGGCCTGGCTGCTGGTTCCACCGTTTGGCATGCCTGCCCGGCAACCCGGACGCGATAACCAATTGATCGATAAAGAATAATCTGCTAATGTTCAGTTAGTGTGTTTTTATCAACACTAACTCGACAAACTAGGCGCCGCAATAAATGGCTATTCGTAAACCCTTTGAAATCCCCCTGCGCGAGGTGCAAAAGCGCATGGCGCTGGAAAACCCGTGGTGGGTGGCGGGGGCGGGCATCGACTCCGAGCGGCGGGGCTGGCCGCAACGCGCCTATTTCGGGCCGTTTATCCGGCTGGTGCGGGAAGTGGCGGTTCACCGCGCGGTGGTGCTGATCGGGCCGCGCCGGGTGGGCAAGACGGTGATGCTGGCGCAGGCGGTGCAGGCGTTGCTGGACGAGGGCGTCGCGGGGATCGACATTCTTCAGCTGTCGCTGGATACGCCGCTTTATTCCGGGCGCTCGCTGGAAAGCCTGGTGCGCACGTTTATCGATCTGCACCGGCACGATCCGGCACGCCGGTTGTGGGTGTTTTTCGACGAAATCCAGTATGTGAAGGACTGGGAAGTTCACCTGAAATCGCTGGTGGACACGTTTCGCCAGATTCGATTTGTGGCGAGCGGCTCGGCGGCGGCGGCATTGCGGATGAAAAGCCGCGAGTCGGGCGCGGGCAGGTTTACCGATTTCATGCTGCCGCCGCTGACGTTTGCCGAATACCTGCAATTCGCCGGGCGCGAGGATGCGCTGATTATCGAGTCGCCGGGCGGCGGCGCATTGCCCCAGTATCGCGCCACGTCAATCGAGGAACTGAACCGGGAATTCATCCATTATCTGAACTTCGGCGGCTTTCCCGAGGCGGTGATGAATCCGGCGGTGCGGGCGAACCCATCGCGTTTTCTGCGCGAGGACATTGTTGAAAAGGTGCTGCTGAAGGACTTGCCCAGTCTGTATGGCATCAGCGATACGCAGGAACTGAACCGTTTTTTCAACGTGCTGGCCTACAACACGGGCGACGAGGTCAGCCCGGAAAACCTGTCGCGGGATACGGGCATTGGCCGCGCCCGGCTGATGGATTATCTGGAATATCTGGAAGCGTCTTTTCTCATCAAGCGCATGCACCGGCTGGATGAAAATGCCCGGCGGATGAAGCGCGCCCGTACCTTCAAGGTGTACCTCACCAACCCTTCGATACGCGCCGCGCTGTTTGGTTATGTCGATGCGCACGACGAGGCCATCGGATCGCTGGCGGAAACGGCGGTGTTCAGCCAGTGGCTGCACAGCACCCGCACCATCGAGTCGCTGCACTACGCCCGCTGGAAGCAGGGACGCAGCGATCTGGAAGTCGATCTGGTGTCGCTCGACCCGCGCACGCAGAAGCCGCGCTTCGCGGTGGAAATCAAATGGAGCGACGCCTGTTTCAGCGACTGGAGCCTGCTGCGTGGCATCCGCGCACTGGCAACCGAACACGCGCTGGCACGCCCCCCGGTCGTCACCACGCTGACCGCAGCCGGAATGGGTGAAGAAAACGGTGTCCGCATCGAATTCATTCCAACCAGCCTGCACTGCTACACCATTGCGCGCAACGTGCTGCGCATGGAAGTTTGAGCCGTCGAAACCATGCGCCTCCCTCTCGACACCGCCACTGCCCTTTCCCCCGCCCGCTCGGTGGTGGTGGAAGCCTGCGCCGGCAGCGGCAAGACCTGGCTGCTGGTGTCGCGCATGCTGCGTCTGCTGCTGGCTGGGGCGGCGCCTTCGGAGTTGCTGGCGATTACCTTCACGCGCAAGGCGGCGCAGGAAATGACCGATCGCCTGCACGAGTGGCTGCGCCTGCTGGCGCTGGAAGACGACGCGACGGTGCTCGCCTTTCTGCGCGAACGCAAACTCGCGGACGATGAGATCGATGCGCTGCTGCCGCGCGCGCGCGGGCTGCTGGAAACGGTACTGACCGCACAGCCGGGGCCGACGGTGACGACCTTTCACGGCTGGTTTCTCGATCTGCTGAAACGCGCGCCGCTGGAAGCCGGGTTGCCGTGGGGCGCGCCGCTCCTGGAGCGCACCCGGCAGTTGCAGGACGAGGTGCGTGACCGCCTGCTGGCGAAGTGGGCAGGTTCGCCGGAGTCACCGGAGGGCGCTGCCCTGCTGGCCTTGCTGGCAGACATCGGCGAGCACAATCTGCGCGCGCTGCTGAGGCATTTTGTCGATGCCCGCGCGGAATGGTGGGCGTATACGGACGAGGCGCCCGACCCGGTGGCCCACGCGCTGGAACAGCTGCGGCCCGGCCTGCACGCCGATCTGGACAGCGATCCGGTGGCGGCATTCTGGGCCGACGAGCTGATGGCGGCGCGGGTGAAGCGGGTGGGATTTGCGCTGGAAAAGGGTGGCAAGAGCGAGCAGGTGCGCGCACCCGAAATCCAGCGCAGCCTGGGCCTGACGCCCAACGAAGCGCATGCCGCGCTGATGAAGCACCTGATGACGGCGGGCAAGCGGCGCAAGAAGCAGGCGACCAGGGAGCTGGAAAAAGCACTCGGCGCCGAACTCGACCCCTACCTGCGCGACCTCGATACGCTGGAAACTGCGCTCGAAACCGTCACCGCGATCCAGACCGACCAGCGCATCTGGGCGCTCAACCGCCACGGCCTGTTGCTCGGCCACGCGCTGCTGGCGGCCTATCAGGACGCCAAGGCACAGCAGGGGGTGATCGACTTCGCCGACGCCGAATGGCAGGCCTGCCGCCTTTTGCGCAGCGAGGAACACGCACCTGCGCTGGCGCTGAAGCTGGACGCGCGCTACCGGCACCTGCTGCTCGATGAATTCCAGGACACCAACCCGCTGCAGTGGCAGGCGCTTTCAACCTGGCTCACAGAGGCGCGCGGCGCCGACAGCGCGATGACGGTGTTCATGGTCGGCGACCCCAAGCAGGCGATCTACCGTTTCCGCCGCGGTGAGGCGCGGGTGTTCGACGCGGCGGCGGAATTCCTCGCCGCGCATTTCGGCGCGCCGCGTTTCAGCACCGACATG
>Ga0299912_10000103_pt1 | contig 96433 bp, 97 predicted proteins | sample RVTome_2_FD_207667 | JGI IMG/M metagenome (GOLD analysis project Ga0299912, IMG submission 207667) | Soil microbial communities from uranium-contaminated site in the Upper Colorado River Basin, Wyoming, United States - RVT95D214 (version 2) ... | reverse complement strand
TTCGATTACATCGAGCGGTTCTACAACCCGACGCGTCGTCATTCAACACTCGGTTACGTCAGTCCGGTACAGTTCGAGGAGGCTTCAAAAGCTTAAAGCCGTGTCTACGAAACTGGCAGCAGCCCAATCTTTGATTCTTTCGCTGAGATCATTCATAGATCGCTATCTTCCTTTCTTGCCTAAACGTTCGACTTGAGCGGCTTGCCGGGGCCACTCGATGGAGGGGTTTAGGCCTGCTTCGGTGCACTGTAAGGCCCAAGGAACTTCTCGACTTCTTCTGGCGAGGCTTCTGTAAGACCGAGAAGCTTCATCTCGTGATACCAGGCCGCGACCGCCTGCTTCTGAGTCTTCATAGAATCCTGCTTCACTGGGAGAAGGTGCTTGCGCCAGAGTTCGACTTCCTCAGCTGTTACTACCCCGGGCTTCCCGAGAATCTGGGCCATCTTCACAAGATACGGTGCCAGATCGCGAACCTCCACTTCATCAGGCGAAGACCACTTTGCGTTGGTGAAGCAGTCGGTGTAGATGCATAGCTGCTTCATCTGATCCAAGAGGTCCGGGTGATCAGATTCCGTATCTACCAAGGGTCGAAGATCGTCGAGATTCCTAGCGCCCTTCTGGATGAACTCGCCGAAGAGCCAAAGCACGTTCTTCTTCGTGTGGCTTCGATACGCCTTCCAAAGTTGCTGATACTCCTTCTCGTCCTCGGCTATCGCCATCTGTCGGAGGATCGAAACTTTGCCCGACTCTTCAATGCTGAGTATCGCGAGCGCGGTAGCGGATGGAATTCGATCTTGCTCGAAGAGTGCCCGTGCGTCTTCCGCAAGGCGGGCAGCGTTCCTCAAGGCGAGAGTCATGCCCTCGGCAATTTGCGGAGCCGTAAGGAGGTTTCGATACTGAGGGAGGCGTGACATGCGTCGTTCGCGGGCCTTGTATGTTCAGCGGCTGCCCGCTTGCGGGCGGTCCGCTGCAGCGTCGGGCTGGGCGGCTTTGCACCGGTCGAGCATCTGCTGAAAATACGGAGGTTTCGATGGCATGTGCCTTTCGAGCGCACGCGCGTACATGCGGCCCTTATTGTCAGGATCAGTATGGGCGCCAAGCGGCCCGAGGACGCTAAGCGCGACTGGACCGAAATCAAAGTCTTTGAATAGTGGTGGGATGTCCTCTCGGTCCAACTGTGTCGCCAGATAGTACAAGCGCTCCTTGAAGTATTCACGTGTCTGTTCCGAAGGGCAACGGGAAACAAGATTATCGTGAAGCACAACGAACTCGGCGACCTGCTCCCGCTTCCGATAGAAAGTGGCAACGAATGTCGCAACACATCCCGTTCGCTTCTGCTCTGGTTGAATCGCGCATGTCCTTACTGCGGCCGGATAGGCTCCAAAGGGACGGTCGAAAACCAACTCGCACGCTTTGCATAGGAGCTCGCCGTCGGCGGCGTATGACGCAGGTGCTACCGAAAGCAGGGCCAAGAGTAAGGGTAGTGCCGCTCTCATTGGTTGATGGCGAAGCGCGATAGAGCTTAAAGACGCCCAACGTCTAAGTTCAGCGGGCGCCCGCTTGCGGGCGGTCCGCTGGAACGCCTGGTTGGGCATTGCCGGTGTACGTCGAAAGCACAGCCTCCATGCGAGGCCAATTACTTGCACGGCCTGAAAGAATTCGTCTGCCGCGGTCTATGGCAGACTCACCGTTTTGCGACCGTAGATATGGATTGGCTCCAAGATTAACCAAGATTCTGGCTGTTTCTATTTTTTCCTCCGATGCCATATTGACAACGTAGTGTAAGGGGCGAAGCCCTTCTTCATACGCCCAGTTCATATCTACGTTTCGAGCGGCTAGAAAGCGTACAGCAACAGGACAGCCCGCTATGGCTGCGGTTTTCAATAATCCCTGCTTGTCCGAAATTTCGACACCTGAGCTTTCGAGAAGAAGAAAAAATTCCTCGGTGGAGCCCTTAGGGTAATCACAGTGGTTGGTAACCCAAACCTCACGGAACCGTTGCGCATATCCAGTCGCGCAAAGTCTTACGTCAGCGCCATTGCGTAGCAACTGGCGAAACACATTCAAATTTCCATAGTTGGCAGCCAATTCCAATAGGCATTGGTTGCCCACCTTGTCATTTGCATTTTTCCTAGTAATAGGAGCGGGGTCATGCATCCAATCGTTAGTTTGACAGCCCTGTAGATGGGCAAGAACAGGATGAACGCCCTTACATGTATTCCATCCGCCGCCACCAGGAGCGTAAAAGGGAGTAGATGATTTTGCTGCGCAACCACTTAAGATGGTGACCAGCAAGGCGATGAAATAGAAGCAACGAAAATGTATGCGCATAGATGATGCCCAACGTAAAGTGTCCATCCTAAATAGCGCCTTATAAACCGTCATTCGTGTTCGAATTTCTGTAAATACAATTCCAATCGGCGATTACCTATTTTCAGGGCGTCCTAACATGAATGTGAATGCGTCATTGGCCTAGTTGCGCGGTAACGGGGTCAGGTCTTGCATTAACGCATCCCGCCACAGGCTCATGCAGCCAAAGCCCGCATCACCGCCTTGGGTTCCCGGTCGATCAGGTTCAGCAATACCAGGGCGGGGCCGTGGGGCGTTCTGTCACCACGTTCCCAATGGCGTAGCGTAGCCACGGAAAACCCGAAGCGGGCGGCGAACTGCTCTTGCGTCAAACCCAGGCGCTTGCGCAAACCGGCTACGTCGACTTCGTAAGGCTGGTATTCGTTGACTCCGGCCTGTTTTCCTTTGGCATGGGCAACCGCTTCGGTCAGCCCTTGTTTGATGCTTTGAAATGCGCTCATGTTTATTTCTCCAGCCATGCCGAGACCAGGATATCCACCAGTCCGGCCAGTTCATTGCGTTCCGCCTTGGTGAGATTGGCGCGCTCATTTTTGGCAAACAGGGTCAGCAGGTAAAGCGGCATCAGCTCGGAATGGACGTAATAGATCACCCGCACGCCGCCGCTCTTGCCGCGGCCCTGTCTGCCCCAGCGCAGCTTTCTCACGCCGCCGGTGCCTTCCATGATGTCGCCGGCCTTTGGGTTTGCCGCCAGGTAATCCACGATGTCCCGGCGCTCTTCCTCAGTCAGTAATTTCTCGGATCGACGGATATACTCCGGCACTTCCGCAATGGTCAGCACGATCTAATAATAATCCAATGGATTAGTCATGGCTATCTGTCGTGCTTACCGCAGCACCACCCGCTCCACCACATACAACAATGCCGTGATGAAGCCAACCACGATGGCGAAACGCAGCACGCGGCCGATGTAACCAAGGTATTTGCGGTTGCCGGTGAACAGCCACGCCAGCCCGAGCGCCGCCACCGCAATGAGCATGGCGACGATCAGCAGGCGGATGACGATCATGCAGTGAGGGGGTGCAGGCGGACGAAGGCGGGGGGGACGTCTTCGTCGTGCTGGAAGCTGACGAATTCCCACGACTCCTGGTGCTGCAGCAGTTCGCGCAGCAGGGCGTTGTTGAGGGCGTGGCCGGATTTGTAGGCTTCGAAGGCGCCGATGATGGGGTGGCCCAGCAGATACAGGTCGCCGATGGCGTCGAGCACTTTGTGTTTGACGAACTCGTCGTCGTAGCGCAGGCCGTCCTGGTTCAGGACGCGGAATTCGTCCATGACGATGGCGTTGTCGAGCGAGCCGCCGAGCGCCAGGCCCTGGTTGCGCAGGTATTCGACCTCGTGCATGAAGCCGAAGGTGCGCGCGCGCGCGACTTCCTTCGTATAGGCGGTGTCGGCGAAGTCGATGCTGACGGTCTTGCCGCTCTTGTCGAACACGGGGTGCTTGAAGTCGATGGTGAACTCGACCTTGAAGCCGTTGTGCGGAACGAAGCGCGCCCACTTGTCGCCGTCGCGCACTTCGATCGGCTGCTTGATGCGCACGTAGCGCTTGGGCGCGTCCTGCTCGACGATGCCGGCGGACTGCAGCAGGAACACGAACGGCGATGCGGAGCCGTCCATGATGGGAATTTCGGGGCCGGTGAGATCCACCAGCAGGTTGTCGATGCCGAGGCCCGCGAGCGCGGACATCAGGTGTTCGACGGTGGACACCTTGGCGGGGCCGGACTCGAGCATGGAGCACAGCCGGGTGTCGGTGACGAGATAGGGGTCGGCCTTGAGTTCGACGGGCGGAACAAGGTCCATCCGGCGGAACACGATGCCGGTATTGGGGCCGGCCGGGCGCAGGGTCATCTCGACCTTGACGCCGGAATGCAGGCCCACCCCGGTCGCCTTGACCGGGGTTTTCAGGGTGCGTTGCTTGATCATCTTGCCATTTTAACCGGTCGCGGGGACCGACTGCCATTTGCGGGAAACCCGGCTTGTGACCGGCTCCCGGGCAAACGGTTCATCCGCCGCCGCGACCTAGGAAAACACCGAACAAGTCCGATCGTCGTCATTGCGTCGCCTTAGCCGCGAGGCCGTGGGCCGAGGCGGGAAGCAATCCAGCGCTTTGATTGGAAAGCAATTCCTGGATTGCCGCGTCGCTGCGCTCCTCGCAATGACGACTTGTTCATGGGCGTCCTCAATCCGCCTGGCGGCGCAGGAAGGCCGGGATGTCCAGGGTATCGATGCCGGAATCGCTCATCGCCTGAACGGTGCGGCTGCGGCGATTGGTCATCACGTTGGGCACCTCTTCGCTGTGGCCCATCATCATCGGCGCATCGTCGGTGCCTGTGCGGATGATCTGCATCGGCTTCGGCTGCTGGCGGGCAACCGGGCTGCCGAGGCCGGTGGCGACCATGGTGACGCGCAGGGCGTCTTCCATGCTGTCGTCGAGCACCTGGCCGACGATGACCGTCGCTTCCTCGGCGGTGAAGCTCTTGATGGTGTTCATCACCTCGTGGATTTCGCGCATCTTCACGGTGGACGAGGCGGTGATGTTGACCAGCACGCCACGGGCGCCGGCGAGGTTGACGTCTTCCAGCAGCGGGCTGGCGACGGCCTGTTCGGCGGCGATGCGCGCGCGGTTGTCGCCGCTGGCCTGCGCCGAGCCCATCATCGCCATGCCCATTTCGCTCATCACGGTGCGCACGTCGGCGAAGTCGACGTTGACCAGGCCCGGGCAGTTGATGACTTCGGCGATGCCGCCGACCGCGCCGTGCAGCACGTTGTTGGCGGCCTTGAAAGCGTCGAGCATGGAGACGTCGTCGCCCAGCACCTGCATCAGCTTCTCGTTGGGGATGATGATCAGCGAATCGACGTGACGCGCCAGCTGCTCGATGCCGGCATTGGCCGCGCGCACGCGCTTGCCTTCGAACATGAAGGGCTTGGTGACGACGGCCACAGTCAGGATGCCGAGCTCCTTGGCGACTTCGGCCACCACCGGCGCGGCGCCGGTGCCGGTGCCGCCGCCCATGCCGGCGGTGATGAACAGCATGTCGGCGCCGTCGATCAGCTCGGCGATGCGCTCGCGGTCTTCCAGCGCGGCTTCGCGGCCGATGTCGGGGTTGGCGCCGGCGCCCAGGCCCTTGGTCACGCCATTGCCCAGCTGCAGCTGCAGCTTGGCCTGGTTGCGATTGAGTGCCTGCGCGTCGGTGTTGATGGCGATGAATTCCACGCCATTCAAGCCCGAGCTGATCATGTGATCGACCGCGTTGCCGCCGCAGCCGCCCACGCCTATCACCTTGATCACTGCATCCTGGGTGTCTACATCCATCAGTTCAAACATGTTGCTCTCCTCTTTATGCCCAAAACAAAACCACACTCAAAAATCCTTTGGCGTGTCTGCCACGACCGGCACCACCGCCAAATTCCGTTTCGACGACGCGCGCTCAAACCAGCGCGGCGGCGTCAGAAATTCCCCTTGAACCAGCTCTTCATGCGTTCAAAAATGTCCTTGAAGTTGTTGCCCGACAGCTTCGGCGCATCGCGCCCGCGCGCTTCCAGCCCGGCCAGCAGGAGGCCCAGGCAGGTGGCGTAGCGCGGGTTGCGCATGACGTCGGCGAGCCCGCCCTCGTAGCGCGGCCAGCCCATGCGCACCGGCATGTGGAAGACCTCCTCGCCGAGTTCGACCATGCCCTGCATGCCGGCCGAGCCGCCGGTGATGACGATGCCGGACGACAGCAGCTCCTCGAAGCCGGAGCGGCGCAACTCGGCCTGCACCAGCGAATACAGCTCTTCCATGCGCGGCTCGATGAACTCGGCCAGCGTCTGTCGCGACAGCGTGCGCGGCGGGCGGTCGCCGATGCCGGGCACTTCGATCATGTCGCGCGAATCGGCCAGCTGCCTGAGCGCGCAGCCGTACTGAATCTTGATGTCCTCGGCCTCTTTCGGCGGGGTGCGCAGCGCCACCGCGATGTCGTTGTTGACCTGGTCGCCCGCCACCGGAATCACCGCGGTGTGGCGGATCGCGCCGTTGGTGAACACGGCGATGTCGGTGGTGCCGCCGCCGATGTCGACCAGGCAGACGCCGAGTTCCTTCTCGTCCTCGGTCAGCACCGCCATCGCGCTGGCCAGCGGCTGCAGCACCAGATCGGACACTTCCAGCCCGCAGCGGCGCACGCACTTGATGATGTTCTGCGCCGCCGACACCGCGCCGGTGACGATGTGCACCTTCACTTCGAGGCGCACCGCGCTCATGCCGAGCGGGTCGCGCACGTCTTCCTGGCCGTCGACGATGAATTCCTGCGGGATGGTGTGCAGGATCTGCTGGTCAGTCGGGATGTTGACCGCGCGCGCGGTTTCCACCACGCGGTCGACGTCCATCTGGCTGATTTCCTTGTCCTTGATGGCGAACATGCCGTGCGAGTTGAAGCTCTTGATGTGGCTGCCGGCAATGCCCGTATAGACCTCGCGGATCTTGCAGTCGGCCATCAGCTCGGCTTCTTCCAGCGCGCGCTGGATGGCGTTGACGGTGGCTTCGATGTTGACCACCACGCCGCGGCGCAGGCCGCGCGAGGGGCTGGTGCCCATGCCGATGATCTCGAGTTCCCCCTCGTCGTTGATTTCCGCAACGATGCAGACAATCTTGGACGTGCCGATGTCGAGGCCTACGACGAGGTTCTTGGGGTCTCTTGGCTTACTCATATTGCGTGGCACTCATGTTTCACTCGGTTTCAAAAGGGGGGCGGCGTCAGGCGTGCGCGCGGCAAAGCCGTGGGGCGCGATGCCGCCGGGCAGCCGGACGGCGAAGCCATCCGGATAGCGCATATCGACGGTGAGGGGGACGAGCGCGGCGACCGGCGCCGCATCCTGCACCGCCGCATCCTGCGCTGCGGGCCGCGCGCCGAACAGGCGCGGATAGAGGGCGACGAAGCGCGCCAGCCGCGCGTCGGTCTGGTCCCGCCCGAGTGCCAGCAGCATGCCGTTGTCGAGCTGCAGCCGCCAGGCCCGGCGCGGCGACAGGCGCAGCTCGCGGATGCTCATGCCGAGCGGGGCGAGCGCGGCCTGATGGCGGCGATAGGCGGCCACCACCTCGGCGCTGCTGTCTTCCGGACCGGACAGGCGCGGCAGGGGCAGGGTGACGGCGGCGACGAAGATGTCGCCCGCATCGTTCACCAGCGCGTCGTCGTTCCAGCGCGCCAGCGGCACATGCTCGGTCAGCGACACCACCAGGGTGTCGGGCCAGCGGCGTTCCACCCGCGCCTCGCGCACCCACGGCAGTTTTTCCAGGCTCTCGCGCACCTGTTCCAGATCGACTGTGAAGAAGGTGCCGCGCACCTGACGCTCGGCCACCAGCCGGATCTGCGCCTCGGTGACGTGCGCCACCGGGTTTTTCACCTCGATGTTGCGCAGTGCAAACCACGGCTGCGCCACCATCCAGCTGGCCGCGCCATAGGCCAAAAGGCCGAGCGCGCCCCAGGTCAGCACACGGGCGACCTGGCTCAGCGGATGGTTGGCGAGTTCGGGCGAGCTCATGCCAGGGTCTGCTCCAGTATCTTCAGGCACAGGGTGTCGAAATCCAGGCCGGCGACGCGCGCGGCCATCGGCACCAGGCTGTGGTCGGTCATGCCGGGCGAGGTGTTCACTTCCAGCAGATAGGGATTGCCGAGGCTGTCCAGCATCAGGTCGACGCGGCCCCAGCCGCGCCCATCCACCAGGCGGAAGGCGTCCAGCGCGAGCTGGCGCAGCGCCATCTCCTGCGCATCCGGCAGGCCGGCGGGACAGTGGTACTGAGTGTCGTCGCGCAGGTATTTCGCCTCGAAATCGTAGAAGGCCTTCTCCTTGGCGGGCTGCAGGCGGATGAGCGGCAGCGCGGCGTCGCCGAGAATGCCGACGGTGAATTCGGCGCCGTCGATGAATTTTTCCGCCAGCACCAGCGCGTCGTGTTCGACGGCGGTTGCATACGCGGCCGCAAGCGTGCCGGGCGCGGTCACCTTGCTCATACCGATGCTGGAGCCTTCGCGCGCGGGCTTGACGAAGATCGGCAGACCGAGCTTCTTCTCCACCGCCGCAAAGTCGGTGGCCGCGTCGAGGATGGCCCAGTCGGCGGTGGGCAGGCCGGCGGCGCGCCACAAGAGCTTGGTGCGCCACTTGTCCATGCCGATGGCCGAGGCCATCACGCCGCTGCCCGTGTAGGGGATGTTCAGCAGTTCGAGCGCGCCCTGCATGCAGCCGTCCTCGCCGTAGCGTCCGTGCAGCGCGATGAACACGCGATCGAACTCCCCGGTGATCAGATCGCCGAGGTTGCGGTTGGCCGGATCGAAGGCGTGCGCATCGACACCCTGCCGGGTCAGCGCTGCCAACACTGCCGCACCGCTGTTGAGCGACACCGGCCGCTCGGCCGAGGTGCCGCCCAGCATCACGGCGACTTTCCCGAATTTTTTCGCCGGTTCGATTTGATTCACTGGCGTTCTCCAATAATTCGCACTTCGCGGATCAGCTGCACATTGGTGCGCGCCTCCACGGTTTCTTCGACATGTTCGATCAGGCGCTCGATGTCGGTCGCCGTGGCACGGCCCAGGTTGACGATGAAATTCGCGTGCTTCGTCGATACCTGCGCGTCGCCGATGCGGTAACCCTTGAGCCCGCACGCCTCGATCAACTGCGCCGCGTAATTGCCGGGCGGATTGCGGAACACCGAGCCGGCGTTGGGCTGTCCCAATGGCTGCGAAACGATGCGCTTTTTCAGCAGTTCCTTGATGGTTTCGCGGGAGGCCACCCCGTCGCCGCGGGCGAGCCGGAACCAGCCGCCGATGAACCACTCCTCGTGCGGGTGTTTCAGCGCCACGTGGCGGTAGCCGACCATGTATTCGTCCGGGCGCCGCTCGTTCAGCTGTCCGTCGCGGTCCAGCGTCTGCACCTGCACCAGCTTGTCCCAGGTTTCGCTGCCGTAGCAGCCGGCGTTCATCGCCATCGCGCCGCCGACGGTGCCGGGAATGCCGGCCCAGAACTCGCCGCCGACCAGGTCGTGGTTGGCGGCAAAGCGCGCCAGCTTGGGCGCGGCAACGCCCGCCTGGGCATACACCAGGGCGGTATCGGCATCCTCCGGCGCGGGCGGCAGGCCATGGGTGCGGCTCTCGATCGCCAGATTCCGCAGCACGCCGTGCAGCAGGATCACTACGCCCTTGACGCCGCCATCGCGCACCAGCAGATTGCTTCCCAGCCCGACCATGTGGATGGCCTCGTGCGTGGGTACCGAACGCACCAGCCAAGTCAGGTCTTCCAGATCGGCCGGGATATAGACGCGTTGGGCGGCGCCGCCGGCGCGCCAGGACACGTGCTTCTTCATCGGCTCGTTGTAGAGGAAGCACCCGCGCAGCACCGGTGCCCCGCCGCCGCCGAGATCCATCTCGCTCATCCGGTAGTCATGCCGCATGGCTTGCTCCCAGTGCCGGCGCCACCTGGCCGATGCTGCCGGCGCCCATCACCAGCACCACGTCGTTCGCCTGCGCGAGGTCGCGCACCGCCGCGGGGACGTCGGCGACGTTTTCCACGAACAGCGGTTCGACCTTGCCCGCCACCCGCACGGCGCGCGCGAGCGCGCGGCCGTCGGCAGCGACGATCGGCGCCTCGCCTGCCGGATAGACCTCGGTCAGCACCAGCACGTCGCTCTCCGACAGCACCTTCACGAAGTCCTCGAAACAGTCGCGGGTGCGCGTGTAGCGGTGCGGCTGGAACACCAGCACCAGCCGCCGCCCGGGGAAGGCGCCGCGCGCCGCCGCCAGCGTGGCCGCCATTTCCACCGGATGGTGGCCGTAGTCGTCGACCAGGGTGTAGTGACCGCCATCCCTGGCGGGCAGCTCGCCGTAGCGCTGGAAGCGCCGGCCGACGCCATGGAACTCGGCGAGCGCCTTGACGATGGCGGCGTCATGGGCGTCGACCTCGGTCGCCACCGCGATGGCGGCGAGCGCGTTCAGCACGTTGTGCATGCCGGGATGGTTCAGCACCACGTCGAGATCGGCCATGCCTTCGCGCTTGACGGTGAAATGCATGCGGCCGTGTTCGAAGCGCGGATTCACCCCGCGCACCTGGGCCGCTTCGTCGAAGCCATAGGTGGTGATCGGCTTGGTGATGCGCGGCAGGATTTCGCGCACGTGCGGGTCGTCGATGCACAGCACCGCCATGCCGTAGAAGGGCAGGCGCTGGCAGAAGTCGACGAAGGCCGTTTTCAGCCGTTCGAAGTCATGGCCGTAGGTCTCCATGTGATCGGCGTCGATGTTGGTGACGATCGCGATCACCGGCGTGAGATAGAGGAAGGAGGCGTCGGATTCGTCGGCCTCGGCGACCAGGAAATCGCCCTGGCCCAGCCGCGCGTTGGTACCGGCCGCGGTCAGCTTGCCGCCGATGACGTAGGTCGGGTCCATGCCCGCCTCGCCGAGGATGCTGGCGACGAGGCTGGTGGTGGTGGTCTTGCCGTGGGTGCCGGCAATCGCGATGCCCTGCCGTAGCCGCATCAGTTCGGCCAGCATCAGTGCGCGCGGCACGATGGGGATTTTTTTCTCGCGCGCGGCGATCACTTCGGGGTTGGATTCCTGCACCGCGGTCGAGGTGACGACCGCATCGGCGTCGGCGATGTTCTCCGCCGCGTGGCCGCGATGGATGCGCGCGCCCAGCTTCGCCAGCCGCTGCGTCACCGCGTTGTCGGCCAGGTCCGAACCCGATACCGCATAGCCGAGGTTCAGCAGCACCTCGGCAATGCCGCTCATGCCGACGCCGCCGATGCCGATGAAGTGAATGTGTTTGACGGCGTGCTTCATTTTGCCAGTGCCTCGCAAATAGCTGCGACCTGCTGGGCCGCGTCGGGTTTCGCCAGGGCGCGCGCCCTGTCCGACATGGCCGCCAGGGTGGCGCGATCGAGCCCGCCGATCAGCGTCGCCAGTTTCTCCGCCGTCAGGTCTTTTTGCTGCACCAGCCAGGCCCCGCCGGCGTTGGCCAGGAATTCGGCATTGCCGGTCTGGTGGTCGTCCACCGCAAAGGGGAAGGGCACCAGCAGCGCCGGCACGCCGGCGCAGGCCAGTTCGGCCACCGTCATCGCGCCGGCGCGGCAGATGGCGAAGTCGCACGCCCGATATTCGGCGGCCATGTCCTCGATGTAGTCGCGCACCTCAGCCTCCACCCCGGCAGCCGCATAGTTCGCGCGCAGCGTGTCGAGATGCTGGCGGCCGGACTGGTGCACTACCTGCGGGCGCTGCCCGACTGGCAGCAGCGCCAGCGCCTTGGGCACCAATTCGTTCAGGGCGGCGGCGCCGAGGCTGCCGCCCACCACCAGCAGGCGCAGCGGCCCCGTGCGTTCGGCGCGCTCGCCGGCCGGCACCGCCGCAATGTCCGTTCGCACCGGATTGCCCACCCATTCGGCGGCGACGCGGCGGCAGGGGATGGGCTTGTCGTGCGCATGGGTGAACACCTTGGGGAAGGCGGTGAGCACGCGGTCGGCGAGGCAGGCCAGCACGCGGTTGGTGAGCCCCCCAACCGAATTCTGTTCGTGGATGACCAGCGGCTTGTTCAGCAGGCTCGCCATCATGCCGCCGGGAAAGGCGGTGTAGCCGCCCATGCCGAGCACCACGTCGGGACGGCGCTGCAGGATGGCACGCAGGCTTTGCCAGAAGGCAAGCAGCAGCAGCGCCGGCAACAGCAGTTTCTTCAGCGCGCCCTTGCCGCGCACGCCGCCCATCGACACCCACACCATGTCGATTCCGGCGGCCGGCACCACGCGCGCCTCAAGGCCGGCGCGGGTGCCAAGCCAGAACACGTCCCAGCCGCGCGAGCGCAGGGCGTCGGCCACCGCGAGCGCCGGATAGACGTGGCCGCCGGTGCCGCCGGCCATCACCATGAGGGTGCGGTTGGCAGTCATGCTTGAAAACCCTTTAACCACAGAGACAGGGAGGCACAGAGAAAACCGTTCAAATGCAGTTCTCCGTGCCTCTGTGTCTCTGTGGTGAAGATTTTTTTGCTGTTCAAAACGTTTTCCCCCGCATCATGAGTCGATTTGGGCGGGCGCAGCCCACGTTCGCCCCCTCTCCCGCAAGCGGGAGAGGGTTGGGGAGAGGGAAGATGATGCAGTTCATATCCATCATCAAAACGTCTTCCCCCGCATCATCTGCCGATGCTCCCAGTCGATGCGCAACAGCACGGCGACCGCCAGGCAGTTGGCGACGATGCCGCTGCCGCCGAACGAGAGGAAGGGCAGGGTGAGGCCCTTGGTCGGCAGCAGGCCGACGTTCACCCCCATGTTGATGAGCGCCTGCACGCCCAGCCAGATGCCGATGCCCTGCGCCACCAGCGCGCAGAAGTTGCGCTCGAGCCGGGCGGCGCGATGGCCGATCAGGAAGGCCTTGATGATGAGCCAGGCGAACAGGCCGATCACCACCGCCACGCCGATGAAGCCGAATTCCTCGGCGATCACCGCCATCAGGAAATCGGTGTGCGCTTCAGGCAGGTAGAACAGCTTCTCGACGCTGCCGCCCAGCCCGAGCCCCAGCCATTCGCCGCGGCCGAAGGCGATCAGGGCATGCGACAACTGGTAGCCCTTGCCGTAGGGGTCGGCAAACGGATCCATGAAGCCGAGCACGCGCTGCAGGCGGTAGGGGGAAGTCAGGATCAGCAGGACGAAGCCCACCAGCAGCACCACCACCAGCCCGGCGAAGACTTTCCAGTTGAGCCCGCCGAGGAACAGGATGCCCATGGCGATCGACACGATGACGACGAAGGCGCCGAAGTCCGGTTCGCGCAGCAGCAAGGCGCCGGCCAGTATCATCACCGCGGCCATCGGCAAAAAACCCTTCTTGAAGTCGTGCATGAAGGCGGCCTTGCGGGTGGTGTAGTCGGCGGCGTACACCACGGCGAGGAACTTCATCAGTTCGGACGGCTGCAAGTTGGCGAAGCCGAGCGGAATCCAGCGGCGGCTGCCGTTGACCTCGCGCCCGATGCCCGGGATCAGCACCACCACCAGCAGCAGCAGGCCGGCCAGAAAGAGATAGGGCGCGGCCTGCTGCCACACCCGCATCGGCACCTGGAAGGCGGTCATGCCGGCCCCCACGCCGATGGCGATGAAGATGCCCTGACGCAGCAAATAATATTCGCCGTTGTGGCCGGTGTATCTGGCCGCCTCGGCGATCGCGAGCGAGGCGGAATACACCATCACCAGGCCGATCGCCAGCAGGCCGAGCGCCAGCCACAGCAGGCTGAAGTCGAGCTCGCCGCTGGGTTTGGGGGCGCGCGCGGTGTACAGCATCGTTAGATCGCCTTGGGCGCGCGCAGCGCACGGTTGCCCCCTCCCCCGCTAGCGGGGGAGGGTTGGGGAGAGGGCGGGTGCGCGTCGACACTCGCCGCCAGCTTTTTCACGGCTTCGACAAAGACGTCGGCGCGATGGATGTAGTTGCGGAACATGTCGAAGCTGGCACACGCGGGCGACAGCAGCACGGCATCGCCGGGTCGGGCCAGGCGATGCGCCTGCGCGACGGCATCGGCCATGCTTTCGGCCGGGTAGGTGTCGATGCCGCTGCCCGAGAGCGCGGCGGCGATCAGCGGCGCATCGCGTCCGATCAGCAGCACGGCGCGGGCATTCGCCTCGACCGCGACCTTGAGCGGGCTGAAGTCCTGGCCCTTGCCGTCGCCGCCCAGGATCACCACCGCCTTGCCGTTCCCCATGCCGTAGAGCGCGGCTTCGGTGGCGCCGACATTGGTGCCCTTGGAATCGTCGTACCAGGTCACCCCCTCGATCTCGGCGACCTTCTCCACCCGGTGCGGCAGGCCCTTGAAATGCACCAGGCCGCGCAGCAGGGCTTCCATCGGCAGGCCCAGCGCACGCGTCATGGCCAGCGCGGCCAGCGCGTTGGCGGCGTTATGCAGGCCGGCCACTGGCAGCGCGGACAACGGCATCAGCATGTCGCCGCCCAGACAGAGTTCGTCTTCGCACAGGCCGAAATTCTCATCCTGCGGGCAGCGGTCGAGGCCGAAGCTGACCACCCGTCGCCCCGGCAGGGCCATGGCCAGCGAGCGCGCATCATCGCGGTTCAGCACCTGCACGCCGTTGCCGCTGAAAATCCGCGCCTTGGCCGCCGCGTAGGCGTCCATGTCGGGGTAGCGGTCCATGTGGTCTTCCGACAGGTTGAGCACGGTGGCCGCATCGGCATTCAGGCTGGACGTCGTTTCGAGCTGGAAGCTCGACAGCTCCAGCACCCACACCTGGGGCACGGAGGCGAATCCCAGCTCGATGTCCAGCAGCGCATCGAGCACCGGCAGGCCGATGTTGCCGGCCACGCAGGTGGCCAGCCCCGCCATGCGGCACATGTCGCCGCACATCGCGGTGACGGTGCTCTTGCCGTTGCTGCCGGTGATGGCGAGCACCCGCATCGGATGCTCGCGCTGTGCGTTGAGCGCGGCGACGGCGCGGGCGAACAGTTCGACGTCGCCCACCGCCTCGACCCCCGCGGCGACGGCGCGCGCCACGGCCGGGTCGGCCAGCGGCACGCCGGGGCTGACCACCAGCATGTCGGCCGCCTGCAGCCGTGCGTCGTCGAACGGCCCGGTGTATAGCGGCACCTGCGGCAGCAGTTCGGCGAGGCGCTGCGCATGCGGCGGCACGGCGCGGGTGTCGGCCACGCTGACCTGCGCGCCACGCGCGGCCAGCCAGCGCGCGCACGACAGACCGGTGTCGCCCAGGCCGAGCACCAGGATGTTCTTGCCGGAAAGCTGGAGGCTGTCGAGGTTCATCTCAGTTTCAGGCTCGACAGGCCGATCAGCACCAGCATCATCGAAATGATCCAGAAGCGAACTACGACCTGATTTTCCTTCCAGCCCTTGAGTTCATAGTGGTGGTGGATCGGTGCCATGCGGAACACGCGCTTGCCGGTGAGCTTGAACGAGGCGACCTGCACCATCACCGACAGGGTTTCCACCACGAACACGCCGCACATGATGAAGAGCACGATTTCCTGACGCACGATGACGGCGACCACGCCGAGCGCGGCGCCCAGCGCCAGCGCGCCGACGTCGCCCATGAAGACTTCGGCCGGGTAGGCGTTGAACCAGAGGAAGGCAAGCCCCGCCCCCGCCATCGCAGCGCAGAAGATCGCCAGCTCGCCCGCGCCCGGCACGAAGGGCACGCCGAGGTACTTGGAGAACACCGCGTTGCCGGCGACGTAGGCGAAGATCGCCAGCGCGCTGGCCACCATCACGGTCGGCAGGATCGCCAGGCCGTCGAGGCCGTCGGTCAGGTTGACCGCGTTGCTCGAGCCGACGATGACGAAATAGGTGAGCGCGATGAAGGCCGCCGCCGACAGGGTCAGCGTGGCGTGCTTGAGGAAGGGAATGATGAGCTCGGTGTGCGCTGGCAGGCTGGCGGTTTGCCACAGATAGGCCGCGACCGCGAGGCCGATCACCGATTGCCAGAAATACTTCCAGCGCGAGGGTAGGCCGCGCGAATTCTTCTCGACCACCTTGCGCCAGTCGTCGACCCAGCCGATGACGCCGAAGCCGACCAGGGTGAGCAGCGCGACCCAGACGTAATCATTCGACAGGTCGGCCCACAGCAGGGTGGTGACGGCGACCGACACCAGGATCAGCGCGCCGCCCATGGTCGGCGTGCCGGCCTTGACCAGGTGCGTCTGCGGGCCGTCGCTGCGCACCGACTGGCCGATTTTCAGCGCGGTGAGCTTGCGGATCACGGCGGGGCCGACGATGAAGGAAATCGTCAGCGCAGTCAGCGTCGCCATCACCGCGCGCAGCGTCAGGTAATTGAAGACGTTGAATGCCCGGATGTCCTGGCCGAGTTGTTGAAACAGCCAAAGCAACATATCAGTGTCCTTGCCCCCCCGTTGGGGGGATAAATGCCCCGGCCGCCAGGCCGACGGGTTCTTCCATAAAGCTTTGCACCACGCGTTCCATCTGCATGAAGCGCGAGCCCTTCACCAGCACGGTGGTGTCGGGCGTGAGTTCGTTTTCGAGTTCGGCGAGCAGTTCCTGGATGCGCTCGAAATGCATCGCGCCGGCGCCGAAGGCGGCGACGGTTTCCCGGCTCAGCTCGCCCAGCGCCAGCAGCCGGTCGACGCCCGCGGCGCGCGCGGCGAGGCCGATCTGCGCATGCATGGCGGCAGCGTCCGTTCCCAGCTCGCCCATGTCGCCCAGCACCAGCACCTTCTTGCCGGGCTGCTGCGCCAGCACCGCCAGCGCGGCCTTCACCGAATCGGGGTTGGCGTTGTAGGTGTCGTCGATGAAGGTGCTGCCGTGCAGCGCCGGTTTTTTCTGCAGGCGGCCCTTGACCCCGGCAAAGCCGGACAGACCCGCGACGATGCTGCGATAGCTGACGTCGAGCGCGAAGGCGGCCGCCGCCGCGGCGAGCGCGTTCATCACGTTGTGCTCGCCCGGCACCTGCAGATTCACCTCGAATTCGGCATTGGGCAGCACCAGGGTCAGCACCGAACCGAACAGGCTGGGCCGGTATTGCCCGCGCACCACCGTCGGATGCTTGAGGCCGAAATCGATGATGCAGCGCTGCGCGTTGGCTTCGCGCCACAGCCACGCGTGCGCGTCGTCGGCGTTGAACACCGCGATGCCGGCGTCCGCCAGGCCGTTGAAGATTTCGCCCTTGGCGCGGGCGATATTCTCGACCGAGCCGAGGTAGCCGATATGCGCGGACAGGGCATTGTTGACCAGCGCCACATCCGGGCGCGCCAGCCGCGTCAGGTAATCGATCTCGCCGGCGTGGTTCATGCCCATTTCCAGCACGGCAAATTGATGCGTGTCGCGCAGGCGCAGCAGCATCAGCGGCAGACCAATGTCGTTGTTGAGGTTGCCCTCGGTATGCAGCACGGCGGCATCGTCACCGGTTTCCACCCGCAGGATGGCCGCCAGCATTTCCTTCACCGTGGTCTTGCCGTTGCTGCCGGTGATGGCGACGACCGGAATCGCGAAACGCTGGCGCCAGGCGGCGGCCAGCCTGCCAAGCGCGAGCCGGGTGTCGTCGACGCGGATGGCCGCGGTGATGTCGGGCGCCTGCGCGGCATCCAGCACCACGCCAGCCGCCCCCTGCTGCAAGGCCTGTGCGGCGAAGGCGCCGCCGTCGAATTTCTCGCCGCGCAGCGCGATGAAGAGGTCGCCCGGCCGGATCGTGCGGCTGTCGGTGGAGACGCGCAGCACCTCGGCATCGGGTCCGGAAAACGGGACGCCGAGCATGGCGGCGGCTTCGGAAAGACGCATCATGTTCATGTCCACGCCTCCAGTGCCTTCTTCGCAACGGCCACGTCGGAGAACGGCAGCCGATCGCCGGCGACTTCCTGGTAGTCCTCGTGGCCCTTGCCGGCGATCAGCACCACGTCGCCCTGATGGGCGCCGCCGATGGCCTCGAAGATGGCGCGTGCGCGATCCGGCTCGACGTGAGGCTTGCCACTGGTTCCGGCCAGGATGTCGTCGATGATGTGGCGCGGATCTTCGTTGCGCGGGTTGTCGCTGGTGACCCAGATTTCGTCTGCGCCTTCGGTTGCGGCCCGGCCCATCAGCGGGCGTTTTCCCTTGTCGCGGTTGCCGCCGCAGCCGAACACGCAGATGAGGCGCCCGCCGCTGACGATTTCGCGCAGGGTGGCGAGCACTTTCTCCAGCGCATCGGGCGTATGGGCGTAGTCCACCACCACCAGCGGATGCAGGTTGCCGCCAAAGGTCTGCATGCGCCCCGGCGGCGGCGTGATGTGCGCGAGCGCCTGGCAGGCGTTGTCCAGCTTCTCGCCGGACACCAGCAAGGTGGTGAGCACGGCGAGCAGGTTGGCGGCGTTGAAACGTCCCAGCAGCGGCGCATCGAGCTCGGCATTGCCCCAGTCGGTGCGCACCGCGAGGTGCAGGCCGGCCTGCGACAGGCGCAGCCTTTCGCCGATGACGGCGCCGCGCTGGAAGCCGTAGCCGGCGACGCGCGCCGGCCGGGTCTCGCTTTCCAGTTGTCGGCCGAAGGCATCGTCGACATTGAGCACCACCCATTCCAGACCCGGCCAGTTGAACAGCCGCGCCTTGGCGTCGGCATAGTTTTCCATGTCGCCGTGGTAGTCGAGATGGTCGCGCGACAGATTGGTCAGCACCGCAACCTTGAAAGTCGTGCCGTTGACGCGCCCCTGTGCCAGGCCGTGTGAGGACACTTCCATCGCACAGGCCGCCGCGCCCTGCTGCCGGTACTGCGCGAGGCGCTGCTGCAGCTCGATGGCGTCGGGCGTGGTATTGAGCGCGGGCGTGAGCGCGCCGGAAAATCCGTTGCCGACGGTGCCGACGACGGCGGTTTTGCGCCCCAGTTGCGACATCGCCTGCGCGATCCAGTGCGCCACCGAGGTCTTGCCGTTGGTGCCGGTGACGCCGACCATGTGCAGCGCGCGCGAAGGCTCGCCGTAGACATGCGCGGCGATTTCGCCGATGCGGATTTTCAGGCCGGCGACGCCGGCGTTGGGCACATCGAGCGCGGGATCCCACTGGTAGTGGTCGGCTTCCCACAGCACGCCGTCGACGCGCTGTGCCACCGCCTGCGCGATGAAGTCGCGGCCATCGCGCGTCTCCCCCGGGTAGGCCGCAAACACGGTGCCCGGCACGGCCTTGCGGCTGTCGCTGACGAGTTCGGCGACCGCAATGCCCAGCCGCTCCAGAATATGCGGCACGGATTCGCGGATTCCCCCCGCGGCGGAACCGGGTTGGGCGCGCAGCTTCGCCATCACGCCCCCCCTCCCGCGCGCAGCGCGTTCTGCGTCATCAGGGTTGCGGTTTCCGGCGCGTCGGGCGGCAACGCCAACTGGCGCAGGCTGGCCGCCATCACCTGGGCGAACACCGGACCGGCCACGCTGCCGCCGTAATACACGCCGCCGGACGGCTCGTCGATCACCACGCCGATGATGAGACGCGGGTTGGACGCCGGCGCCATGCCAACGAAGGAAGACAGGTAGCGGTCGGGCGCGTAGCGGCCGTCGATCAGCTTGTGCGCGGTGCCGGTCTTGCCGGCCACGCGATAGCCTGGCACCCGCGTGCGCATGCCGGTGCCGCCTTCCTGTGTCACCGACTCCATCATGGCGCGCACCTCGCGCGCCACGCTCGGCGAGAACACGCGAACGCCGGCGATTTCCTGCGGCTCGCGCTTGAGGAAGGACAGCGGCATCACCTCGCCGTCGTTGGCAAAAGCCATGTAGGCGCGGCTCAGCTGCAGCAGGCTGACCGACAGGCCGTAGCCGTAGGCCATGGTGGCGTGCTCGACCGGCTTCCAGGTGGACGCATCGCGCAGCCGCCCGGCAGTCTCGCCGGGGAAGCCCGAGCCCGGCAACTCGCCGAAGCCGGAACGGTGCAGCACTTCCCAGTACTGCTGCGGGGTGAGCGACATGGCGAGCTTCACCGCGCCGACGTTGCTCGATTTCTGGATGATCTCGCTCACCGTCATCTGCGGATGCGGATGGACGTCGCGCACCAGCTTGGCGCCGACGCGCCAGGTTTCCGGCGTCTCGATCACGCTTTCGGGGTGGTACAGGCCGCGCTCCAGCACCGCCGCCGCAACGAAGGGCTTGATGGTGGAACCCGGCTCGAAGGTGTCGATCACCGCGCGGTTGCGCATCGGGCCCGGCTTGTAGTTGCGGCGGTTGTTGGGGTTGAAGATCGGCTGGTTCGCCAGCGCGAGAATCTCGCCGGTCTTGGCGTCGAGCACGACCACGCTGCCGCCTTTGGCCTTGTTCTTGGCGATGGCCGCGGCCAGCTCGCGGTGCGCCAGATACTGGATGTTGAGATCGAGCGAGAGCGCCAGGTTGCCGCCGAGTTGCGCGGTCTTGATCGGCACCAGGTCGCGGATGGTGTTGCCGCGCCGGTCGCGCAGGATCTGGCGCTGGCCTTCGCGCCCGGCCAGCCAGTCCTGGTAGGCGCGCTCGACGCCTTCCTGGCCGAGGTCGTCCACATTGGTGAAGCCCACCACGTGCGCGGCCACTTCGCCCGCCGGGTAATAGCGGCGGAATTCGCGCCGCAGGTGCAGCCCCGGCACCCCCATGGCGGCAATCCCGACTGCCTGCTCCGGGGTGACGGGGCGCCGCACGCTGAATTCGCCGCGTGTCTTGCGAGCCATTTTCTTCGAGAGTTCGGATACCGGCATGCCCAGGACCTTGGCCAGCTGCGCCTGCTGCGCAGCCGTCCATTTGAGTTCGCCCGGACGCGCCCACAGGGATTCGACCGGGGTGCTGATCGCCAGCAACTGACCGTGACGGTCGGTCACCTGGCCGCGCTGCGCCGGCAGGGTCAGGTTGCGGTTGGCCACCGCATCGCCCTTGCCCTGCAGATAATCGGTGTTGAGGCCCTGCAGATAGAACGCGCGCGCCGTCACCACCGCCAACCCGGCGAGCAGCAGGCCGCCCACCGTCGCCATGCGCCAGGGGGCAAGATTCAGTTTGAGCAGCTTTTTCGAATGGTAGTTCATGGTGCAGCGGTCAGCGTTTCGATGCGCACACGGTCATTCGGCGGCGCAATCAGGCCGAGCCGGGTACGCGCGAGCGTATCGACCCGCGCCGGATTGGCCCAGGTGCTCTGCTCCAGCTGCAATTGCCCCCATTGCTCGTCCAGCACGCGCGCCTGCTTCTTCAGCCGTTCCAGTTCCACAAAATAGGTGCGCGAACGGTGCTGCGACTGGATCAAGGCCAGCGCACACACCATCAGCAGCAGCGCCAGCACGACGTTCAGGCGGCTCATGCCGACCCGCCCACGCGTTCCGCCACCCGCAGCACGGCGCTGCGCGCCCGCGGGTTGGCCGCCACTTCGGCATCGGTCGCATGCTGGGCGCGGCCCACCAGCTTGAGGCGCCCCGGCTTCAGCATGGCGGCCGGGATCGGCAGGCGGCGGGGGGCCTGCTCACCCATCGCCTCCTCGCGCAGGTAGCGTTTGACGATGCGGTCTTCCAGCGAATGGAAGCTGATGACCGCAAGCCGTCCCTCGGGCTTCAGTCGGTCCACGCATTGCGGCAGCACGGCACTCAGCTCTTCCAGCTCGCGGTTGAGGTAAATCCGTATAGCCTGAAAGCTTCGGGTCGCCGGGTGCTGCCCCGGCTCGCGTTTTTTGACCGTTGCGGCGATGAGGCCCGCCAGCTGCCCGGTGCTGCGGATGGGCTCTTTTTGCCGCGCCGCAACAATCGCGCGCGCAATCGATTTAGCAAACCGCTCTTCCCCGTAGCTGCGGATGACTTCACTGATCTCTCCCTCTGCCGCCGTCGCTAGCCAGTCCGCCGCCGACATTCCGCTTCCCGGGTCCATGCGCATGTCGAGCGGCGCATCGAAGCGGAAACTGAATCCGCGCGTGGCATCATCGAGCTGCGGCGACGACACCCCGATGTCCAGCAATATCCCATCCACCTGCGCCACACCCATTTCATCGAGCACCGCACCCAGGCGCGAAAACGCGCTTTGCACCAGCGTCAGCCGCGCATCCTGCAGGGCGGCGCCGGCGCGAATGGCGTCCGGATCGCGATCCAGCGCGATCAGCCGCCCGCCCGGCCCCAACCGATCCAGGATCAGCCGGCTGTGGCCGCCGCGCCCGAAGGTGGCGTCGACATAGATGCCTTCGGGCTTGATCGCCAGCGCCGCCACCGCCTCCTGTGCCAGCACCGGCACATGGGCGGTCTCCATCACAACGTAAAGCCTTCCAGTTCGGGCGGTAGCGCATCATCACTGAAGGTCAGCGCCTGGGCCACCTGCGACTCCCAGCGCGCCTCGTTCCACAACTCCACTTTGCTGCCCTGCCCCACCAGCACGACGTTCTTGTCCAACTCGGCGAACTTGCGCAGCATCGGCGGCAGCAGCACGCGACCGGCGCTGTCCATGTCCATGTCGTGCGCATAGCCGACGAGCAATTGCTTGAGACTGCGGGTGCGGGGATTGAAGTCGGACAGGCCGTTGAGCTTTTTCTCGATCGGCTCCCACTCGGGCAGGGGGTAGAGCAGCAGGCACTGGCTCGGGTCGGCCGTCACCACGACGCGGCCGCCGCCGTTCACCAGCAGGGCGTCGCGGTAGCGCGCCGGCACCACAAGCCGGTTTTTGCTGTCCAGACTGACTGTTGCGACCCCCCGAAACATGCGCTCCCCCGATTATTGAAATTGAATTCAGCGGCTATTTGGCCGTGCCTGAATGGGCGCATTCTCCCACAAGCTCCCACCAATCACCACCTGCACCCACTATAGGGGATAGTTTTGGGGGGGTCAAGCTGGCGGACGCAAAAAAACCCCTACGTCTCAAGGACTTAGGGGTGGATTGGGGCTGTGGATAAGTTTCTGGAAAAACCGTAGCTTAGCGGGCTATTCTGCCGGTACTTTTAGATAAAAACGCTAAGTATTTGAATTACATGAAGAGTGGGAAAGCCGGTCGATAAGCCGGGTTCTGTCGTGGACAACCATTCCTCTAGGCCGGTCATTGCTGACCGGCTCCAGCCACCTACCCGCAGACTCGGCGAGCCGCGTCATCGTCTGCCTATTTGGTGTTGCTCCGGATGGAGGTTACCGCGTTTCACCGTAACTTAATACGCTCGTCTCTGTGGCCCTGTTCCTCGCCTCGCGGCGTCCGGCCGTTAGCCGGCATCCTGCTCTGTGGAGCCCGGACTTTCCTCTCCCACTTTCGTGGCAGCGGTTGTCTGACTGGCTTTCCCGCTCCAATTATAGAGCCTTTACTTGACTGCAGCGGCCGATCTGCTAATCAAAGGTATCAGGCCGGAAACGACCCTCCAGGAGACTCATCATGAGAAGACGTTTGTATTTCATGGTGCCGGACACCCGCAGCGCCCGACAGATCCGCGACGAACTTCTGCTTGCCCGCATCGAGGACAGCCACATTCACGTCATGGCCAAGGACGGCATGTCGCTTGAAGGCCTGCACGAAGCCTCGGTCCTGCAAAAAACCGATTTTGTCCACGGCGCCGAAACCGGTTTGGCCGTGGGCGGGGGCATCGGCATCATTGCCGGGCTGGTGGCGGTGTTTTTCCCGCCCGCCGGCGTCGACCTGCAGCTTGTCACCATCCTGCTCACCGCGTTGATCGGCGCTGCATTTGGCGCCTGGGTCGCCAGCATGGTCGCCAGTGCGATTCCCAACTCGCGGCTCAAGGCATTCGAGTCGGCCATCGCCGCCGGTCACATCCTGATGATGGTGGACGCCCCCGCCGGGCGGGTCGACGAAATCAGAAAGCTGATTGCCGCACACCACCCCGAGGCGATGAGCTCGGGCACCGAGCCGACCATTCCAGCCTTTCCTTAAAGGATCGCGATGCCCCTTGTGGGTACTCCGATCCGCCTATGCGCCGAAGTGCGTGTGGAGTCGCATGCCCTAAGACGCCGGCTTTTCTATGGGCTGAAGCCCATGAAAGGTCGTATGCCCTGAACCCTAGTCCCCCTCATGCCGGGCGCCATGCCCGGCTTTTTTATGCGACGACGCGCCAGCGGATCGTCTCGCCCGCGCGCAAGGGCACCAGCGTTTCGTTTCCCAGCCCGAGGCCGGCCGGCGCTTCCCAGCTTTCGCGCTTGAGGGTGATGGAGTCGGCATGGCGCGGCAGGCCGTAGAAATCCGCGCCGTAAAAGCTGGCGAAGGCCTCCAGCTTGCCGAGTGCACCAACGTCTTCGAAGGCTTCGGCATACAGCTCGATCGCAGCATGCGCGGAATAGATGCCGGCGCAACCGCACGCGGACTCTTTCGCACCCACCGCGTGCGGCGCGGAATCGGTTCCGAGGAAGAACTTGGGATTGCCGGAGATCGCAGCGGCAACCAGCGCCTGGCGATGCTGCTCGCGCTTCAGCACCGGCAGGCAGTACAAGTGCGGGCGGATGCCGCCTTTGAACATGGCATTTCGGTTATATAGCAGGTGATGCACGGTGACCGTCGCCGCAACGTTGGCCGGCGCCGCCGCGACGAACTCGGCGGCCTGGCGCGTGGTGATGTGCTCCAGCACGATTTTCAGCTTGGGAAAATCACGCAGCAGCCGGGTCAAATGACGCTCGATGAACACCGCTTCGCGGTCGAACACGTCGACCTCGGGATCGACCACTTCGCCATGCAGCAGGAGCGGCATGCCGACTTCCTCCATCGCGGCGATGGCCTTGTAGGCCTTGCTGAGTTCAGTGACGCCAGAGTCGGAATTGGTGGTGGCGCCGGCCGGGTAGTATTTCACCGCATGCACGAAGCCGCTTTCCCGCGCGTGGCGGATTGTTTCGGGTGTCGTGTTGTCGGTGAGGTAAAGCGTCATCAGCGGCTCGAACGACGTGCCTGCCGCGGCGGCGAGCAGACGCTCGCGGTAGGCTGCGGCATCGGCCACGTTGATCACCGGCGGCCTGAGGTTGGGCATCGCGATGGCGCGGCCGAACACGCGCGCAGTGTCGGGCAGCACGCTCTGCATGGCGGCGCCGTCGCGGAAGTGGATGTGCCAGTCGTCGGGGCGGGTAATGATGAGGGTGTCGGTCATTCGTCGGTTTGTGGTTTCAATGCCAGCGTCATTTTATAGAGTTCGGCCTTGCTGCGTCCGGTGATCTTCGACGCCAGCTTGGCGGCCAGGGTCGGCGGCAAGTCTCCCAGCAGCACGTCGAGCACCCGCATCGCTTCGGCATCGACCATCGCTGCGGCCGCCGCAGGCGGATGCACGATGACCACGAATTCGCCGCGCACGTGGTTGGGATCGGAAGCGAGCCAGGCCGGGGCGTCACGCAGTGGCAGCGTGACAATGCTCTCGAATCGCTTGGTCAGTTCGCGCGCCAGCGTTACCTGGCGCGCATTGTCCAGCACCGCCGCCATGTCGGCGAGCGTCTCCTCGATGCGGTGCGGCGCCTCATAAAACACCAGCGCCGCCGGCAGCGCCGCCAGCGTTTGCAACTGTGCGCGGCGCGCGCCGGACTTGGGCGGCAGAAAGCCGTGGAACAGCCATTGCCCGGACCCCACCCCCGCAGCCGACAGCGCCGCGGTCACCGCCGCGGCGCCGGGGATCGGCACCACCGTGAGCCCCGCCGCGCGCACCGCCGCCACCAGCCGTGCGCCGGGGTCGGACACCGCAGGCGTACCGGCGTCCGACACGTAGGCCACCGCCTCGCCCGCAGCGATCCACGCGATCACCTTGTCGGCGGCCTCGCGTTCGTTGTGCTCGCGGATCGACACCATCGGTTTGGAGATATTGAAATGCGCCAGCAACTGCCCCGACACGCGGGTGTCTTCCGCCGCCACACGATCCACGCATTTCAGCGTGTCGAGCGCACGCAGCGTGATGTCGCCGAGGTTGCCGATCGGCGTGGCGACCACATAGAGCGCGGGGGGCAGGCGGGTATGATGCGGACTTTCACTCATCCCGGCATTGTCGCAGATGTTGAAATCCCTGCTCGGGCCCGCTGCCGAAGCCCGCGCCGAAGCCTTCCTGAAAACGCACGGCCTGAAGTTCGTGGCGCGCAACTGGCGCTGCCGCTTCGGCGAGATCGACCTCGTCATGCAGGACGGGCCCACGCTGGTGTTCGTCGAGGTGCGGATGCGTAGCCGCAGCGATTTCGGCGGCGCCGCCGCCAGCGTGACGCCGGCCAAGCAGAAAAAGCTGCTGGCCGCCGCGCGCCAATACCTCTCCACGCTGAAAACGCTGCCGCCCTGCCGCTTCGACGTGGTCGCGCTCAGCGGCAACGCCGCGCCCGAGTGGATCAAAAGCGCCTTCGACGATATGACATAATTTCCTTTATGCCCTTACTCGACAGAATCACCGGCCATTTTCAGGCGTCGGCACAAACCCAGCTGAATGCCGCCGAGGCGCTTGCCCCGGCGATTGAACAGGCCGCGCGCCACATGGTGCATTGCCTGGCGCAGGGCGGAAAAATCCTTGCCTGCGGCAATGGCGGCTCGGCCGCGGATGCGCAGCATTTCGTTTCCAAGATGATCAACCGCTTCGAGCAGGAGCGCCCCGGTCTGGCGGCGATTGCACTGACTGCCGATACGTCCACCCTGACCTCGATCGCCAACGATCACGCCTACGAGCAGGTGTTTGCGCGACAGGTGAAGGCATTGGGGCAGCCGGGCGACATCCTGCTGGCGATTTCCACCAGCGGCAATTCGCACAACGTGCTGCAGGCGGTGGCCGCCGCCCACACGCGCAGCATGCCGGTGATCGCTCTGACCGGGCGCAGCGGCGGCGGCCTGGCGGAACAAATGCAGGATGACGACGTCTTCCTGTGCGTGCCCGCCGAATCCACGGCGCGCATTCAGGAAGTCCATCTGCTGACCATCCATTGCCTGTGCGATGCGGTGGACAGCGTTTTATTAGGAGTCGAGGAATGAACAAACTGATCCAAATCGCGCTGGTGGGTGTGGCGCTGTCGCAATTGCAGGGATGTGCCGCCGTCGTCGCGGGCGGCGCTGCCACAGGCACGGCGGTTGCGCTCGATCGCCGCACCGCCGGCGTATTCGTCGGCGACCAGGAAATCGAACTGCGCGCGATGAACCGCCTGCGCGAAGCCTTGCCGCAAAAAACCGGCAACATTTCCGTTACCAGCTACAACCGCCAGGTGCTGCTGACCGGCCAAGTGCCGGATGAAGCCACCCGCGCGCGTGCCGCCGACGTCGTCAAGGGCGTTCCCGACGTGCGCACGGTGTTCAATGAACTCAGCATCTCAGGCGTCACTTCGCTCGCCTCCCGGGCCAACGACACCACCATCACCGGCAACGTCAAGACCCGCCTGCTGCGCGACGAGCGCGTGCCCGGCACCAAGATCAAGGTGGTGACCGAAGCCGGCGTGGTCTACCTGATGGGACTGGTGACGCAGGCCGAAGCCGACACCGCCACCGAGATCGCCCGCACCTCGTCGGGCGTGACCAAGGTCGTCACCCTGTTCGAGTACCTCAGCTGATGCCGCAGTCCGGCTTCGAACGCACCCGCTCATGATCGGCCATCCATGATCTATCGCGACCTGCGCGATTTCATCGCACAACTCGAAAAAATGGGCGAGCTGAAGCGCATCGCCGTCGAAGTCGACCCCAAGCTGGAAATGACCGAGATCGCCGACCGCGTGCTGCGCGCCGGCGGCCCGGCACTCCTGTTTGAAAATCCGAAAGGCGGCACGATGCCGGTGCTGGCGAATCTGTTCGGCACGGTCAAGCGCGTGGCGCTCGGCATGGGCGAGGACGATCCGGCACGGCTACGCGAAGTCGGCAAGCTGCTGGCCTACCTGAAGGAGCCCGAGCCGCCGAAGGGGCTGCGCGACGCCTGGGACAAGTGGCCGGTTCTCAAACAAGTATTGAACATGGCGCCGAAGGAAGTGAAGAGCGCGCCATGCCAGGAGATCGTGTGGGAGGGCGCCGACGTCGATTTGAGCCGCCTGCCAATCCAGCACTGCTGGCCGGGCGACGTGGCGCCGCTGATCACCTGGGGGCTGACCGTCACCAAGGGGCCGCACAAGAAGCGGCAGAACCTCGGCATCTACCGCCAGCAAGTGATCGCGCCCAACAAGCTCATCATGCGCTGGCTGGCGCACCGCGGCGGCGCGCTGGATTTCCGCGAGCACCAGCTGGCGCACCCGGGCGAGCCGTTTCCGCTTGCAGTCGCCTTGGGTGCCGATCCGGCGACCATCCTCGGCGCGGTCACCCCGGTGCCGGACACACTCTCCGAATACCAGTTCGCCGGCCTCCTGCGCGGGGCCAAGACCGAAGTGGTGAAGTGCCTCGGCAACGAGCTGCAGGTGCCGGCTTCCGCCGAGATCGTTTTGGAGGGCGTGATCCATCCCGGAGAGATGGCGCTGGAAGGACCGTACGGCGATCACACCGGCTACTACAACGAGCAGGAAAGCTTCCCGGTGTTCACCGTCGAGCGCATCACGATGCGGCGCGACCCGATCTACCACAGCACCTACACCGGCAAGCCGCCGGACGAGCCGGCGATCCTTGGCGTGGCGCTGAACGAGGTGTTCGTGCCGCTCTTGCAGAAGCAGTTTCCCGAGATCACCGACTTCTACCTGCCGCCCGAGGGCTGCTCCTACCGCATGGCGGTGGTGAGCATGAAGAAAGCCTATCCCGGCCACGCCAAGCGCGTGATGTTCGGGGTGTGGAGCTTCCTGCGCCAGTTCATGTACACCAAGTTCATCCTCGTCACCGACGACGACGTCGACGTGCGCGACTGGCAGGAAGTCATCTGGGCGCTCACCACCCGCGTCGACCCGGCGCGCGACACGCTGCTGGTGGAAAACACGCCGATCGACTACCTCGACTTCGCCAGCCCGGTGTCGGGCCTGGGCAGCAAGATGGGGATCGATGCCACCAACAAGTGGCCGGGCGAAACCACCCGCGAATGGGGCACGCCGATCGAGATGGATGCGGCAGTGAAGGCCCGCGTCGACACGTTGTGGAAACACCTGGGGCTGTAGACATGACGACCCAGGATATTTTCCTAGGCCGCCAACCGATCCTCGACCGCGACCAGCGCATCGTCGCCTACGAACTGCTGTTCCGTTCCGGCAATACGGCCGGCGCGACCATCACCGACGACATGCAGGCGACCGCCAGCGTGATCCAGCACGCGTTCAGCGAGATGGGGGTGCAAACCGTTCTCGGCGCGCAACTGGGCTTCATCAACATCAGCGCCGACATGTTGCTGTCCGATTTGGTGGAACTGCTGCCCAGGACACAGGTGGTGCTGGAACTGCTCGAGACCATCCACTACACCGACGCTGTGGTCGAACGTTGCCGTGCACTCAAGCAGCAGGGCTTCACGCTGGCGCTGGACGACTTTGTGTTCGACGAAAACTGCCGGCCCCTGCTGGCGCTGGTCGACATCGTCAAAATCGACTTGCTGCAGCACAGCCGCGAGGAACTGCAGTCTGCAGTCAGCCGGCTGAAACAATGGCCGGTCAAGCTGCTGGCCGAAAAAGTCGACAGCGCCGAACAGGCCGCCTATTGCCATTCGCTCGGCTTCGACTTGTTCCAGGGCTATTACTTTGCGCGGCCCGCGGTGCTCTCCGCCAAACGCACCGATCCCACCCAGATGGCGCTCACCCAACTGCTGGGACTGGTGCTGCGCGATGCCGAGACCCAGCAGATCGAACAGATGTTCAAGCAACATCCCAGCCTGACCTACAACCTGATGCGGCTGGTGAACTCGGTGGGCAGCGGCGTCAGACACGGCATTGCCTCGGTCTCCCAGGCGATCATGGTATTGGGACGCAGGCAGTTGCAGCGCTGGCTGCAGCTGCTGTTGTTCACCCTGCAGGCCGGCGCACCGTACCCCAGCCCGCTGCTGTTGCTGGCCGCCACGCGCGGCAAGATGATGGAACTCCTTGCCGAAAAACAGCGACCCCGCGTCGAATACCGTGGCGCCGACTTCTGCGACGAGGCGTTCATGGCCGGCATTCTGTCGCTGATCGACAGCCTCATCGACAAACCGCTGGCCGACATCGTCGGCGAGCTGGGCCTGAGCGAGCGCCTCACTGCCGCTCTGCTGCAGCGGGAAGGCGAGATGGGCAGGCTGCTCCAGCTGGTCGAAAGCGTCGAGCGTCCGGACCTGGGACGCACGCTTTCATTGCTGGCGCAAAGCGGCGCCCTGTCGCTGTCGGATCTGACGGCGGCCGAGATCGAGGCCATGACCTGGGCCAACCAGGTTGCCGAAGCGGCGTCATGAATATTCTCCTCACCCCGCCAGCAGGCTCGCAACCATGACAGACACACCCCAGGGCAAACGCACCTGCCTCTATACTGCCGAGCAGCTCGACGCCATCGTCGGCGACATGGCCCGTCAGGCAGCCGGCCTGCTGACCGGGCGCACACGGATTGCGATCGTCGGCATCCTGCGGCGCGGCGCGCCGCTGGCCGACCGTCTGCATGCACGGCTGCGGGAAACCTGGGGCTTCACGGACTGCGTGCGGCTGGATCTGCAGATCACGCGCTATGCCGACGATCTCACGCTGCTCTATCCCGAAACCCGGCTGACCGAGAACCCGGCGCACGCCACCCTCAACCTCGCCGACCACACGGTGCTGGTGGTGGACGACGTCATGTATCGCGGGCATTCCATGCTGCGCGCCGTGGAATATCTCGCGTGCAGGCAACCGGCCGAGATTCGTACCGTGGTGCTGGTGGACCGCGGTGCGGCGAAATTGCCGGTGCGCACCGACATCGTCGGCGTGCGTCTCGATGTCGCGCCCTCGAACGTCATCGAATGCAATGTCCCGCCTTACGAGGACAGTTTCAGGATCGATCTGCTGCAGCCCGAATAAGGGTTCCTCCCCCGCTCCGGAAGCACGAAAAATCCGTTTCATTTTCTATGATGAATCGAGTGGGACGTGTCGCCACCCCCGAACCTTCAAGGAGAGATCATGAATAAATCGATGCTGGCAGGTGTGATCGCCGGGGCCGTTGCCGTAACCGCGATTGGCGGTGTTGCAGGCTACAAGGCACTCAATCCGGAACCGGAATTTGCCGAAGTGCTGGCGGTCGAGCCGGTGACCGAAACCCGGAAAACGCCCAAAGAGGTATGCGACGAGGTGGTCGTCAACGAACAGGCGCCGGTCAAGGACCCCAACCGCATCGCCGGCACCGCGATCGGCGCGGTGGCCGGCGGCCTGCTCGGCAGCCAGATCGGGAGCGGCAAGGGACGCACGCTGGGAACTGTCGCCGGGGCGGCGGCGGGCGGCTACGCCGGCCACCAGGTGCAGAAGGGCATGCAGGAAAAGGACACCGTCAGCCGCACCGAAACGCGCTGCAAGACCGTCTACGAATCGCACACCGAAACCATCGGCTACGACGTGCGCTATCGTCTGGGCAAGGAAGAAGGCCAGGTGCGCATGGATCATCAGCCCGGTCCGCGCATCCCGGTGAAGGACGGACAGCTGCAGCTGGACGCGCCCGCCGCGCCCTGATCGTCCGGCGGCGCGGCACGGCCCAGCGGCACGATGCGCCCGACCTCGTTCTCATACCAGCCGTGATCCTGCTTGTTGGGCTCGGCTTCGTATCCCCGCAAGGGGACTCCGATCCACTACGGGCTGAAGCCCGTGTGGAGTCGTATGCCCCACCAGGCGCCGTCGGCATCCTGCGCCAGCCACCTCGCCCAGTCGGGCACCTTATCGAACGCCATCGTCGCCATCCCCGCAGCGGCGGCAGCCGAGAATGCTGAAGTAGCGCAGATAGAGCCACAGCGCGCCCGGCAGCAGCGCCAGCCGCAGCCAGTCCGTGGCACTGTCCGGCCATTGCCGCGCCTGCCAGGCGTCCACCGCCACCGGCACCGCCTGGAACAGCGCCAGCAGCACCAGGAACAGGGCCATCACGCGGCAAGCGGGGTTCATCGCGACGCCCATTCGCCCGCTTGGACCCACTCCAGCAATGCGCGCTGCGCGGCCTCGCTGCGGCGCGCGTTGGCATGGTTGACCAGCATGACGAAACTGACCTGCTGGCCGCGGACGGTGGTCACGTAGCCGGCCAGGGCGCTGACGTCGCGCAGGCTGCCGGTTTTGAGGTGCGCGTTGCCGCTGAGCGCGCTGCCGTTGAAGCGGCGCTTCAGCGTGCCGTCGATGGCGACGATCGGCAGCGCCGATGCGAACTCGGCGAACAGCGGGCTGTTGTAAGCGGCGCGCAGCATCTGGTTCAGCGCATCGGCGCTGATGCGTTCGATGCGCGACAGGCCCGCGCCGTTTTCCAGCACCAGCTTTCGCGTCGGCACGCCGCGCTGCGCCAGCACGTCGCGCACCGCGCGCGCGCCTTTCTCCGGCGTCGCCGGTGCGCCATAGGCTTCCGCACCCAGCGTCAGGAACAGGTTGCGCGCCATCAGGTTGTTGGAATATTTGTTGAGGCGGATAAGCGCAGCGGTCAGCGGTTCCGAGGCGAATCTCAGCAACGGCTCGGCATCGGGCGCCATGCCCGGCACCGTCGCGCCGGCCAGGGTGCCGCCCGATTCCGCCCACAGCCCGCGGAAAATGAAATCGAAGGTGGCTGCCGGTTCGAACAGGTTCAACGACAGGGTCTGCTCGCCGCAAGCGCGCGCATAAACCCCGGTCACCACCAGCTCAAGCCGCTCGGGGTCGGGCAGGGCCGGGGTGATCGTATCCTTCCAGCCATTGCACTCGGTGGCGTCCTCGACCTCCAGCTGCGAGGTCAGCGCCACCCCCGGCAGCGCAATGTCCGGCACGATCAGCACCGTATGCTCGCCCGGCTTCAGGCGCAGCGTCGTCGCGTTGAAATTGGCCACCAGCGCGCCGGGCGCGGCGTTGTACAAGGCCAGCGGCTCGCCGTCGAACGCACCCGGGTCGATCGGCGGCATCTCGAAATGGCTGAGGTCGAGCACCAGATTGCCACGGATGTGGCGCACGCCGCGCGCGCGCAACTCGCGCTGCAGCAGCCACATCCGCTCCAGCGTCAGGGTGGGGTCGCCGTGGCCCTTGATGACGAGGTCGCCCTCCAGCACGCCGTCCGCGAGCGTGCCGTCCGTCCAGACATCGGTCGTCCATACGTAGCCGGTGCCGAGCTGGTTGAGCGCCGCAAAGCTGGTCACCAGCTTCATCACCGAAGCGGGATTCAGCGCCGCCTCTGCGTTGTGGTTGAGCACGGGCGCCGCCGCATCCAGCGGCTGCACCACCACGGCCACGTGATCGAGCGGGATGCCGGCCTCTTTCAGCGCGGCGGTGAAGGCGGCGGGAAGCCCGGCTGCGCGGGCGGAAACGACAAGGCCTGCGAGCAGCAGGCCGGCGAAAAAACGGAAGGCGATTCGGGCAGACGGCATGCCGCCATTATGCCGAATTCTGCGCAGGCGATTTGCGGCGGGAGAGTCGGATGGAGCTTAGAGGGATTGCCGGATGGCCAGAACGGCCTGGTTGCGCAGGGACTTGAGCAGGGAAAGCTCTTTTTCGGGGATCGCGATGTCGCCGGGGCCGGGCCGGTCGGCGTAGATCAGGCCGATCGGCTTGCCTTTGATGACGATCGGGAACAGCACGAAGGTGCGCGCCGATACGTGCTGCCGATACCACGCCGGAATTCGAGTCGCGATCTTGGGGTCGTCGATGTCGGTGATGAGGATGTCGGCATTGTTCTCCAATGCGACGAGGAACACATCCGGCTTCTCCGCCAGGGGAAAATCAAAAGCCTTGATCAGGCTCTGCACATCGCTGCCGAAACCGAACTTGCCGCACATCGTGTTGCGGCGGCCATCCTTGATGCACAGCACCACATGCGCGAAGCCCATGCCGGTGTACATGGCTTCGAGGATCATGCGCAGGATGTCGTTGATTGAAACGGCGTCGTCGATCAGTGAATTGCTGACATCCTGCAGCCCCGAGGTGAGGATGGACTGGGTCTTCTCGCTGGTGAGCTGCGGTGATGCGCCGGCGTCTTCGTCGGGATTGGTTTCGAGTATGGGTGCGTGTTCGTGCAGCACGCTGGCGTCCAACGCAGCCTGGGCATCAGGTGTCTCGTCCGGTGGCGCGTCTTTGCCTGCTTCCAGCACGGGCGCCGCGCCCGGCGCTTTTGCCATCCCCGCCCATTTCGCCGCCTGCTGCGCGAAGGCGCTCTGCGCGAGGTTCACGTTCACCGCCAGGGCAAACTGGGCGATATCCTGCATCGACTTCTCCATCAAGCCGATGAGCTGCTTCTCCGTCACCGGCAGGCTGTCGCCGAAACGTGCCGTGAGTTTGGCCAGCGCCTTGTCGCGATCCGCATCCGGGGTGCCGAGTACAATCTCGCACAACTCGTTGGAAAAAGCCGCCAGCGCCCGCAGCTTGTCGGTATTGTTCGTGCTTTTCCTGACTCGTCCGCCCGGAAATGCCTTCATGGTCTGCACCAACTGATCCGGAAACCGCCAGTTGCGGGCAATTTCCATCCCCAAGTTCTCGAACGACAGCCCCAGCACTTCGATCGATGCCCTGGCATCGCTCAAGCCGTCCACCTCGACACGCTGCCGGATCGCCGCGGTCTCCTCGGGGAAGTAGAACATGGCCAGCATGCGCCCCAGGTTATGCAGCATGGCGCCAATAAAGGCCTCCTCCACATCCCGCACCTGCGCCTTGCCCGCCATCTCGCGCGCCAGCATGCCGGCGTACAGCACCTTGACGAACTCCTCCTTCAGCAGCTGCGCATGCGCCTTGTTTTCCAGGTTGTCGAACAGGATCAAGCTCAGCGCGATGGAGCGCACCGCATCGAACCCCAGCACCACCACCGCGCGCGAGATGGTGCTGATCGAACCGCCGCCGACCTGGTTGTAGAACGCGACATTGACCAGCTTCAGCAGCTTGTTGGTCAGCGCGAAGTCCCGGAGGATGGTATTGGAAAGTTCGTTGACGCCCTCACGGTCGGAGGAGGCAATGCGATTGATGTCGCCGATGGCCTCGGAGAGGGCGGGAAAATCACTCTCGGTCTGCATGCGCCGCAGCAAAACGTTCAGCGCGCTCCGCCGTTCGCCAGTCGGCTCGATCCCTTCAGCTTCGTCGCTCATTGCGTTCAAGCTTAGCCCAGATCCCGCACGTACCAGTCCATCGCCTCGGCCAGGCCTTCGCCGATGCGATGGGTCGGCTCGTACCCCAGCCGCGTGCGGGCCTTGGAAATGTCGGCGAGCGAATGGCGCACGTCGCCGGCGCGGAAATCGCGGTAGACCGGCTTGAATCCGGCCAGATGGGGAAACCTCGGTGCCAGCAGCGAACGGATGGCCTCGAACAGTTGGTTGAGCGTGGTGCGGTCGCCGACCGCGACGTTGTAGACCTGGTTGGCCGCCTCCGGATGCGTACTGGTGGCGGCGAGCAGGTTGGCCTGGATGACGTTGTCGATGTAGCAGAAGTCGCGGCTGGTTTCGCCGTCGCCGTTGATGTAGACCGGCTCGTTGTGGATCATGCTCGCCACCCACTTCGGCACCACGGCCGCGTAGGCGCCGTTGGGGTCCTGGCGGCGGCCGAAGATGTTGAAGTACCTGAGGCCGACCGACTCCATGCCGTAGCAGCGGCCGAACACGTCGGCATACAGTTCGTTCACCAGCTTGGTCACCGCATAGGGCGACAGCGGCTTGCCGATGACGTCCTCGACCTTGGGCAGGCCGGGATGGTCGCCGTAGGTGGAGGAGGACGCCGCGTAGACGAAACGCTTCACCTTGGCGTCGCGCGCTGCCACCAGCATGTTGAGGAAGCCGGTGTTGTTGGCGGCATGGGTCGCCAGCGGGTCCTCCAGCGAGCGCGGCACCGAGCCGAGGGCGGCCTGGTGCAGCACGTAGTCGACCCCCTTGCAGACGCTGTGGCAGGTCACGAGGTCGCGGATGTCGCCGCGCTTGAAGCTGAAATTTTCCCAGCGCCCGGGGCCGACCACGGCCTGCACCTGGGCCAGGTTTTTCTCGTGGCCGGTGGCGAAGTTGTCCAGCCCGACGACACGCTGGTCGAGCAGCAACAGGGCTTCGACCAGGTTGCAGCCGATGAAGCCGGCGGCGCCGGTGACGAGCCAGGTCTTGGGCTCGGCCTGAAGCGTTTTTCTCAGCGCGTCGAACGCGGCCATTACAGCCTCCAGAACGTGAAGCCGGCCGCCTTGACCGCGGCCGGGTCATAGGCCGATTTGACGTCGGTGAAGGTGCCGCCCTTTTTCAGCCTGGCGGTGAGTTCGCCGAAGGACTTTTCCAGATAGGCCGTGTGCGAGACGGCGGCAACGATGGCATCGCACTCGGGCAGGTCATCCCATGCGGTGAGGCGGATGCCGTATTCGTGCTCGGCCTCTTTCGCCTCGCCGAGCGGATCGTGCACGCGCACGTCGCAGCCGAAGGATTGCAGTTCGCGGATGACGTCGACCACCTTGGAGTTGCGCAGGTCGGGGCAGTTTTCCTTGAAGGTGAGGCCGAGCACGTTAACCTTGGCGCCTTTCACCTGCACGCCGTTGGCGATCATGTTCTTCACCGTCTCCTGCGCCACATAGGCGCCCATGCCGTCGTTGATGCGGCGGCCGGCGAGGATGACCTGCGGGTGGTAGCCGAGCATGCCGGCCTTGTGGGTGAGGTAGTAGGGATCGACGCCGATGCAGTGGCCGCCAACGAGGCCGGGGCGGAAGGGCAGGAAGTTCCACTTGGTGCCGGCGGCCTTCAGCACTTCCAGCGTGTCGATGCCGATGCGGTGGAAGATCAGTGAGAGTTCGTTCATCAGCGCGATGTTGAGGTCGCGCTGGGTGTTCTCGATCACCTTGGCGGCTTCGGCGACCTTGATCGAACTGGCGCGGTGCACGCCAGCGGTGATCACGCTGCCGTACAGATCAGCCACCTTGTCGAGCGTCGCGGCATCGTCGCCGGAGACGACCTTGGTGATTTTCGTGATCGTGCGTTCCTTGTCGCCGGGGTTGACGCGCTCGGGCGAGTAGCCGACGTGGAAGTCCTGCAGCCATTTCATGCCCGAGTTCTTTTCCAGAATCGGGATGCAGACCTCCTCGGTGGCGCCGGGGTAGACTGTGGATTCGTAGATGACCGTGGCGCCTTTCTTCATATACTTGCCTACAGTGGTGGAAGACCCCACCAGCGGCGAGAAATCCGGGATGTGCGCCTCGTCGACCGGGGTCGGCACGGCGACGATGATGAAGTCGGCCTTCGCCAGGTCTGCAGGGTCGGTGGTCACCGTCAGCTGCGTGGCGGCCTTGAGGTCATCCGTCGACACTTCGCCGGTGGGGTCGCAGAATCGACGGTAATGCTCGATTTTCTCAACCGAGAGGTCATAGCCGATAGTGGTCATTTTCTTGCCGAATTCCACCGCCAAGGGCAGACCCACGTAGCCCAGCCCGACAACCGCAACAACGCTCATGCCTGGATTCCCCTATGAATAGAAAGTCTTTACTGCCGCCCGGATTGTATCGAATTTGCGTGGCCCTGCCTGTTCATGCCCGCCGGCTGACAGCCTGGTTCATCAGCAAACCGTGTACCAGCTGGGCGTTGTTTCTGCTCATGGCGGCCCTGCCCGCCCACGCCGACGTCGCCGACACGGTGCTGTCGGTGAAGCCGGGCGTGGTCGGCGTCGGCAGGTTCAACCCCAGCGGAAGCCCGCGCGCCAACCTGCAGGGCACCGGCTTTGTGGTGCTGGACGGCACCTACATCGTGTCGTGCGCGCACATTTTCGCCAAGCCGCTCGACACCGAGAAAAAGGAAACCTACGCCATTTTCACCGGCCGCGACCGTCAGGTGTCAGTGCGCCAGGCGCAGCTGGTCGCGACCGACCGCGGACGCGACCTGGCGCTGCTCAAGATCAGCGGCGATCCGCTGCCGGCGCTGCATCTGGGCAACTCAGACCGCGCGCGCGAAGGCTGGCAGCTGTATTTCACCGGCTATCCGATCGGCTCGGTGCTGGGGCTCAATCCCTCCACCCACCGCGCCGGGCTGGCCGCCATCATCCCCATCTTCACGCCGGTTGCTGCGGCGTCGCAATTGAACGTGCGTACCGTGAAGCAGGCGAAGGACGCCTACGAGGTGTTCGAGCTCGACGCCATCGCCTACCCCGGCAACAGCGGCAGCCCGGTCTGGCACCCGGACACCGGCGAGGTGCTGGGTGTGGTCAATTCGGTGTACGTGAAGGGCGCAAAGGAAGCCGTGCTCTCCGCACCCAGCGGAATCAGCTACGCCATCCCGGTGAAGTACGTGCACCAGTTGCTGGAGCGGGCGCTGCCGGAAGCGAAATAAGCGGGGGGGGCGGGATCGGGTACCGAAAACCGGAGGAGCAGAAACCGTCTCAAGCTTCAATGGCGGTAACCGGCCAGAAGCAGTCCTCCAAGCTTATTCCATAAAGCGGCCAATCAGTGGTGGATTTCACCCATGTTGTCCTATAGTCGACAAGGCAGCAGCATAGTTCGCTGGGAGCGAAGCGAAAATGACAGTCTTGTTTTCACGTTTTACGCGCGCCCTATCGCTTTTCACGCTAGCGCTTTTCGGGCTCATCCTATTCCCCGGCACCGCCGTGGCAAGCGAGGGGGTAGACGCCTGCAGCACGTTGCGTGGACTAGTCATACTGGTGGAGTTTCCGGGCACAGCGCACGAGGTGGACCGGACATACATCGAGGATCGCTTCTTCGGTAAGCTGAATCAGTACGTGCAGCAGATGTCCTACGGACGCGTCTGCATCGGCGGCGCAGTGACGCCGCGCTGGTATACGATGCCCCATCCGATTTCCTACTACAGCATCTCCCCCCACAATCTCGAGGTGGACAAGTCGCGACTCAAGCGACTAGTCGACGACGTACTTGCAGTAGTCGACGCCGATTTCGATGTCTCGGCCTATGATTTCGTCGCTTTCATGCTCGGGGCAAAACAGCCGGAGTACGGCATGATTGGCCTGTGCGCCTATCCCGGCATGTTGGGTTGGCAGGCGGAGAAACCCCTGCGCAGCAAGAGCGGAAAGCCCGTGCGCGGGGTAGCGATTTTCAGCTACCAGGCCCACGTGGGCACCCTGTTTCATGATGTCACCCACGTCATCGGCGGCGTCATGCCGAACGGCAATCGGGCAGTGCCCTGCCTATACGACCACGATCTGCAGGCCCGCCCCGGTCCACTGCGGGAGACCTTTGCCGATGCCATCATCAACATGGGCTACTGGGACCCCATGTCCTGTCACTACTACAAGCGAGACGAACCACCGCCGGGGATATCCTCCTGGACCAAGCTCAGGCTCGGTTGGCTGCACGATGACAAGGTCGCCGTGGTGCGCCCTGGCGAGACGCGGGAGATATTGCTCGGGCCGCTTGAAGACGGCCAATCCGCAACCCTCGCCATCCGCATCCCGCTCTCCGCCACCACCTATTACCTCGTGGAAAACCGCCAGCCCATCGGTCCCGACCGTGTACTGCCAGGCAGCGGCGTGCTCATCATGCGCGCTGACGACAACGTTTCGGAGTGCCGCCACGGACTCGCGCCGGTGAAGTTGGTGGACGCGGATCCCTCTCTGCCTCACCTGGAAGGTGCGGCCTTCGACCTCGGCAAGCGGGATCGTTTCACTGACATTGCATCCGGCATCACAATCGAACTATTGGAAAAGGTGGGGCAATCCTATCGAATACGTGTCAGTGCGAAGACCCGATGACCCACTAGGTTTTTAAGTGAACTGGACTGCCCGCAAGATGCGCTTGCAGGTTTTTTCCGCGCTTTGTGTGCTCCGACACCCAATTACATCCTTCGTTGTGTGTCCACTTTCCATAATTCCCAATGTCTGTTCAGGGTCGAGAGAAGTCGTTGCGTTCACCCTCGCATAGCTTGGCTCGGCAGGAATCCCGCCGTTTACATGCTGCGCCCCCGGATACCCAAACAAACCGTTTCTACATGCCTTCGGTCAGGCTGACGCCGATGCCGAACGACTGCTGGCTGTGGTTGTAGTCGATCAGCGATTCGCCGTAGCCGTTGAAATACTGCACGTAGCCTTTCAGGCGCCCATACAGCGGGAAGCTCCAGTTGAGCTTCAGCGCGCCGCGGTTGTCCGTGCGCTTGAAGTTGTTGCGCAGCAACAGCGAATAGGCGTTGCCCCCTTTGCGGTAGACCACCTGCAGGTCGCCGTGCCCGAGGTAATCCTCGATGTCGGGGTTGTCGTCCACATCGTGTTCCGGGATGCGGTACCAGGGCCGGATCAAAAGCGCCAGATTGCCGCGCTCAAGCCCGAACTGCGCATAGACCCGGTTCCAGCTGCGCGACAGCCCTTCGCCGCGGCCATTCGACTGGTGCGCCAGCCCCAGGTTGATGAAGCGGGCGCGAAAACCGCCGAGCTCGTAATCCGTGCGGTAAGTCAGGATCGCTTCGGGCTCGTAGTTGGTCTCGCGGAACGGCGAGGAAATGGTGTCGTTGTAGGCCTGCCAGAAAGACGTAATGGTGTAGCCGAACCACAGGTCGAGATTGTCGTGGCCGAACACGCCCTCCATGCCCTTGATCTTGAAGCTCAGCTGCAGTTCGGTTTCGAGATTGTCGAGCCCCAGATCGGGCTGCATGAACGTACTCTGAAACGGGGTGCTGTTGGGTGCGTTGCTGTACTTGATCGGCAGGAAGTAATTGGGACGGTGCGGGCGGAACAGGAAAGCGCCCTGTTTGGCTTCGTCGTCGAGTTCCCAGTGGCGCGACAGCGCCGACAGGAGTTCGGGTTCGGCGGACGCGGGCTGGGCCGCCACCGGGGGCGCCCCCGGCAGCGCATCGGTGGCGGCATCGGCTGCAGGAGCGGACATCGCCTCGGGTTGCGAACGTCCGGACACGCGGTCGTAGCACGCCAGCCGCTCGGCGTCTGCCGAAATCGCACTGCAGCTTTCCCAGTCAGCCACCGAGGCCGCCCGCGCCGGGTTCGGGCCGGCATACCACACGGCCAGCAGAACGACGACGGGCACCTGGCGGAAAAAGGTCATTGGCAAGGGCTCAGTCGAGAATCACGCTCTGGCCGGGTGTCGGTGCCATCGCATCCCAGCCGAACTGCGTTTGCAGCTCGGCTGCAAATCCGTTCGCCACCGCTTCCTCGCCGTGCACCACGAACACCTTGCGTGGCCTGCTACGGAAGTGGCCCAGCCAGGCGAGCAATGCGGTGCGGTCGGCGTGCGCCGACAGCCCGCCCAGGGTGTAGAGGTCGGCGCGCACCGGGATGTCCTCGCCCAGCAGGCGCACGCGTTTGGCGCCGTCGACCAGACGGCGGCCGAAAGTGCCGGCGGCCTGGAAGCCGGTGATGAGGATGGTCGATTCGCGGCGCGGCAGGTTGGCGCGCAGGTGGAACTTGATGCGTCCGGCTTCGCACATGCCGCTGGCCGAGATGATGACGGCGCCGCCGGTGATGCGGTCGAGCGCCTTCGATTCCTCCACGTCCTCGACGAAATCAAGCTTGCGAAAATGCGCGGCGCCGCCGTGACGGCCCATCAGTTCATGGGTTTCGGCATCCAGCAACGCCATGTGGCGGAAGGTGATTTCGGTGGCGGCGGTGGCCATCGGCGAATCGACGAACACGGAAAGCTTGGGGATGCGCGCCTGGCGGGTGAGGTCGGCCAGCAGATAGAGGATGTCCTGGGTTCGCCCCACCGCAAAGGCAGGAATGATGACGTTGCCGCCCTTCCTTTCCAGCGTGTCGGTGATCGCCTCCACCAGTTCGTCCTGCGTCGCTTCCATGCTCTTGTGGTCGCGGTTGCCGTAGGTCGACTCGACCAGCAGGTAGTCGGCGTCGTGGATGTGCGTGGGGTCGCGCAGCAGCGGCCGCGCGGGCTGGCCGAGGTCGCCGGAAAACACGATCTTGCGGCGGCGCGGTCCTTCGCCCACCCACACTTCGACGATCGCCGAGCCGAGGATGTGGCCGGCGTCGCGGAAGGTGCAGCGCACTTTCGGGTGCGGTGCGATTTCCAGATCGTAGTCGACCGGATTCAGGTGCTTCAGCGAGGCCTGCGCCTGCGCCACGGTATACAGGGGCGCCGTGTCGCGCGGCGGCGCTGCCGTGAGGGGCGCTGCGTGATCACGCAGCGCGCTGCGCGCGGCGTCGCGCCTGGCCACGTCCTGGCGAAAGCGGTTGTAGTTTTCGTGCTCGGTTTCCTTTTCCTGGATGTGGGCGGAGTCGGGCAGCATCACGGCGAGCAGGTCGCAGGTGGCACGGGTGGCGTGCACCGTGCCCATGAAGCCGAGCGCGACCAGCCGCGGCAGCAGGCCGGAGTGGTCGATATGGGCATGGGTGAGGATGACGAAATCGATCGTGCGCGGATCGAACACAAAGGCGCGGCGGTTTTTCTCGCGCGTCTCGCGGCCCCCCTGGAACATGCCGCAATCGACCAGAAAGCGCACGCCGTCGGCTTCCACCAGATAGCTGGAGCCGGTCACTTCGCGCGCCGCGCCGAGAAAGGTGAGTTTCATAAAGGTCGTCCCTCGCCTGCTTCTTCGTAGATCTTGCCGTCGCGGATATGGTAAACGCGTTTGAAGGTGGGAATGATCTTCTCGTCATGGGTAACGACGATGATCGCGGTCTGGAATTCCTGCGTCAGGCGGTTGAGGATCTTCACCACGGTGAGCGCGCGTTCGCTGTCGAGCGGCGCGGCCTGCTCGGCAAGCGTGCGCTGGCCGCGCAGGATCGAGGTTTGTAGCACTTGCGGGGCTGACTGCTGGACGGCGTCAAGCGCCAACGCCCCAGAAGTTCAGACTTCCGGATTGGAAAGACAGACCAGCATCGCATCCGCCAGGCCGCGCATCTCGTCGGCGCTCGTCACGTAGGGCGGCATGACGTACACCGTGCCGCCGATCGGACGGATGAACGCGCCCTGCGCCAGGGCCGCCTGATGGAAACGGGTGGAAAAGCCGGGCGTGGCGTCCACCACATCGAACGCCCAGATCATCCCGAGATGACGGAAGTGGCGCACCCGCGGATGGTCGGCCACTTCTGCCAGCATCCGGCTGAATTCAGTGGCCCGGATCCGGTTGGCGGCGATCACATTGTCGTGCTCGAAGATGTCCAGCACCGCCAGCGCCGCCCGGCAGGCAAGCGGATTGCCGGTGTAGGAATGCGAATGCAGGAAGCCGCGCGCGGTGGCGTCGCCATAAAAAGCGGCATAGACGTCGTCCGTCGTCAGCACGGCCGACAGCGGCAGGTAGCCGCCGGTGATGCCCTTGGACAGGCAGATGAAGTCGGGGCGCACGCTCGCGTGTTCGCAGGCGAACAGGGTGCCGGTGCGGCCGAAACCCACCGCGATTTCGTCGGCGATCAAGTGCACCCGATGTTTCGTGCACAGCTCACGTGCCCGCTTGAGATAGGCCGCGTGATACATCGCCATGCCCGCCGCCCCCTGCACCAGCGGTTCGAGGATGAAGGCGGCCGTTTCGTCGGCGTGCCTGGCAAGATGCGCTTCCAGCGCATCGGCACAGCGCAGCGCATAGGCCTCGGCCGACTCCCCGGGCTCGGCCAGCCGGGCATCCGGCGTGGGCACCTGCACCGTGTGCCGCAGCAAGGGCGCATAGGTGGACTTGAACAGGGGAATGTCGGTCACCGACAGCGCGCCGACGGTTTCGCCGTGGTAGCCGTTCTTCAGACTGATAAAGCCGTTCTTCTCGGGCTGGCTTGTGTTGCGCCAGTAATGCGCGCTCATTTTCAGCGCGATCTCGGTGGCCGACGCACCGTCCGAGCCGTAGAACGCATGGCCCAGCCCGGTCAGTTTCGCCAGCCGTTCCGACAGTTCAACGACCGGTTCGTGGGTGGCGCCGGCCAGCATCACATGCTCGATCTTGCCGAGCTGGTCGGTGATGGCGGCGTTGATGCGCGGGTTGCAATGGCCGAACAGGTTGACCCACCAGCTCGAAATCGCGTCCAGATAGCGCCGCCCGTCCGTGTCGACCAGCCACGGCCCTTCGCCGCGCGCAATTGCCAGCGGCGGGGCGGCTTCCAACTGTTTCATCTGGGTGCAGGGGTGCCAGACGGCAGCGCGGGTGCGGCTTATAAGGTTGTCCATTGGGGGGGCAGGCCGTGCCTTGCAGCAAACAAAGGTAGGGAATTATGGACAATAAAGGGAAACACGTGATTGCAACACAGATACGGCGCCCTGAAGGCGCCGTCGAGTACCGCCGAGGACGGCTCAAAAGCCGGAAGCCGGGACGGGGTGTAAGCGAGGGTTGGTGAGTGGTTGCGCGCGCGGCTGGCGCGCCTATTGGCGCCCTTGCGGGCGCCTCACGCCAGACGAGGCGTTGCCAGCCGAGTAAGCGAACTACCCGCCGCGCCGGTGCTGTTCGCGCAGGCTGTGGCTCAGATGCTTGCCGACCACCGAAAGGAGGCGAATCCCTTCCTGGGTCCCGGGATCCCGGACCACCCGCATCATGCAACCCAGACCGCCCGTTGCCGGCGGAGCGGCCGGGATTTCCTGGCTTGCCGCATGAACCGCATCGGACAGCGCGATCAGAAGATACTGCGTGTCCTGACGATCGAGAACCTTGAGCAGGTGCATCAATCCTTCGTTGCGCGTCAACCGGTCGAGCAGGGTCAGGCCCTCGCTCAGTGCCCCCGCCATGCGCGTGACAATTTCGTCCGACATCGCGTCCCGGGCCGCGGTGACAAGCTGCGCGACTTCGACGAGCCGCTGCAGGTCCTCGGTGGACATGGACTCGAAGGGCTTTTCAGTTTGTGTATTCATGTTTGGGCTTCCTTAGAGCAGTCCACGTACGCTGGTCCAGTACATCTGGTTGTACGCCATCTTGAACCAGTGCATCGGTTTCGAGGGCGATTTGAGGTCCGGCGGGTTCTGGTAGTTGAACATCGCGTAGGTCGCGCTGTCGTGTCCGGTTTCGATGAAGCAGTACACCTTGCCGTCATAGTCGCGCACCGGGACGCCGATCTTCACGATCGAGGCGATGTTTTCCGAGACCACTTCGGCCTCGAAGTGTGCCGCCGAACCGGTCTTGCTGACCGGCAGGTTGGTCGTGTCGCCCAGCACGTAGACGTTGTCGTGGCCGTTCATGGTGAGCTTGAAGCGATCGGTCGGGATCCAGCCGCCCTCGCCGAGATTGTTCTGCTCGATCACTTCCATGCCGCGGTGCGGCGGGATCGCGATCAGCATGTCGTACTGCGTCTCGGTGCCTTCCTCGCTGCGCACCACCTTGTTCTCCACGTCCACTTCGCTGACGTTGAACAGGGTCTCGTACTCGATGCCCATGCGGTCGAATTCGGGCTTGGCCCAGATGGCGACTTCCTTGATGGTGTGAATGCGGCCGATCGGATAGTGGTACTTGATCTTGATCTTGTCGCGGATGCCGCGCGCCTTGAAATAATCGTGCAGGCCGAAAATAAGCTCGACCGGGGCAATCGGACACTTGTGCGGAACCCCGACCACGACGGCAACCGTGCCTTCTTCGATCTCGCGCAAGCGCTTGAACATTTTTACCGCAGACGCCTCGGAATAGAAGGTTTCTGCTCCTTCCGCCAGTCCGGGGATCTGCTCGGGAACGATGCGCGAACCGGTGGCGATCACGAGGATGTCGTATTCATGAACCTTGCCGCTTTTCGTCGTGACCTTGTTCTGGTCGAGATCGAATTTTTCGACCGGGTCCACGTGAAAGTCGATGCAGCCTTCAAGCAGGCTCGCCTGGTCGCGATAAAGCTGGTCCGGAGTCATCTGTCCGAACGCCACATACAGCAAGCCAGGCTGGTACATATGCTTGTCCGATGCCGAGAGCATGGTGATCCGAACCTTGCGGGCACGAATCTCGGCAGACAGCCGCCGCGCAAGGTTGTTGGCTACAATAGTCCCGCCTGTGCCACCACCGACGACTAAGATTCTCATTGCATTCTCCTATCCATAATTTACTCCCGGGACACCCTGGCCGCCGGGCAGACAGACGGTCTCAATCCAGCAAACAGCGATTATTTCGCCTTGCGAATCTTGATATGCCAGACCCCGTCGATCTTCTCGTTGCTGAGAATTTCGTGCCCGACCTTGTTGACCCACTCCGGCACATCAGCGCCGGAGCCTTCGTCGGTGGACAACAGTTCCAGGGTGTCGCCCACATTGCTCTGCTTCATATGAGTGATAAGCTCCATAAGCGGTCCGGGGCAGAAGGTGTCGCGTGCGTCTACAATTTTGCTGTCACTCATCGTTCTTTCTCCAACTAAAAGGGTTGTTCAACGTGCCGCCGCCGTTCAAAACGTCAGGATTTGGCCGCCTTCGGCATCGCTCAGGAAGCGCGTCAGCCCGGTGGCCGGCCCGACTTCGGAATCGAAGTCGTCATGCGTGACTTTCATGATGTCCATCGCCATCGAGCACGGAAGCAACTTGGCGTCGCCCAGCTCGACCGCCTGCTGGAACAGCACCTTGAAGGACGGAACGCCTTTTTCCTTCGCCATCAGCGTGCCGAGCTCGCCTTCGACCGGCGCCTCCTGGGAGTGGCCCTTCACGAAATACGGAATCGCGTTCATGGACAGGAAGACTGAAACCTCGTCGCCTGTCGCCGCGGCAACCGATGCGATCATGGCTGCCATCTGGAGTTTTTCGCGCGTTCCCGTCACGCACACAATATTCATCTTGCCCATGGTGGTACTACCTCGTTTTGTTAAATCGGTTTGATCCGGTCCGCTCCGCGACGACGCCACCGGCCAGGCGTTATCGCGAACGCGGGAAATGTTTCAGTCAGAAAACAGCTGGCCGGTCGGATCGAGACGGCCACCCGCCCGTCAACCCCGGTGCCAGCTGAAGCGCCTGATGAGCATCACGCAGATGCTGTCGAGCACAAATCCAACGACGCCGATCATGAGGATCATGCCCATCAGGTTGGCGTACTCCAGACTCTCTCGCGCGTCCTGAATGGCGTAGCCGAAGCCCGACGACACACCGAGAAACTCGGCCGGGATCACCACGATCCACGCCACCCCCAGGGAAAGACGAATACCAGTCAGAATGTCGAACATGATCGCGGGCACGATGATCCGGGTCACCATCTGCCAGGGCTTGGCGCCGAGGTTGCGCGAGACCTTGAACCAGGCCGGGTCCACCTTGGCCAGACCGGCGGCGGTTGCAAACGCAATCGGCCAGATTGCGGCGACCGCGATGAGGAAGATGATCGCCTCGTCCCACCCGCTGAACACCACCACCGCGATCGGCTCCCAGGACAGCGGACTGATCATGCGCAGGAACTGGAAGGGCACGTTGGTCAGACGCTGGAACCACCGGATCTGGCCCATCAGGATGCCGATCGGCACCCCGATGACGATGGCGAGGAACATCCCCGCACCCAGGCGTCCGCCGGTCGTTTCAAGGGCATGTGGGATGGTGCCGTCTTCCCACAGGTCGGGCAGCGCCTGAAAAGCCGCCAGGGGCGCAAAGTCGCTAAAGGTCGAATTGTCGGGGTTGAGGGTGACCACGTAGATGGCCAGCCACCAAAGCCCCAGCAGAAAAGCCAGGCCCACGAAGAAGTGCAGGGACTTGTCTGCCGTCGCTTTCATCGCCCGGGAGAAACAGTTTCCGCTCACCCCGGCGCTGATTACGTTGCCGCCAACAGATGCAATATTGCCGTTCATTATTCATTTACCCCCGCCCGGAAACCGGGCTTGTCGAACGCCTGCTCGGGCGTTCTTTCGTTTCCAAACTTACGATCCATGTCTCGTAACGTCTTGTTGCAGGCTGCAAAGGATCGGGTTTGCATCAAACACCTCCGCGATGCCAGCTGAATCGCTTGATCAGCGACACCAGTGTGCCGTCAAGGAAATAACCGATGATGCCGATCGTGACCACCAATGCGGTGAGGTGGTTGTACGACAGCGTCTCGCGAGCATCCTCGATCGCATAACCCAGGCCCGACGTCACGCCAAGGTATTCCGCCGGAACCAGCACGATCCAGGCAACCCCCAGAGCGAGGCGAATACCGGACAGCACATCGAACATGATTGCCGGCACGATCAGTTTGGTCAGCATGTGCCAGGGCTTGGCGCCGAGATTGCGCGCCACCTTGAACCAGTTCGGGTCAACCTTGGCCAGGCCTGCTGCGGTTGCGAATATCACCGGCCACACTGAGGCGATGGCGATCAGGAAGATGATCGAACCGTTCCAGGTGGAGAACACCAGCACTGCAAGCGGCGTCCAGGCGAGCGGGCTGATCATGCGCACAAACTGGAAGGGCGAGTTGGTGTAGTTGTTGAACCACTTGATCCGCCCCATCAGGACGCCGATGGGCACCCCGATGGCAATCGCGATGAGCAGGCCGGCACCCAGCCGATAGCCGCTGGCGGCGGAAGCCGCCTGGATCTTGCCGTCCCCCCACAGTTCGGGAAAGGCCTCCAGCGTCGGGATCAGTCCGAACTTGGAAAACGTGACCGTTGTCGGATTGATCGAGAGCCAATAGCCCGCGAGCAACCAGAGAACGGCCACGATCGCAACGCCGGCTACCGCCCAGCCAAAACGTCCCAGGAGGCGGGAAAACCCGCCTCCTGGGACGGGATTCACTGCAACACTCATAACTTGATTACCTCGGTACGAACGAAGGGATCACCTTTCTGCGGCACGCTCTTGTCCAGTTTCCACGCCGGATTTTTGTTGAGCGCATTCTTGATGTAGGTGTAGTTGACGAGATCCTTCGCCACGAAGTCCGGGGTGAGCTTGTCCAGGAAGGCCAGTTCACCGCCGACCAGGGTCTGCTTCATCTCGCTCACAACCGTTTTGGTGGCGCTCGGATACGGCCAGCCCTGGAAGTTGATGCGGGCCTGCTCCCACTCGGGATGCTGGATTGCGGGAGGCGTTGCGTAATCGGCCGGGGTGTAGAACATCATGGCGCGCTCGACCACCTCTTTCGGGAACGGCAGGTATTTCTTGCCATCCTTGGACAGCATCTCGGCCGTTGCCTGCCGGTTATTGGTGATGTGCAACTGCGCCGCGACGATCGCGTTGTGCACGCCTTGCGCCCACGCGGCCCGTGCCGGATCCATGGCATCGTCTTCGTGCATGACGACCACGCAGCAAGGGTGGCCTTTCCAGACGTCGCCGGTGAAGCGCAGCATTTCGCCGCCGGCCTTGAGTTCGCCCAGCGCATTGAACGGCTCGGCCACGCAATAGCCGTCGATCTGCCCTGCGGCGAGCGCAGGCGGCATGTCGGGCGGGTTCAGGACGAGGAAGTTGCACTCGTTCGGTGCGAGCTTGGCGTCCTGCGGACGGATCACCGGCGTAATTCCGGCCCCGCGCATGATCTTCTGCGAGAGGATGTTGTGGATCGAGTACCAGTAGGGCACGGCGAACTGCTTGCCGCCGAAGTCCTTGGGCGACTTGATGCCGCTTTTCTTGCTGACGATGATGCCGGAGCCGTTGGTGTGGTTCCACGCGGTGATCTTCACCGGGAACTTGTTGTTGTAGCGCATGTAGATCGGCACCGGGATCAGCATGTGCGTGAGGTTGAAGCGCTGGGCCGAGAAGGCTTCGACCAGCGGCGACCAGCCGCGGATCAGGGTGGGCGGCTCGGACTTGATGCCCTCTTTTGCGAAGAAGCCCATTTCATGCGCAACCAGCAGGGTCGCCGCATCGGTAATCGGGATATAGCCGATCTTGACCACCGGGTCGAACGGCTTGGAGAATTTCTTTCCCTGAGCGAAGGCCGAAGAGGACATCATGCTGCCCAGCCCGCCCATGCCTGCCAGTGCGGCAAGACCGGCTGCCTTGAGCATGCTGCGCCGGTTGACGCTGGTGCCGAGCACGGAGCTGAAGAGCGGATCGTAATTGATGTCCAGACTGGGGTCCTGCATGCCGTCGGCGATATCCGGGTTCTCGGGCATGAACTGCATGCGCGGATCGATCGATTGCGCTTTGCCACACGTACCGCATGAACATCCATCAACGTGCACCAGCGGACGCGGCTGGGCATGCTCCTCATATAGATATTTCTTCATTATCGGTCTCCTAAAGTTTGGAAGTCGGTTATTCCGACCGGTGTTTGCTCATTACTTGAAGCGTGACGCTGAGCAATTCTGTTGCGGCGCGGTTCGACCTACGCCAAGGTCGCGGACTCCGGCTTTTTGTAGTGTGCCGCTTCCTGGAACGTTGCCATCAGACGCGATCGCAAGGACTGAACAGCGGGGTCAGTACGATCGCGGGGATCGGGAAGGTCGATGTCCAGTTCGTGAACGATGTTGCCGGGGGAGCCCGCCATGATCACGGCGCGATCGCCCATGATGACGGCCTCGTCGATGTCGTGGGTCACGAAGACGATGTTGAATCCCTTGCGCTTGGCGATGGATCGCACGTCTTTTTGCAGGGAGGCACGGGTGAAAGCGTCGAGCGCCGAGAACGGTTCGTCCAGCAGCAGGAGCTCAGGCTCCATCACCAGTGAGCGGGCAAGCGCCACGCGTTGCTGCTGGCCGCCCGAGAGATCCTGTACATTGCTTTCGGCCCAGTTCTCGAGTTCGACGAGCTTGATTGCTTCTTTGACGCGCTCTTCGGTTTCCTGCCTGGACCAGCGTCCGAAGCTCAAACCCACTCCGACATTCTGGGAAACCGTCATCCAGGGAAAGAGGTGCGGCGCCTGAAACATCATGACCCAACGGGGCGACGGCGCCATCACGGCTGTGCCATCGAGCAGGACCTTGCCTTCGGTTGGCTTCAGGATGCCGGCCAGAATATGAAGAAGCGTCGATTTGCCACACCCGGAACGACCGATGATTGCCAGCGCCTCACCCGGAGGCGACACCAGATCAACACGATTGAATGTGACCGGGCTCCGCGGCGTGTAGCGGTGAGTCAGGCCCTGGATCTTGATTTCTGTTCCACGTATTGCCATCTACATATTCCTCTGTTCTGTTGCCGTAGCACTTTTCCCACAACGGGCTTACGGCTTGATTCTGTTTCGGTTCGAATGAATATCACTCGGAGATGCATGCCGGCAACGCGCAAGCCCCACTTCCTGATCAATCTATCTGTGACTTCAGCCCGGCACATGCCGGGCATCACCATCAAACGCTTTTGAGGCGCTTTCCAACTTCCTCCATGCGGCGAGCAAGCTCGCCCTCGTCCACCAGGCCGCGCTTGATCATCGAATGCGCCAGCGCCAGAAGCTGCCGCTCGGGGAACGGCACATCTTCATAGAGGGTTTCGGACAGCTCGTCCTCCTCCGCACGACGTTCAAGCGAGGGCAAGGCGCAGGAGCCGGGGACGATGTCGCCATACGCCTTCACTGCAGAGTCGCCCGCGAGGAGATCACAGGTGGCTTCCAGCGTAATCTTCCAGGGCGGATCCGGGTTGGTTACGCCATATTGCGCGGCCAGATCCGACCACACCCTGCCGTGGTCCTGGATATCCTGAAGCAGGGAGATCGGGGTCACATCGATCACCAGATCACCGCTGTCAGCACTTGCGTTTTTGCTCGAAGCACTCATGACTCGCTCCTTCTTACACTTGCATTAATGGTCGTGATGGACCGGGTGGATTGCCTTGCGCACCGGGCGCTTGGCATTCGACGTGATGCCCGGCTTGGGCACCGCCACACCGATCAGGCAATCGCGGGTCACGATCTCGGCCAGCTGGTCTTCGGTCCAGCCTTCCGTCCCCTCGGGACGCGTCGGCATCACGATATAGCGGGTTTTCTGGTTGGAGTCGCCAACCCGGATTTCCACTTCCGGGGGCAGCTGCAGACCAAATTCGGCGAGCACCTGGCGCGGCCAGCGAACCAGGCGGCGGCGATAGTTGGGGGTCCGATACCACTCGGGCGACTGGCCCAGAATCGGACGGGGATAGCACGAGCACAGGGTGCACACCACCACATGCTTGACCGTCGGCGTGTCCACGAGGACGCGCAGGTTGCAGTAGTCGCTCGGCGTACCGAACTGGGTGGGCGGGCTGGTGACCCAGTTCACGCCAACCGCTTTGCTGGCCTCGACGCCATCGGCCTCGCACAGCTTCTTGTATTCGGGATCCAGCCAGGCCTTGGCGACCAGACGGGCCGCAGGCACGGGGCCGAGGGTATGGACGTATTCGGTCCAGACCCGATGGTCCTCGGCGGAAAACAGTCCTTTTTCAATTGCAAGTTCGCGAACAGCCATTTCGAGAATTTCGAAATCGCTGACTTCATCGACCATCGGCGCCGGTTTGTGGCTATGGCCATGGTCGTGGTCATGGTTATGATCGTGATCTGACATCTGTCTTTCCTCTTGTCAATAATGTCCGTGAGCCAGATTACGCCGACTCAAGATAACGCTCGGGAAACTCGGTCTCCAACGTGTCGTTTGCATACAGGTCGCTGTACTCGGGCCAAAGGTCTTTCTGCCTGAAAACCACGCTGTAGAACCACTCAGGGGAATCCTCGTTGCCAAAGGCCTCGTCTTCGGCAGCCGGGCTTTCATAGACCAGCCTGACGACGGTTCCGACCGCGCCGCGCGTGTAGGTCATGGTGCGCGTGTAGAAGAGGTCCGGCAGATCGATGATGCGGACGCGATCGCCTTCCTTGAACTTGGCCTGGCCGGCCTTGCCCTTGAAGCACTGGGGGTCGCCAATGCCGGTGGCCATTTTGGCGTGATGCTCTCTGTCGTAGTGGGGTTTAGACATGGCGCTTTTTCACCTCATCAATTTTGTTGACCAGCTCTGTGAGCGTGCAGTACTGCTTGTCGACCAGGATCCGGGCTGCCGTCAGCAGCCACCGGCCGTAGTAGGGCAGACCCAGGTATTGCGTCTGGCCCACATCAACGTTCTGCCTGCGGCGACGCTCTTCCGCCGTCCACACGCCGCGCCAGGCGAGGCATTCACAGGTTGCAAACGTGTTCAGCTCCCACTGCTCCTCTTCCTTCTCAGACCACACGATGGGCACATCCGGCTCGCCGCCGACGTCGTGCGGCGTACGCGTATAGGCGCGCCAAAGCGTGTGGTCGATTTCATCAGGGGCGGGGGCGTGCGTCTGCTTGTGCAGGGCCGGCTGCAGTTGACCGACAGTATTGATGTGTCGGAGAACCTCTTCTCTGGTAGACGATGACATTGTTTTCGACTCCTAATTTGGATTACGAACAAGTCGGCTTGCCGTCAAAATCATGTTACGAATACGACAAATGACTCTTACTAATTACCCAACATCAAAAACCGGGTGTTTATCTCTGGTCGGCAATTACCATCTGGACTGCGCCGGACCACACCGCAGCGCCTTGATGAGGCCAACTATGCGCCATCCAATTATTGTTTTCCAAGACTAAATTTCGATAGGCTCCATAGGGGTTGGCTATAGTCCGAAAGACCGTGTTCGTGCACCCATTCGGTGCGCCGTACAAACCGCGAAATGCCCGAAATAATGGGGATACAAGGCCCCTGGCCACGCGCCCATATCCGCGCGGGCGCCATAGGCGCAGCCCATGGATTGCCTGGGCAAGACGCGGGGAGCGATCGCGTGCGTCAAACACGACAAGCCAGATACGTGTAGTAGTTGCAGGCCGCGAAAAACGTTCCGTTTTCCATCGCCTGACGCTGTTCCTTGTACCAGGCCTCGATCGACTGCTCCGGCAACATGCCGGACTTTTTAACGTAGGGCACGTAGGTCTCGGCGAACGACTTGAAATAGCTGGCCCGCCCGATCTCGACCACGGCCTTGCCCCAGGCTTCCTCCAGCTTGAGACCGAGGCCAGGCAACAGCCGCGGCAGATCGCGCATGATCCGGGGGTTATTGAAGGTGGAATTCGCCAACGCCACGTCCATACGCTGGCCAAAACCGTGGTCCCGATACGCGTAGGTCAAGGAGGCATAATCGCCGTCGAAGACAACCACGGTTCCGCCCGGACGGACGAGACGTGCCATCTCGCCCAAAACCGCCATGGGCTCGGTGACGTGGCTGATCAGCGTGTGCGCGATGACGACATCGAATGTCGCCGGCGGGAAGTCGAGTTTATGCGCATCGCCCATTTGAAAATCAAGCCGGTCGCCGCCCCCCTCAGCCTGGGCGAAGACGTTCGCAGAGTCGATGAAGGATTGGCATTGATCCACCCCGATTGCCTGACCCGTGAAGTCGCTCCGGCGCGCGATCGATCGCAGCACCGCCCCGGTGCCGCAGCCCACCTCGAGAATGCTGGCACGCGGCGGCAGCGCAAGCCGCGCCACATATTCGTCCAGCAATCTCGCAAACACGTCGTCCCGGGCCCGGCTTTCGAGACGGGCCGCAATGCGCTCGACTGAAGTTTCATCCAGTTCATTGATGAAACGATGTGGATCACGCGCAACCATATTTCAACCTCACTCCAACCTGACGGCTCAGCGCCTCTGATTTGACATGCATTCCTGCGTGCAACAGAATCATTGGCACCCGCCCGGCGGTATATTGAAAAAAAAGCCGCCTCACGAAGAGGCGGCAACCCTAGGACATCCGGCACAGGAGGGTGAACGCCGGATTGAGGAGCCCTAACTTGTATGTTCTTTGATCATTCCCGCGATCTTCGCGGGAATGCCCGGGCCACCGCCTACCAGGACTTGTAGGGCAGGAACTTGCCGCTGATGGTGACTAGCACGCGATCGCCTTTCGGATCTTCCTGCTTGTCGACGTTCATGGTGAAGTCGATTGCGCTCATGATGCCGTCGCCGAATTTTTCGTTGATCATTTCCTTGATCGTCTCGCCGTAGACATTCAGCATTTCGTACCAGCGGTAGATCAGCGGATCGGTCGGGATGGTGCGCTCCCAGGTCTTGGTCGGGAAACGCTGCAAAGCGGTCGACATCTCGCCGTCAAAATCGAGCGCCGCGGCCACTTTGTCTGCCGCCGGCTTTTCCAGATGGTTCATGCCGAGACACGCCGAACAGATGTACTCGGGAGAGAGACCCGCCGCCTTGGCGATATCGCTCCAGCTCAGGCCTTTTTCAAATTTGGCCTGGAGAATGGCGTCTTTCATTTCAATTTTGTTCATTTACATCGTCCTTGCTTTAAATCGGGAGGCACATCCACTCCACTACCCGCGAAGCAGCCTCCGGGACAAGCCGGAGGCTGCGTCCATCAATCAGGCGGCAGCCCGATAGAGGCGCGAATGGAAGACCGTGCTGTCTTTGAACCGATGCAGGCTTTTCGCGGCGGCAAGAATGGCCAGGTCGATCAACGGCTCAACCATGACGACCGCCATGTAGGCAATGCCGAACGTACCCACTTCGGCAAGGTTGGCGGCACCCGCTCCCTGACCATAAACCGCCCAGAAAGCCACCAGGGCAACCACGCCACCCTGATAGACGGTCGACAGCGCCAGACACTGGGCGTACGCCACATCCTTGTAAGCCGTATTCGCCGGAATGATGCGACGAGCCAGTGCGCCAAGGGCGAACAGGGGCACCAGCAGGGTTGTTACATTCATGCCGTATTGAGGCAAATCCGCGGGTGCAAAGAAGACGCCCTGGGTCAACAATCCGAGCGCCAGGCCAATTGCTGCGGGCGCGGCACCAAACATGAGGAAGAGTGTCGAGCCCAGGATCAGATGTACTTCCGATACGCCAACCGGGTAATGCGGAAAGACCTCGAAAAAGCTAAATACCAGCACCGCCGTAATCAGGCTGCGGATGCCGAGCGGAATGGCCCCGTCCTGCTTGATCGAGTTCCATGCCAGCTTCGCCGTATAACCCAGCACGGTTATCGCCGTCGCGGAGCCCAGTGCCATTTTGGCGCCATCAACAATACCTGGTTCAATATGCATGATTACTTCCTCCTGTTTCGTACACGCTATGGATCATGTCGACCGAGTCGACGGTTTGGAAATCACTTCTGGCATGTGCTTTTCGTAAAGCATGGCTGCAATCCCCGCGCGTGACGGTTCCCACACGCCCTGGATCCAGGAATCGCAATAATTGCTCCCAATGGCTCCCGTAAAACTTTTTCCAGACTTGGCGGTCAGCGATGGATTGCGTTTATCATCTTCAAGCGTCGTGCTTGCTACATGAATTTGCATCACCCCTCACCGTTGTGGATCAATATGCATCATGCGATTCTTTTTTTCCAAGACTAAATTCCGATGGGGTCTATAGAGATCAGCTATGGATAGAAACGTTGTCTTTCCGCGTTCCATTCGCTATTTGATCGCGGTTGCCGACATGCATAGCTTCACGCGTGCGGCGGAGGCCCTGCATGTCTCGCAGCCCACGTTGTCGCAACAAATCAAACAATTGGAAGACTTGCTGGATGTTCAGTTGCTTGACCGGTCCGGACGAACCGTGCGGCTGACCGCTGCCGGCGAAGTGTATTTACATCATGCGCGTCGCGCCCTGATCGAACTCAAAACGGCCAAGCGCGCCATCCATGAGTTGAATGACCTGAGCCGCGGTTCGCTGCGCCTGGGCATGAACCCGATCACCGATTACCTGGTGATTCCGTTGCTGGCGCAATTCAATGACAGCTATCCCGGCATCACCGTGAGCACGCTGGAAATGCCCCAGGACGACATCAAGGTTGCCCTGGCCGAAGACCGCGTCGACATCGGCATTGCCTTCAGCAGCACACTCTCGACCGAGGAGTGCTCGGAGGATGTCGACAGCCGCATCCTGTTCATCGAAACGCTCACCCTCGCCGTCGGCAAGAATCACCCGCTTGCCGGGCAGCGGGGGCCGATGAGCAAGCACGCGCTGGAGCAGGAGCCGCTGGTGCTGTTCAATGCCAATTACGCGTTGCGACGGAATATCGACCAGTACTGCCTGGAACAAGGGATCAAGCTGCCGGTCATCATGGAGGCCAGTTCGCTCAGCGTGATCCTGGAAATTGTCCGCCTCGGCCGCCTCGCCACCATCCTCCCGGACACCATTTCCTGCGCACAGCACGGGCTGCATTCCGTAGCCCTGCTGCCGGAATTGCCGCACCACACGATCAGCCTGATCTGCCGCAGAGGCGCATACAAGAGCCCGGCCTGCAAGGCCTTTTCCGATGTGGCGACGGAGTGGTCCGCGTTCAGGAACCAGGTGCCCGCCTGAACGCCGCAGCTTAGGGATCGCCTGTCATTGCGCTGAGCAGCCCGGGGCCGTTGCTGCAAGCGCTTCATGGCGCGCGTGAATACGCCGGGAGTCTTCCGGGCTCTGGCCCGTGCCCGTACCAACGCCCCCTGAATACCCGCGCGGCACTTGCATCGCCATTCAAACCGGATGCCGCGAAACACATAACCTGTTTCTATAGACGCAATTGGAATAAGGTCTTGGACAGCGATCTTTGTCCGATCCATAGTCTGATACGACGATGTCTGTCGGGGCGTCTTGCGCTCGCCACGTTGTTATCCGGAATCCTGAAATGAAAATCGAACTGGCCGAAACCTACCGTGATACCGATCTGGGCCGCGAAGCGGAGGCGCTCCTGCACCCCTGCGTGCAATGCGGCCAATGCACCTTTACCTGCCCGACCTTCCGGCTGCTTGACGACGAGTGGGACGGCCCGCGCGGACGGATCTATCTGATCAAGCAAATGCTGGAGGGAGAGGCGCCCAACGTTTCCACGCTGCCCCCGGCCTATACCCTGAAAACGCTGGAGGGAAGGTCGTTCGGCGCCAACCTGCAACTGCACCTTGATCGCTGCCTCAGCTGCCGGTCCTGCGAAACCAGCTGTCCGCAAGGCGTTCGCTACGGCCGCCTGCTCGATATCGGGCGGGAACTGGTCGAAAAGGATGTGCCGCGTCCCTTGAAGGAGAGATTGCTGCGCCGGGCGCTGCGTGCCGTGGTCCCCTACCGCACCCGCTTCACGGCATTGCTGCGCACCGGGCAGGCCCTGCGCCGTTTGCTGCCGGCCGATCTGCGTTCGAGGATTCCCGAGCGGCGGCCGGCCGGCGCCTGGCCGGATCGTTCGCACGCCCGCAGCATGGTGATCTGGCAGGGATGCGTGCAACCGGCGCTGGCGCCGGACATCAATGCCGCTGCGGCACGCGTGCTGGATCGCTTCGGCATCCGGCTGATTGCGGCGAGCGACGGCTGCTGCGGCGCCCTCAGCCATCACATGGCGGCGACGGAGGAGGCGCGCGCCTTCATGCGCAAGAACATCGACGCCTTGTGGCCGCACATCGAGGCCGGCGCCGAGGCCATCGTCCTCACCGCAAGCGGCTGCGGCGCGCACTTTCGCGATTACGGCCAGCTGCTGCAGGACGATCCCCAATACCGCGACAAGGCGAAGCGCGTCTCGGAGCGGGTGAAAGACATCGCAGAAATCGTTGCCGACGAATGGCAGGAAGACCCGCTGCAGGACCTGCCTGCGCCGCAACCCGCGCGACGCATCGCCTTCCAGTCTTCGTGCAGCCTGCAGCACGGCGAAAAACTGAACGGAGTGGTCGAGAAGCTGCTGAAACGCGCCGGGTTCAAGCTGGTGCCCGTGACCTATCCTTTCATGTGCTGCGGGGCGGCAGGCAGTTATTCGATCCAGCAACGGACGCTGTCGGAATCACTGCGTGCGCGCAAACTGGAAACGCTGATGGCAAGCCGTCCGACGGCGATTGCGACGGCCAACATCGGTTGCCTGACGCACCTGGCTTCGGTTTCCCCTGTGCCGGTCAGCCACTGGATCGAATTGCTGGATGCCACCTTGTCGGCCCGGGATGCACAATGACGTCCCGACACAGAAGAATGGAGAACCTCTATAACCGATTCCTATCGGAATAATCCGGAAATCGTCTTTGCCTCATCCAGTTCTTGCCGGTAAAACATGTCTGCATCCATCAAGATCGACATGAGGCAAAACAAACATGAAGCGCGCGACACTCGCAGGCGTCCTGGCCCTGATATTTTCCGCCCAGTGGCCCGTGACGGTGCATGCAGCCCATCCCCTGCTCACCGAGGATACCGGCACGCAGGGGACCGGGCATTACCAGCTGGAACTCACGCACGACCTGGGCAGCGACCGGGATGCGGGCACAAAGACCCGTACCCGGAGCATCAATGCCGTGCTGACGGTTGGCCTGACCGATGGTCTCGATGTCATCGTCGCCCTGCCGCACGAGCGCCTGACCGAACGGGCGGGCGCCACCAAAACGACGACGTCGGGTTTTGCCGACATGGAAATCGCGGCCAAATGGCGCTTCTACGAAGCAGGCGCGCTGAGCTTCGCACTGCGCCCCGGGCTCGGATTGCCGACCGGGGATGAAGACGAAGGCCTGAGTTCGGGCCACGTCACCCCCAGCCTGTTCGCCGTGTCGACGTACGCCAGCGATCCTTGGGCCTTTCATCTGCACGTCGGCTATACCCGCAACCTCCACTCCGGCCCGGATGAACACGGCCACATTTACCATGCCTCGGTTGCCGCCGAATACAGCGTCAGTGAATCGCTGCGGCTGGTGGGTGACGCGAGCATCGAGCGCAATGGCGAGCGCTCAGGTCACTCCGGCGTGGGCTCCATGGTGGTCGGGCTGGTGGTTTCGCTGACGCCGGATCTCGATTTCGACTTCGGTTACCGCGCAGGCCTGACCGACCCGGCCGCAGACCATGCCTGGCTGACAGGCCTGGCTTTACGCTTTTAATCCCGGGCTCACGCCAGTTCCCCCTGCACCGTGGGAATGACATAGCCGCCCACGCTCACCTCACGCGATCCGTCGACCCTACGTGCGCGCAGCATGACCAGGGACGGCCGGCGAACTTCGTAACCCTGCTCGATCCGAACTGAAATATCGGACTCGGGAAAGAAGCGGTGCTCCAGCAGGTAGGCGCCGAGGAAGGCCGCGCCGTTCCCGGTGGCCGGGTCCTCGCGCACGCCGTGCGCCTCGAAGAAGAATCGCGCGCTCAGGTCGTTATGGGGGTCGCGCGTCTGGCTGCAGAAAAGGTAGACGAGGGACGGGAAACCTTCGGCCGCCAGCGCAGCGAACGCGTCGAGGTCAAGCCGGCTGCGCCGGAGCGCGTCAAGACTGCGCAACGGGACGATCATGGCCGAGGTGCCGGCGGAAAACTGCTGGACCGGGTAGCTGGCGTCGATGTCCTGCGGCGACACGCCAAGCGCCGCGGCAATCCGTTCGGGCGCGCAGGTTTTCCCCAGCGACACCGGCGGCGCAAGAAACCACGCCACCTCCTTGCCTTCAGCGGAAAGCTCGAACGTGACGGGGACCTGCCCCAGCGCGAGGTTCAAGCGCACCGGTCCGTAAGCCTCAGGCAAAACATGGTGGCGGATGACCCACGCGGTGCCAAGAATGGGATGACCGGCAAAGGCAATCTCCCGCGCCGGCGTAAAGATCCGCACCCGGTAACCGCCATCGGGCTCAGGCTCGGGCGTCACGAAGGTCGTTTCCGAGTAATTCGCCTCCGCCGCAATCTGTTGCATCGTTTCGTCGGACAGGACGTCCTCGCCGACCACGACCGCCAGTTGATTCCCCGAGTAGGGCCGCTCTGCAAAGACATCAACTATGTAGAACCGGTGTGTCATGGTCTCGCCTGTCCCGTGGCCGTGTAACGGTTAAATTCAGACCTTTTGGTCGGCGGCAAGTCTCGCACGAAGATCAGTGGCCCGTCTACGCGGCACCCAGTTCGAACCTCGGCCTGGCACGACTATCCGGCTTCATTTCTTGTGCTTCCGGGGGTCAAGCCAGGGCTATCGCTCATCCATGGACTTGAAATTGTCACAGGACGCCCCTACTATTAGCACTCTATGGCGGCGAGTGCTAACAACATTTTCGCCGCTTCCTTATTTTCGGGCAGCCCAGGCTGCCAGTTATCAACGCTACCGCAATGGAGACTTTGCAATGAAAATCCGTCCTCTGCACGACCGTGTGATTGTCAAGCGCATGGAAGAAGAGCGCAAGACCGCTTCCGGGATTGTCATCCCCGACACCGCCGCCGAAAAACCCGATCAGGGCGAAATCATCGCCGTCGGCGCGGGCAAGAAGGACGACCAGGGCAAGCTGATTCCGCTGGACGTGAAAGTCGGCGACCGCGTGCTGTTCGGCAAGTACGCCGGCCAGACCGTCAAGGTCGAGGGCGAAGAGCTGCTGGTGATGCGCGAAGAAGACATCATGGGCGTGGTCGAGGCTTAAGCCCATCTCCAAACCTTTAACACAGAGACACAGAGGCACAGAGAAAAACACAAACGAGATCCGAGTCCGGGTTTCTCTGTGTCTCCGTGCCTCTGTGGTGAATGCATTTTTTAGGAGTTAAAACATGGCTGCAAAAGACGTACGTTTTGGCGATTCCGCGCGTCACCGCATGGTGGCAGGTGTCAACGTTCTGGCTGACGCCGTCAAGGTGACCCTGGGCCCGAAAGGCCGCAACGTGGTGCTCGACCGTTCCTTCGGTGCCCCCACCGTGACCAAGGACGGCGTGTCGGTCGCCAAGGAAATCGAGCTGAAGGACAAGCTGGAGAACATGGGCGCGCAGATGGTGAAGGAAGTCGCTTCCCGCACCTCCGACGTGGCAGGTGACGGCACCACCACGGCGACCGTGCTGGCGCAATCCATCGTCAACGAAGGCATGAAGTACGTGGCCGCCGGGATGAACCCGATGGACCTCAAGCGCGGCATCGACAAGGCCGTGATCGCCATCACTGCCGAACTGAAGAAGATCTCCGTGCCCTGCGCCAGCAGCAAGGAAATCGCCCAGGTCGGCTCGATCTCGGCCAACTCCGACGCCTCGATCGGCGACATCATCGCCGCCGCCATGGACAAGGTCGGCAAGGAAGGCGTGATCACGGTTGAAGACAGCTCGGGTCTGGAAAACGAACTCGACGTCGTCGAAGGCATGCAGTTCGACCGCGGCTATCTCTCCCCCTACTTCATCAACAACCCCGACAAGCAGATGGCGATCATGGAAGATCCGTTCATCCTGCTGTTCGACAAGAAGATCTCCAACATCCGCGACCTGCTGCCCGTGCTGGAGCAGGTGGCCAAGGCCGGCAAGCCGCTGATGATCGTCGCCGAAGACGTCGACGGCGAAGCGCTCGCCACCCTGGTGGTGAACAACATCCGCGGCATTTTGAAGACCTGCGCCGTCAAGGCCCCGGGCTTCGGCGACCGCCGCAAGGCGATGCTGGAAGACATGGCCATCCTCACCGGCGGCACCGTGATCGCCGAGGAAGTCGGCCTCTCGCTGGAAAAGGCCACCCTGCAGGATCTGGGCCGCGCCAAGCGCATCGAGATCGGCAAGGAAAACACCACCATCATCGACGGCGCCGGTGACGCCAACGCGATCAAGGGCCGCATCGCCCAGATCAACAAGCAGATCGATGAAGTGACCAGCGACTACGACCGCGAGAAGCTGCAGGAGCGCAAAGCCAAGCTGGCCGGCGGCGTGGCGGTGATCAAGGTCGGTGCCGCGACCGAAGTCGAAATGAAAGAGAAGAAGGCCCGCGTCGAAGACGCGCTGCACGCCACCCGTGCCGCCGTTGAAGAAGGCATCGTCCCCGGCGGCGGCGTCGCGCTGCTGCGCGCCAAGGCCGTGGCCGCTGCGATCAAGGGCGACAACCATGACCAGGACGCCGGCGTGAAGATCGTGCTGCGCGCCATCGAAGAGCCGCTGCGCCAGATCGTCAAGAACTGCGGCGAAGAGCCCTCGGTCGTCGTCAACAAGGTGCTGGAAGGCAAGGGCAACTTCGGCTACAACGCGCAGACCGGCGAATACGGCGACATGGTGGCGATGGGCGTGCTCGACCCCACCAAGGTCACCCGCACCGCGCTGCAGAACGCCGCGTCGATCGCCAGCCTGATGCTGACCACCGACTGCATGGTTGCCGACCTGCCGGAAGACAAGGCCGCCATGCCGATGGGCGGTGGCGACATGGGTGGCATGGGCGGCATGGGCATGATGTAAGAACCCCGCTGTTCAGGCTGACCAAAGCCCCGCTTCGGTGGGGCTTTTTCATGGGCGGCGCATGCGGATCACCGGCGCCGCGCTGGCTACCGGCTTACCAGTTGCGCCAGAAACGCCACGATTTTTCCTTCTGTTCCTTGGTGAGGACGTCCTCCATGCGTTTGTGGGCGTCCGCAGAAGCCTCATACATCCGCCGCTGCAATTCGCTGATTTTCTTGTGGACGTTGTTGATTGCGGCCGAATCCCGCTTGGGCGCGTCATACATATCCCTCAGCCTGGCCTGCTCCTCCATTACCTGCCCCATCAAATCCCAGTGTTTTTTGCGGGTTTCATCCTGAATTTTGGTGATTCTGGTCCGCTGTTCTGCGCTCAGGTCGGACAAACCCTGCGGACCCATGCCGTAACCACCCATCATGCCCGGCCCCACGCCATAGCCACCCATCATTCCAGGACCCATGCCGTAACCAGCCATCATTCCATGGCCCATCCCGTAACCGCCCATCATGCCCGGCCCCATGCCATAGCCGCCCATCACCCCGACTCCTTCATGGAAGGTCTGCCAATGCTCGTTCCACAGCCGTTGGCGTTCCTTGGGATCCTTGGTTTGGCGAATCTTGTTCATCTGTTCCTGCATCATCCGGTAGCGCTCCTGCATCGCACCATAAAACCGGTCCGCCTCCGCATCGCTGACGGCAGATTTGCTTTCGGTCGGAGCCGCGTTTTGCGCACAGACAGGGGAAGCACCCAGAGAAAGCGCAGCAAGCGTGGTGAATAGTAAGGGTCTGATCATCTTCATGGCTGATCTCCTGACAGGTTGATGTTGAAAGCGCAGCGTGCGCTCACGGTCTTCCGGGGCGACGCCCCCGCCAAAGCCTTGTTAAGGATTGGCCCTGCTGCCATTCTCAAATTCCTGGATGGCGCATGAGAGGCCAATCCTGCAAATACGGTGCAGCCCATGGGGTTTCGATGGCACGGACTGTGGGAAGGAGAAGTCCCAGTATAGGCAAGCCGTCACGACTGCAAGCGCCTTCCAGGTCCCCGAATCGAGGCGCCACGCCGGCCGGCATTGCGGCGGGATCGCTGTTGCCAAACAATCCGCGAAACACTACCGTGGCCGCATGAACGCATCGATTCCGCTCGCCAACAGCCTGCACCGTGCCACCTTCGACATGCTGCGGCGGCAGGCGCCGTTTGCGGCGATGGGTGAAGACGAGGTGAGGTGGCTGGTGCAGCGCCTGTCGGTCGCATATTTCCCGCGCGACGCAGTCCTGCTGGAGCCGGCCGACACGCCGCCCGACGCGCTGTTCATCATCAAGCAGGGCACCGTCAGCGGCGACACCGCCGACGGCCAGACGGTGCTGCAACTGGCGGTCGGCGAAATGTTTCCGCTGGGCGCCCTGCTCGCCGGGCGCGGTGCCGCCAACCGCTATGTCGCGGCAACGGACACCTTCTGCTACCTGCTCTCCGCCGCCGATTTCCATGCGCTGCTCGGCAAAAGCGTGGAGTTCCATGATTTCTGCACGCGCCGCATCGCCAGTCTGCTGGAGGAGTCGCAGCGTGCGGTGCAGGCTGAATATGCGCTGGCACTGGACGACGACAGCCGCTTCGCGCGGCCCCTGGCCAGCCTGATCCGGCGCACGCCGCTTGCGACCCTGGCCGGCACGCCGCTTGCCGACGCCCTGGCGGCGATGGAGACCGCTCGGGTGGGATCGGTGGTGGTCACCGACGAGGCCGGGCATCCCATCGGCATTCTTACCCTGAAGGACGTGCTGGCCCGCGTGACGCTGGCCGGCGTGCCGCTCGCCACCCCGATTGCCGACGTGATGACGCCCCAGCCGGCAAGCCTCGCCGCCGATGCGCCGGTAGCCGATGCGCTGGTGCTGATGGCGCGCCAGGGCATTCATCACATTCCGTTGGTCCGCGACGGCCGGCTGGTCGGGGTGGTGTCGGAGAAGGATGTGTTCGCCCTGCGCCGTCTGTCGGTGGAAGGCATCACCGCAGCGATTTCGCGCTGCGAGGACCCCGACCGCCTGCCCGCGCTGGCGCGCGACATCGGCGATCTGGCGCACAGCCTGCTGGCGCAGGGGATGGATGCGGAAAACCTGACCGCCATCATTTCCAGCCTCAACGACCGCCTCACCGAGCGCATCATCGCGCTGGAATGCGAAACCGATGTGGCGCTCGCCGGGCTGCGCTGGTGCTGGCTGGCGCTGGGATCGGAAGGCCGCATGGAGCAGACGCTCGCCACCGACCAGGACAACGCACTGATTTTTGCGGCGGCGGACGACATCCAGCGTGATGCGCTGCTGGCCATGGCGCTGCGGGTGAACCACCGGCTCGACGCCTGCGGGTTTCCGCTGTGCCGCGGCGGCATCATGGCGAGCAGCCCGAAATGCTGCCTGTCGCTGTCCGACTGGCAGCAGCAGTTCACCCAGTGGATCGATCACGGCAGTCCCGAAGCGCTGCTGCACGCCAGCATCTTTTTCGACTTTCGCCCGCTGACCGGCGATGCTTCGCTGGCGCTCGACCTGCGCGCCTGGCTCAACCGCACCGCGCAAAAAAACCCGCGCTTCCTGCACCAGATGGCCGGCAACGCCCTGCGCAACCGCCCGCCACTGGGGGTGGTGCGCGACTTCGTGTTGTCCGGGGACGACGCCCACCCGCACACGATCGACCTCAAGCTCAACGGCGCCACGCCCTTTGTCGATGCCGCACGGATTTTTGCGCTGGCGGCCGGCAGTCCACAAACCAATACCGCCAAGCGACTGCGCGAAGCCGCACATGCGCTGCACATCCCGGATGCCGAACTGGCCGACTGGAACCGCGCGTTCCACTTCCTGCAGCTGCTGCGGCTGCGTCACCAGCATGGGCAGCAGCGCGCCGGCCAGACACCGGACAACCACATCGACCCCGACACGCTGAACCCACTCGACCGCCGCATTTTGAAAGAGGCGCTGCGCCAGGCGCGCAAGGTGCAGGCGCGGCTGGCGATGGATTACGGCCTGTGATCTGGCCGTTCACAAAACGCGCGCCGCCCGTCCTCGATGACGCCAGCCGCGCGCGGCGCGACGCGCTGGTTCAGCAGAAGGTCGACCTCAAACAGCCGCTGGCCGACCTGCGCTGGTGCGTGGTCGACACCGAAACCGGCGGGCTCGATGCGCAGCGCGATCCGCTGCTGGCGATCGGCGCGGTGGCGATCGAGCATGGGCGCATCGCACTCGATGCCAGCCTGGAGGTCGGGCTCACGCAGGCGCAATCGACCGCGGCCGCCAATATCCTGATTCACGGCATCAGCGGAACCGAACAGCGCGCCGGCCACGCGCCGCACGAGGCCGTGCTCGACTGGCTGGAGTTCGCACAGGGCGCGCCGCGGGTGGCTTTTCACGCCGCATTCGACCAGACGGTGCTGCAGCGCGCCGAACGCGAACTGCTGGGCCTTTCGATCACGGCACCGTGGTTCGATGCCGCCGTCGTCGCGCCGCTGCTGTTTCCCGACGCCGCGCCGCACTGCCGCCACCTCGACGACTGGCTGGCGCACTTCGGCATCGCCGTCTACACGCGCCACGGCGCGCTGGCCGACGCCTATGCCACCGCCGAACTGTGGCTGGTGCTGCTGCAGGCCGCGCAGCGCGACCACATCATCACTGCGCATCAGCTGCGCGGACTGCTGCGCGCCCGCCGCTGGCTATCAGCAAATTAGCGCCTACTAATCTGTTTGTAGGCCTCGTCACAATTCCATAAACTCCGCGCACGCGCGATTCATATTAATAAAAGCGCGTTCCCCACTCACGCTCACGGAGGAATTGCCATGCAGTTGTCGGAGAAACATCAGGAGTACTGGCAGAGGAACCTGCGGTTAACCGCGATCCTGCTCGCCATCTGGTTCGTGGTGACATTCGTCGTCATCTATTTTGCCCCCCAGCTCAATGAAATCGTCATCTTGGGTTTCCCCTTCGCCTTCTACATGGGCGCCCAGGGTTCCCTGATCATTTATGTCCTGATCATCTGGTTCTACGCCCGTCGCATGAACCAGCTGGACAATGAATACGGCGTGCAAGAGGGAGAAGAACAATGACCACCCTGACCCAAAGCCAGTTCTTCCAGCAACTCAAGAAGTACTACACCTTCTACACCGGCGGCTTCATCGCCTTCGTCATCGTGCTCGCGATCCTGGAGCAGATGGGCCTTCCCCCCAAGTGGATCGGCTTCATCTTCCTGGGCGCGACCATCGCCCTGTATGCCGGCATCGGCATCATGTCGAAAACCGCCGACGTCTCGGAATACTACGTCGCAGGCCGCCGCGTTCCTGCCATATTCAACGGCATGGCAACCGGCGCCGACTGGATGTCGGCGGCGTCCTTCATCGGCATGGCGGGTACCCTGTACCTCGCCGGCTATGACGGCCTCGCCTTCGTGCTGGGCTGGACCGGCGGCTATGTGCTGGTGGCGCTGTTCCTCGCGCCCTACCTGCGCAAGTTCGGCCAGTTCACCATCCCCGACTTCCTCGGTTCACGCTACAACGGCAACCTGCCCCGTACCATCGGCGTGATCGCCGCCATCATCTGCTCCTTCACCTATGTGGTGGCGCAGATCTACGGCGTCGGCATCATCACCGCCCGCCTCACCGGTATCGAATTCCAGTACGGTGTGTTCCTGGGTCTGGGCGGCATCCTGGTGTGTTCCTTCCTCGGCGGCATGCGTGCGGTGACCTGGACCCAGGTCGCGCAGTACATCATCCTGATCATCGCCTATATGATCCCGGTGGTGTGGCTGTCGGTGGCCCACACCGGCAACCCGGTGCCGCAACTGGCCTACGGCCAGGTGCTGCAGGAAGTGACGCAACTGGAAAAAGAGTTCAACAACGCCGAGACCACCAAGGGCGCAGCCGAAGCTTCGGCCCGCGCGGCGTTCAAGGCGCAGCAGGAATCTTTCGAAGCCAAGATCGCGGCGCTGGACGAAGCCGTGGCTGCAGGCACGGGCGCGGCCTTCCTCGAAGCCCAGCGTGCAGAAGCCGGCAACCCTGCCGACTTCGCGGCTACCACCGATGACCTCAAGGCAGCGTGGAAGAAGTCGGCCGATGGCGCCAAGGCCAAGTCCGGTCCGGTCTCGGCCCACGCCACCGCGTTTGCGGGCAAGGGCGCTGAAGCCAAGGCCAAGGCCAAGGCCAACCCCGACGCGACCGAAGCGGACATTGCTGCCGCCAAGGCCGAAGACCAGGAAGCCTCCAACATCAAGCGCCGCAACTTCATCGCGCTGGTGCTGTGCCTGATGGTCGGCACCGCTTCGCTGCCGCACATCCTGATGCGGTACTACACCACGCCGTCGGTGCGTGATGCGCGCAAGTCGGTGTTCTGGTCGCTGTTCTTCATCTTCCTGCTGTACTTCACCGCGCCTGCGCTGGCGGTGCTGGTCAAGTTCGAGGTCTACAGCAACCTGGTCGGATCGTCGTTCGCGGCGCTGCCCGCCTGGGTGGCGAACTGGTCGGCGGTGGATCCGACCCTGATGAAGATCGTCGACATCAACCTGGATGGCATCGTGCAGCTCGCCGAAATCACCATCGGCGGCGACCTCATCGTGCTGGCAACCCCGGAAATCGCAGGCCTGCCCTACGTGATCTCGGGCATGGTGGCCGCGGGCGGTCTGGCTGCTGCGCTGTCGACGGCCGACGGCCTGCTGCTGACCATCGCCAACGCGCTGTCGCACGACGTCTACTACAAGATGATCGACCCGAAGGCCTCCACGGTTCGCCGTCTGGCCATCTCCAAGGGCCTCTTGGTGGTGGTGGCGCTATTCGCCGCGTACACCGCTTCGCTGAAACCGGGTGACATCCTGTTCCTGGTCGGCGCGGCGTTCTCGCTGGCCGCTTCGGCATTCTTCCCGGCGCTGGTGCTCGGCGTGTTCTGGAAGCGTGCCAACTACCTCGGTGCGGTCGTCGGCATGCTCGCCGGCCTGGGCGTGTGCATGTACTACATGTACATCACCTACCCGTTCTTCGGTGGCGTGGCGACCAACCAGTGGTTTGATATCGCCCCGATCGCCGCCGGCGTGTTTGGTATGCCGATCGGCTTCATCGGTGTCATCATCGGTTCGCTGATCTCCAAGGCGCCCAGCCTGGAAATCCAGCAACTGGTCGACCACGTGCGCTACCCGAACCTGGCGGGCGACATCGACACCCGCGCAACCTGATCGTTGCACCCCGCGCGCCTTCGGGCGCGCAACAAAAAAGCCAGCCCCGCGGGGCTGGCTTTTTTACGTCCTCGACACTCAACCCAGTCGATGCGCGTAGTCGCTGCGTTCCGCATCATGAATCAGCCGCTGCGCAGTCTGCGGATCGTACGACAGCGTGTGCTCGATCGCCGCCGCCACCTTGTCCGGCTCGTTGCAGTGATGCCACGCCATCCCCAGCGCATACCAGGCCAAGCCGTTCATCGGCTGCAATTTGCTCGCCTCGGTCAGCGCCGCCGCGGCGTCCCGGTGGCGGCCGTGCCGCGCATGCAGCATCCCCAGCCCGTACCAGGCCCGATCATTTTTCGGATTCAGTTCGGTGGCCCGCTGAAACGCCGCAATCGCGGCATCGTCCATGCCGCCCTTGTCGCGCGCATAGGCCAGGTTGAACCAGGTGTGTGCGTCACCCGGCTCGAGTTCAACCGCGCGCGCCAGCCAGGCTTCCGCCTCCGGCCAGCGCTCTTGCTGCGCCTCCAGCCAGCCCAGCGTACGCAAGGTTTCCGCATGGTTCGGGTCGGCCGCGAGGCTGTCGCGATAAGCGGCCAGCGCACGCTCGCGCTGGCCCAGCATGTTGAGGAGCATGCCCCGCAGGCCATGTCGCACACGGTCATAATTCATCGTGGGATCAATTCAAAATGGAGTCAGCGCACATTGTCATGGCCAGGCGACAGCCTGACAAGCTGCGTTAGAATCACCGATTCGTTTCAGGAACCCTCGCCATGCCGCTCGACATTCTGCTGGTCTCCATTCTGCGCGCCTTGGTTGAAGTCGCCGGCTTTGCCCTGCTTGGGCAGGGGGTGCTGGTACTGCTGGCCGGCAAATACCGCGAACAGAACATTTTTTATCGCGCGTTGCGCACCGTCACCCACCCTGTCGTGCGCGCGGTGCGTTTCATCACCCCGCGCTTCATTCTCGATGCCCACATCCCGGTGCTCACCTTCTTCCTGCTGTTATGGTTGTGGCTCATGCTGGCATTCGCCAAACGCCACCTGTGCGGCCTGCATGGCCTGACGTGCTGAGCCCAACCCACGCGGTTTCATCTTGACTTGAATGGGGCAAACCGGTTAAATTGCCGCCTCTTTTGGCCAGTTAGCTCAGTTGGTAGAGCAGCGGATTGAAAATCCGCGTGTCCTTGGTTCGATTCCGAGACTGGCCACCAAAACTCAAACGGCTTCCCGTGGTTTTTCCACCGGAAGCCGTTTTCTTTGTGCGACGCCCGCTACGCGGCGATTGATTGCCCCAGGCTAACCCGCCACCCGCTGGTCGCTCTGCTTGAAGCCGCGCGCATTCTCGCCAAGCAGCAGGGTGGCGGCGTGGCTGGACATCGGCGCGCTGTAGTAATGCCCCTGTATTTCGTGGCACTGCATCTGTTGCAGCCGGGCAAGCTGCGACGCGGTTTCGACGCCTTCGGCAACGACGTTCAAGCTCATTCCGCGCCCCATGGCGATCATCGCGTTGACGATGGACATGTTCTCTTCGCGGTCGAGTTCCTGCACGAAGGACTGGTCGATCTTGAGCGTGTGGATGGGAAAGCGCGACAGGTATTTGAACGAGCTGTAGCCGGTGCCGAAGTCGTCAATGGCGAGACGGATGCCGGCGGCGGAGAGCCGTCCGAGCTTGATCGCGTTGGCCTCGAAGTCGCGCATCAGCAGGCTTTCGGTGATCTCAAGCTCCATCAGATGGCCGTCCAGCGAATACACCTGCACCGCGCGCATGACGCTGTCGACGAAGTCGGCGCTTTCGAGCTGGCGCGCCGAAATGTTGACCGACAGGCGCACCGGCGGCAGCCCGGCCTTGCGCCATTCGGCCATCTGCGCGCTGGCCTGGCGCAGCACCCAGTCGCCGATGGGAACGATGACGCCGGATTCTTCGGCCACCGGGATGAAATCGGCCGGGGTCAGCAAGCCGCGCTGCGGATGCCACCAGCGCAGCAGGGCTTCGAATCCGCGCACTTCGCCCGTCTGGGTGTCGACCTGCGGCTGATAGAACAGCACGAATTCGTTGCGAGCCAGCGCGCGGCGCAGGTCGACTTCGATCTGCATGCGCTCGGAATAGGGCGCCTGCATGCCGGATTCCCAGAACTGCAGGCGGCTACGGCCCTGCGACTTGGCCTGGTACATGGCGATTTCGGCCTGGCGGATCAGGCTGTCGATCATGTCGCCGTCTTCCGGGGCGACGCAGGCGCCGATGCTGACCGAGATGTAGATTTCGTGGCCCTTGACGTACACCGGCTTGGACAGCACCTGGATGATCTTGCGGCAGATGTGCTCGACGTCGCTGCGCGACACCAGGGTGGGCAGCAGCACGGCGAATTCGTCGCCACCCAGACGCGCCAGGGAGTCGCCTTCGCGCAGGCACTGGCGCAGTCGTGCGCCGACGGCGAGCAGCAATTCGTCGCCGATGGTGTGGCCCAGCGAATCGTTGATGACCTTGAAATGGTCGAGATCAAGACTCAGCACCGCCAGCGGTTTCTGGGTGCGTTTGGCCTGCGCCAGCATGAGGCCGAGGTGGTCGCGGAACAGCGCGCGGTTGGGCAGGCCGGTGAGCAGGTCGTGATAGGCCTGATAGTGCACGGTTTCCTCGGCCTGCTTGCGCTCGGTGACGTCCTTGGCGACGCCGTAGCTGCCGATGAAGCGCTGCTCGAACGGGCTGGCGTCTTCATCGTACATGCCGGTGGCGGTCAGCTCGACCGACTTGCAGCGGCCGTTCATCGGGCGCGGACGACGCATCCCCGGGTTGCACTTGAGGCGGATTTCGATGTTGCGCGCGCTGCGGTCGCCGGCGCGGCGCTCGTTGAAGATGTGTTCGGCGCGCGCGATGTCGTCCTCGTGGATCACCAGGCTGTAATGCTGGCCCAGCAATTCTTCGCTGCGGTAGCCGATCAGGCTTTCGACACGGTCGTTGACGAAGGTGAAGCGGCCTTCGCAATCCAGGGTGTAGATGAAATCGGGGGAGCTGTTGACCAGGAAACGGTGCCACTTTTCGGACTGCTGCAGGCGCTGCAGGATGTGGTTGTTTTCCTTTTCCAGCCGCCGCCGCGTCAGCGTGTTGTCGATGCGGCGCAGCAATTCCTCGGACTCATAGGGCTTGCGCACGAAGTCGGCGGCGCCGCCGCGCAGCGCACGGATCGCCGCATCGATGGTGCTGTCGCCCGACACCACGATCACCGGCGTATCGGCGCAGCGCTCGGCCACGAAGCGCAGCACCTCGTTGCCGTCCAGGTCGGGCATGCCGAGGTCGAGCAGGATCGCGTCGAACTGCTGCTTGCCGATGGCGATCAGGGCTTCGCAGCCGCCGTTGGCGGTCACCACATCGTAATTGCGGGCGGCCAGCAGGCGGGTCATCCCTTCCAGTATCAGCGGTTCATCGTCCACCACCAGCAGGCGGGGGCGCACCGGAAAACTGCTGACCGTACTGCGCAGTGGCGAGGGTTCAATGGCTTCGTCTGACACAAAAGTTCTCCTTGAGCACGGGTTACATCGACCCGTAGTGCGTTGTCTTGAGCGGTGCCAGGCCTTGCTGCAAGGTCGGCAGGCGGATCAGAAAATGGGTGCCTTGCGGCGTGCTGGCGCAGCTGAGCTGGCCGTTCATGCGCTCGACCAGGCTGCGGCTGATGGACAGGCCGAGGCCGGCGTGGTCGCCGCCCTTTTCGCTGACCACCGGTTCAAACAAGTGCGACGCCACGGTGGCCGGCAGGCCGGGCCCGGTATCGGCGACTTCGATTTCGACCTGGCGCTGGCCGTCCACATCGACCAGCCGCGTGGTGAATTTGAGATGGCCGCCGGCGTTCATGGCCTCGACCGCGTTCTTGGCGAGGTTGAACAGCACCTGTTTCAGCAGGTCTTTCTGCAGCGGCAGCGGCGGCACATCGGGGTTGAGATCGATCTGCACGTTGACCTTGTTGGGCGTGAACAGGGTGCCGAGCGCCATCCGCACCAGTTCCGAGACAATGCTGTTGACCGATACCAGCTCGAGCGCCGCAGCCGGCGGCGCGTTCTCTTCGGCTGCGGTGATGCCGCGCACGATGCGCGCCACCCGTTCGATTTCGTCGCTGATGATGCCGAGGTCGCGCTGCACCGTCGAATCCGCCCCCAGGCGATCGGACAGGAGGTTGACGTAATTGCGCATGATGGTGAGCGGGTTGGCCACTTCATGCACGGCACGCCGCACCCGATCGCGCGGGATGCCGTCGCCTGGCGCAACGGGTGCCGCTTGTGCCGGCGCAGCCGTTGCAGCCGTGGCAGCCGCAGGCATCGTTGCGGGAAGGGGTCGCAAGGCCTCGGTATATTCGGCCAGGAGGAATCGCCACAGCGGCGATGCGCTCAAGCCGGCCGCCGCGTCGCCCGCCACCAGCACGCCCAGCCGGCCATCGCGCAGCATCAGCGGCTGGCAAAGCAAGTTCGACACGCCCAGCAAACGGGCGATCTGCTCGTCCACCAGCGCGGCATCCGCCTCGCCACGCTCGAACTGCTGGGGCGCGTTGCGCGCCAGCGCACGCGGCAGCGCCGAATGGCCGTCGTCAGGCGGGATCGCCAGCGCGCCCAGACCGGGGGCCGCCGGGATCAGCGCACTCGACCGCAAGGTGCCATCGGCAGCGAGTGCATACAGGCAGACGCGTTCGATGCCGAACAGCGCACGCAGCGTGTCCTGCAACAGGGGAAACACCTGGTCGGGCCCGCCTGCCTGGCGAAAATGGCTGTGCAGCGCCGATTGCGCGGCCTGTCCGGCATACAGGCGGGCAAGCCGATCAAACCCCGCGCCATTCGTCTGCACCACCATATCCGCAAGCCCGAAGCGCAAAGCCTGCTGGCGCGACTGTGCCTGGCTGTCGGCCAGCAACTGGGCGGATTCGCCGGCGCCGATTTGCAGGGTGGCGAGCGCGGCGCGCACGTCCACGCTGTCCACCGCGTCGGCACGGGTCACCAGTTGATAGGCGAGCTGGACGATGCGCACCAGCGGATGCGCGGCACGTCCGCGCGTCAGCGGCTCGGCGTGGTAGCGCACCGCGTCGGCCACCCAGCCGTCCTGATCCATCCCGGCCAGCCAGTCGGCGGGATGCGCCGGCGGGCTCATGCCGGCACCGAAATAATCCGCAAGATTGTGGGCGAGGCCCGCAGTCCAGGCCACGTCGGCATCCACCACGCCAGCGCGCAGCGCCAGCGCCTGCGCCAGATGCGCGACGCCAATCGACTGCCGCCAGCTCACTGCGTAGCCCGTTTGCGCCGCGCCCGTCGCAACCGGCGCAGCCAGCAGCAGCGCACGCAGCAGATCCGGCTGCTCGAGACCGAAGCCCGCAGGCAACAGCTGCAAGCGCAGCGCCAGCACCGGGTCGAAGCGCACGCAGGCGGCAAATTCCGCCTGGGCAGCGTCGCCCCGCATCAGCAGCTCCAGCGCCTCGGCCACCACACCGGGGGCACAGAGACTGGCCGTTAGCTCTGACTTCTTCAGTAAATTATTCGAAAGGTCTCGCATCTCATTGCTATATATAATGAATTTTGCTACACCGTCAATCTTGGACTTAAAATAAATGGGCCATCCGGACGAACTGTTGTTTTCAAGTTTTGGCCGGGATGTCCGTAGCGTGCCCATGGTGTTACATTTCTGTCGCCCTATAAAGAAGCAAATGCCTATGAAAGCTGTTCTGTCCGGATTGATTCTATTGTGCGTGCACGCCGGCGCCGCCGCAGGCGATGGCCGCGCCTTCCTGCAATGGAGCGATCAGATCGACGCTACCGCGCCCGCCACGCAAGCCGCCGCCGATTCCGCGCCGATGCCGGAGCTGAGCGCGCAATCGGTGCTGGTGTACGACCAGGCAAGCGGCCAGCCGCTGCTGGCGAAAAACGCCACCCAGCAGACGCCGATCGCCTCGATCACCAAGCTGATGACCGCGATGCTGGTGATGGACGCCGACCAGCCGCTGGACGAAAAGATCACCATCACCCGCGAGGACCGCGACACCCTCAAGGGCACCGGTTCGCGCCTGGCCATCGGCGCCAGCTACACGCGCGGCCAGTTGCTGCATCTGGCGTTGATCGCGTCCGACAACCGGGCGGCGCATGCACTGGGACGCACCTATCCGGGCGGGCTCGACCGCTTCGTCGATACCATGAACCGGATGGCACGTGCGCTGGACATGCACGACACGGTGTATGTCGAGCCCACCGGCCTGTCGAGCGGCAACCGCTCGACCGCGCTGGATCTCGCCAGGCTCGCCGATTACGCCTACCAGAACTACCCCGAGATTCGCCATATCAGCTCCACCGGCCATTACACCCTCGGCACCCAGCGCGTGGTGCTGAAGAAGAAACGCCACAAAGCGCGGGTACTGTATCGCCCGGTGGCGTTCAACAACACCAATCGCTTCACCCGCGCGGAAGACTGGCAGATCGGCCTGTCAAAAACCGGCTTCATCAACGAGGCCGGGCACTGCCTGGTAATGCAGGCACAGGTCGCCAACCGCGATGTCATTATCGTGCTGCTCGATGCGCAGGGCAAAAACCGTCGCGCCGGCGACGCCACCCGCATCAAGCATTGGCTTGAATCCGGCCCGATGCATCAGGCCGACACCCGCCAGCTCCCGGCTTCGCGCACCTGATCCCGCCCCTTTCGGGGGCTTGAGCCCGCCCGAAAGGCGGGCCGCAGGCAGGCGGCGTTATGATGAACGCCCCGCACGCCTGCATCCCCCGCCATGTCTGCCGACCTCGCCCAGCAACTGCTGCTGAAAACGCTGCTGCCCCTGTCCCTGCTGATCGCCGCGGGTGGCATCTGGCCACGCTGGCAAACCGGCATTTCCATCGTCGGCCTGCGCGGCGAAATCAACCGTCTGGTGCTGAACTTCTTCGCGCCCATGCTGTTCTTCGCGGCGGGCGCCGCCGCTACCGTCGACCTGAGCATCCTGCAGGTGCCGCTGATCCTCGGCGCCGCCACCCTGTTCGGACTGGCACTCGCCGCGCTGGCGCTGTTCGCCACCCCGCTCGGGCGCGGCCTGTCGCGGCCGCAGCGCGGCGCCATCATGCTGGCGTCCGGCTTCGGCAACGTGCTGTTCTTCGGCTATCCCTTCCTCACCACCGTGTTCGGCGAATCGGGCGCGCGCTATCCCTTCTTCGCCGACATGCTCGCCACCACCCCGCTGGTGTGGTCGCTCGGCGTATGGATCGCCTTCCGCTGCGGCAAGCACACCGAGCACGCCTCGTTCCTGTCGATGTGGCTGAAATTGCCGCCGGTGTGGGGATTCGCGGCGGGCATCGCGGTCAACCTTTCGGGCGCGGCGCTCGATCCGCTGGTGGAAGCCGCGCGCTGGGCCGGCAGCCCGACCATTCCGCTGATGCTGTTCGTGCTGGGGCTGACCATTCCCTGGCACGATCTGCGCCCGCAAAAAGCCGTCGCCGTAGCCATGCTCATCAAGCTGGCGCTGATGCCGCTCCTGGCGCTGGGCATCGCGCTGGCGTGGCCGGGCGCGCTCAGCGAACCCGGCGAAGCGGCGGTGCTGGAAGCCGCCATGCCGACCATGGTGATGGTCATCGCGCTGGCCGACCGCTTCGGACTGGACACCCGCCTGGCAGGCCTGATCATGGGCTGGTCAACGCTCGTGGGATTGGTTACGCTGCCATTCTGGTTATGGCTGCTAAAAGGGCTGGCAACATGAAAATAGGATTCATCGGCAGCGGCATCATGGGCCGCCCCATGGCAGAGAACCTGCTGCGCGCCGGACACCAGCTGTTCGTCTATGGCCGCCGCTTCGACCGCCTCGAACCCATGCTGGTCGCCGGCGCACTCGGCAAGGGCACCCCGGCCGAAGTCGCCGCCGAATGCGACATCAGCTTCACCGTCGTTTCCGACACCACCGACGTCGAGCAGATCATCCTCGGCGACCGCGGCCTGGTGCACGGCGCCCGCCCCGGCCACACCGTCGTCGACATGAGCACCGTGGCGCCCGCCGCCACCCGCCGCATCGCCGCCGCGCTCGCCGAACGCGGCGTTCACATGCTCGATGCGCCGGTGTCGGGCGGCGAAACCGGCGCGCGCGAAGGCACGCTGTCGATCATGGTCGGCGGCGAAGCGCCCATTTTCGAAAAAGTGCGCCCGCTGTTCGAAATCCTCGGCAAGAACATCGTCCACGTCGGCGGCCACGGCGCCGGCCAGGTCGTCAAATGCTGCAACCAGATCGTCGTCGGCCTCACCTTCGAAGGCGTGGCGGAAGCCATCCTGCTGGCGCGCCGCAACGGCGTCGACCCGGTCAAGATGCGCGAGGCGCTGCTGGGCGGATTCGCCGGCAGCCGCATCCTCGAAGTCCACGGCCAGCGCATGCTCGACTCCAACTACAAGCCTGGATTCAAGGTCAAGCTGCACCACAAGGACATGGCCATCGTCATGGACAACGCGCAGGAAACCGCCACGCCCTTGCCCGGCGCCGCGCTGATCGCGCAGCAGATGAACGCGCTGATGGGCGCCGGCGACAGCGAACTCGATTCCTCGGCCCTCATGCGCGCGCTGGAACGGCTGGTCGGCGGCAACAACGGCAAATGAGCGCCAAGGAGCGCGTCGTCTTCCTCGACCGCGCCGCCTTCACCGCGGACGACCTGCCGATCCCGAACTTCGAGCACAACTGGAGCGAATACCCGGACACCGAAGCGGCCGACATCGTGCCGCGGCTGTTCTGGGCGACGACTGCAATCACCCACGCTTGTCCGATCGATGCGGACGCTATTGGGCAGTTGCACAAACTGAAGCGGATTGTCGTCACCGGACCTGCGGTGGTCGATGCTGATGTGTGTGAGGCTGGCGGGATTGTGGTGAGGCCTTTGCCCGCGAGTGACGCGCCAAGGCAGGCGCTAATCAGCTTGCTCGAAACGCTGATTGATGAAGCCAAAGGCTAGTAAAACGTGAAGCGCAATGCAGCTCAGTTATTGAAACCAAATCAACTATTCCAGCGGACTGCGAAGATGCAGCGCTTTAACGTCCACTGAAGTCATGTGTTAACTAATATCGCCATGGCCAAGAAAACCAAATCGCACAAAATCCCCTATGGGCCAGTCTGGGTTATTGGTGGCCCACATAAGGGACGTATTGGCACCTACGATGATGACGATTACAACATCGAGCGAAAGTGTGAAGAAGCCATTGTTTATTTTGGCGATGTCAGAATCGCGCCCGTTTATTCCATCATTCCTTTCGAGGACATATCTTCTGTTACCACGCATGCGCTTATGAAGCGGCACGCACAACTGTTTGATTCAGTCACCTCATACAAAGAGTCCAGTCTGAAGGGCGAGAAAAGAGCCAGAGCACTAGAAGAGCTTAACCTCATAGAAAACCTGTTAGCAGACAGAATGTTGTCCGCGCGGCACACGGAGATGAACCAAGCCGCAAGGGTATTCATTTCACATTCGTCGAAAGATAAGCAATTGGCTCGGCGCCGCTGTCAGTGCAGGAATGGAGGTCACACCCCAGCAAATGCTACACAGGTTAACCAATGGAGACCTTGCCGCTATCAATGCGGGAATGGAAATATTGTCCAAGCTCACGAATCCCTTGTTCATCATTCAGCATTGGTCAGCAGCAATGGCTACGACGGTTAGCAAAGGCATTGGCTCGATGGCCGTTGTTACCGGAGCAATATGGATAGGCACCCAACTTTTCTTGAAATTCTTAGGCAACCTGTTCTTTCTGGAACGGTGGGGACGCAAGCGTAGTGTCGAAATAAAAACGAAAATTTTCCAAGCCTGCAACGAATCACAAATCTAACCCTGAAGAAGACCTTTTCATTTCAGAATTTGGATCTGGGGTCGCGGGATGGTCGCAAGGTCTTGCAATAATCCAGTCCACAAAAAAGGGCATCAGGTCTTGCCTTTTGCCACACCCGACTTACGCCGCCGCCAGCGGATGGATCGCCGCCAGATTCTCGGCCAGTGCCTCGCGCGTGATCGCCAGTTCGTAGTGCGCTTGCAGGTTCAGCCAGAACTCGGCTTCCATGCCGAAAAAGACGCCTAGGCGCGCGGCGGTATCGGCGGTGATGCTGCGCTTGCCGGCGACAATTTCCCCGATACGGCGTTGCGGCACGCCGATTTCCTTGGCCAGCCGGTATTGGGTCACGCCCAGCGGCTTGAGGAATTCTTCCAGCAGGATTTCGCCGGGGGTGGCGAGCGGAATTTGACGTTTGGCCATGATGCCTCCTGGTGATAATCGACGATTTACACGTGCCGTGCCCGAAACGAAGAGCAAGGTCATTTGTCATTCCGGCGAACGCCGAAATCCAGCCCAAATACCATCTGGACCCCGGCGTTCGCCGGGGTGACGATTTGTTAAGGGCCTACCTACGCAGCTTTCAAATCAAGCAAAGCCTCCGGATGCGCAATCGCAACACGAAGCAGCGTTTGCGCTGCGCCGGTGGGTTTGCGGCGGCCTTGCTCCCAGTCTTGCAGCGTGCGGGTCGATACTCCCATCAGGCTTGCCAGTTCGGATTGCGACATCCCCAGCCGGCTGCGTGCCTCGGCGATGGGCGACAAGGTCACCCGGGTTTTCCGGGCACCCTTGCCCGCCTTCATCTGACGGACGGATTTCAGTAAATCCTTCTGGAACTGTTCCATTTCCTTATCCATGTTCTATGGCCTCTCGCAGTTGTTTCAAAAATGACACGGGCAGGTTGTCGAATTTGGCTTTCACGTACACCATCAACAGCCACCTCGCCCTGTTCCAGGCGATTGAAATAAATGACCCGCGCACCGCCGCGTTTGCCCATGCCGGGGCGCGTCCACCGGACTTTACGGCACCCGCCTGAACCCGGGATGACGTCGCCCGCATCCGGGTTGGCCGCCAGCCAGTCGATGAATGCGACACGCTCGGCATCGGTCCAGACCTGTGCTGCCGCACGTACGAAAACATCCGTTTCGATGACGGTGTACATTGGACAAGGATACGGCAGTGCCGTATTGTAGGCAATATCGAAAAGCAATCGCTCCCGGACGCAACGTCCGCGCTGCCCAACCACCACCACAGATGAACAGCTCCACCGTCAAAACCTACCTGCCCTGGGTCGTGGCCGTGGCACTGTTCATGGAGGGGCTCGATACCACCATCGTCAACACGGCGGTGCCGGCGATCGCGGACGGTCTCCAGGTGACGCCGTTGAGCCTGAAGGCGGTGGTGACGAGCTACATCCTGAGCCTGGCGGTGTGCATCCCTGTGAGCGGCTGGATGGCAGACCGCTACGGCACGCGGCGCGTGTTCGGCATCGCGGTCGCCGTCTTCACCTTTGCCTCGATCCTGTGCGGCCTGGCGCAGAACGCGCCGATGCTGGTGGCGGGGCGCATTCTGCAGGGCGTGGGCGCGGCGATGATGATGCCGGTGGGCCGGCTGGCGATCATCCGCACCTTTCCCAAGTCGGAACTGCTGCGGGCGATGAACTTCGTCATCATCCCGGCGCTGATCGGGCCCTTGCTCGGGCCCACGGTCGGCGGCCTGATCGTGCACTGGCTCTCGTGGCACACCATCTTCTTCATCAACGTGCCGGTGGGGCTGATGGCGCTATGGCTGGCGCATCGCTACATGCCGGATTACCGAAGCGATACCCGGCGCCCGCTGGATGTCGTCGGCCTGGTCCTGTTCGGCAGCGGCGCGGCGCTGCTGTCCTGGCTGCTGGAAATCTTTGGCGAGTATGAACTCGACGCGACCTCGGCGGCGATTCTGCTGTTGCTCAGCATGAGCCTCTTGGCCGCGTATTTCTTGCATGCCCGCGAGACGGCCCATCCGCTGCTACGCCTGGCGCTGTTCCGGGTGCGCACGTTTCGGGTGTCGGTGGTGGGCGGCTTCATCACGCGTCTGGGGGTGGGGGGCATGCCTTTTCTGCTGCCGCTGCTCTACCAACTCGGCCTCGGCATGCCCGCGTGGCAGTCGGGCCTGCTGATGATGCCTGCCGCAGCGGCCGCCATGTTCATGAAGTTCATCTCCTCGCGGCTGCTGGCGCGCTTCGGCTACCGCCGGATTTTGATCGTGAATACGGTGATGATCGGGGCCATCGTCTGCCTCTTCTCGCTGGTGACCCCGGCTACGCCGATCATGCTGATCGTGCTGTTGGGCCTGGCCATGGGCTTCTTCAATTCGCTGCAATACACCAGCATGAATTCGATGGCCTTTGCCGACATCGAAACGCCCGACTCGAGCATGGCGAGCACGATTTCCAGTTCGCTGCAGCAGATGTCGATGAGCTTCGGGCTGGCCTGCGGCTCGCTGATCGCGGGGTGGTATCTGGGCGACCTGCCGCAGACCGACCGCGCGGCGGTGACGAGCGCCCTGCACTACGCGTTTCTGACCCTGGGCGGCTTGACGATGCTGTCATCGCTGTCGTTCTGGACGCTGCGCCCCAGGGATGGGGAGAGCGTCAGTCGGGGAATCGTGCGTGAGTCGGTATAAGCGCATCCCCCAGCGCGATGTCGCTGAATCGCGGTGTGCGTCGTCATTTGGCGACATGTCCAACCGCTCCTAAGGTTTTGTTTTATCGAGCGATTCTTCAAATTAGCCGGATTCGGCGTCGCCAATAGGCGACGTTTTGCCCGGTTTTTTGCCCACGGCAGGCCCGGGCAAATTCGTTATCTGCCTGTTTATCAAGCGGTTTTCATGGGTGGCGCGCGTATTGCTCCTTGGATGCTTGCGGCCAGTTCCGGTCGCAACCACACCAGGGCATTACCGCAACCCAGTACCAGGCACAACGAAAGAGTCCATTCCCATGCTCAAGAACTTTATGCAACCCGGCACTACCAGCAACGCAAAAACCGATTCGACCAGGACAAGCCATTCGGCGTACGAATCCGCCAGGCAGGCCGAATCCCCCAGGGCAGTCGCGTCCACCCGGGCGGAGACCGCTTCGCAGGCCGCGAAATCCGCGCCGGGCGACGAGGGCAGCAAGCTCATCGTCGGCCCGAACATCAAGCTGAAGGGCTCCGAAATCACCGATTGCGAGATTCTGGTGGTGGAAGGCCGCGTGGAAGCTTCGATGAAAAGCCGCGATATCCGCATCGCGGAAGGCGGCGTGTTTTCGGGCAAGGCCGAAATCGACGTGGCGGAGATACGCGGCAATTTCGAAGGCGAGCTGACCGCCCGCAAGCGGCTGGTGATTTACGCCACCGGCAAGGTCAGCGGGGTGATCCGCTACGGCGCGATGATGGTCGAGGAAGGCGGCACGCTTTCCGGGGACGTGGCGATGCTTTCAGCCGGCCCCAGCCTGGCCAAGGTGCCGGATGTCTCGGCACAAACCACAGCGCCCGAACCGGTTGAAGAGAAGGCAGCGGAACAGGAGCCGGTGCATTCCGGCTCGACGTATTTCCGGAACCAGGCGGGGAAACGTCAGGGCTGATCGAAGCCTTGACGCATGGCGCTGTCGTCGATGCGCGACGGTGTCGCCTCGGCGGCAGGCAACATCCTGCGCGTCAGTTCGCGCAGGATGCGATCGCGCTTGCGCCAACGTTAATGGCGTCTCGCGTCAGGCGTTGAACAGCGCCAACTTCTGCGCCTGATCGACGCGTTCCCAGCTGAAATCCGGCTCGGCCCGTCCAAAATGTCCATACGCGGCGGTCTGCCGATAGATGGGGCGGCGCAGGTCGAGGCTTTCGATGATGCCGCGCGGGGTCAGGTTAAAGATGCTGCGCACCATCGCTTCCAGCTTTTCATCCGGAACGGTGCCGGTGCCATAGGTTTCGATCAGCAGGGAAACCGGCTCGGCCACGCCGATGGCATACGCCAGCTGAACCAGACAACGTTTGGCATAGCCCGCCGCCACGATGTTCTTGGCGACGTATCTCGCCATGTACGCCGCCGAGCGATCGACCTTGGTCGGGTCTTTGCCGGAAAACGCGCCGCCGCCATGGGGGCAGGAGCCGCCGTAGGTGTCGACGATGATCTTGCGGCCGGTGAGGCCGGTGTCGCCATTGGGGCCGCCGATTTCGAACGGGCCGGCGGGGTTGACCCACAGCTTGAACCCCGGCGTGCGAAGCGCCATGGGCACCAGGGGATCGATGATTTCGCGCGTGACTTCCTGCGTGACCCAGGCGGGGTCGAGGTCGCGCTCGATCTGCGTGGAGATGACCACGTTTTCGATGCCGGCCACTCGCTGCCCTTCGTAGGCGACGGTGACCTGGCTTTTTGCGTCGGGACGCAGCCAGGGCAAGGCCCCGGATTTGCGCAGCTCGGCTTGTTTTTGCACCAGACGATGCGCCAGCCACACCGGGTAGGGCATCAGGTCCGGGGTCTCGTCGCAGGCATAGCCGAACATCAGCCCCTGGTCGCCGGCGCCGATGTCGCCCCCGGCCAGGGTGATGCCTTTGTGGATCTGGATGGACTGGTGATTGAAGCGCACCTGCACTTCGCACGCGTCGGGATCGATCCCGGTTTCAGTATCCCGATAGCCGATGTCGCGCAGCACCTGGCGGGCAATCGCTTCGGCGCGGCCTTGAATCTCGTTGAAGAGTTCCTTGCGGGCGGTTTTGAACTCGCCGGCAATCACCACCATGTTATCAGCGACGAAGGTTTCACAGGCCACCTTGGCCTCGGGCTCTTCGGCCAGAAAAGCATCCAGGATGGCGTCCGAAATCTGGTCGGCGATCTTGTCCGGATGGCCTTCTGAAACGGACTCGGAGGTAAACAAGTGACGGCGGGTATTCATGGTGCGTTTCCTATGTAGCGTGGTGCGTTATGGGTACGAAATTATCCTTCGTCATTCCGGCGAAAGCCGGAATCCAGTAGAAAAAACGTCCTGCGGGGCAAACAGAACAGTCATATTGTCCCGCTTGCGCGGGGAGTTCTTGATCCGCTGGATTCCGGCTTTCGCCGGAATGACAACTGGGTTCAACGTGCGGCGAGTCGCCAGAGCGACGTTACCTCGGCCGCGCGCGCGGCGTGGAGCGGATCGGTGGCATCCAAGGCGCGGGGATGCGTGGGCTTGGTGTCCAGCCGCCCCACAACGTTCAATCCCGCTGCGTCGAAAGCGGCCAGCAAGGCCTCGCGCGAGCGCAGCCCGAGGTGCTCGGCCAGGTCCGACAGGATCAGCCAGCCTTCGCCGCCGGGTTCCAGATGCGCCGCCAGCCCGTTCAAAAAGCCCCGCAGCATGCGGCTCTCCGGATCGTAAATCGCGTGTTCGAGCGGCGAGTTGGCGCGCGCGGGCAGCCAGGGCGGATTGCAGAGGATAAGGGGCGCCCGACCTTCCGGGAACAGATCGGCCTCGACAACGTCCACCCGACCCTTCAATCCAAGCCGGGCGATATTCTGGCGCGCACACGCCAGGGCGCGCGGGTCCTGATCGGTGGCGATGACATGTTTGACGCCTCTGCGGGCCAGCACCGCCGCCAGCACCCCCGTTCCCGTGCCGATGTCGAAGGCGAGCTTCGATGAGGGCAGCGGCGCGTCGGCCACCAGTTGCACGTACTCGCCGCGCACCGGCGAAAACACGCCGTAGTGAGGATGGATACGGTCGCCGAGCGCCGGGATTTCAACGCCTTTCTTGCGCCATTCGTGGGCGCCGATCACGCCGAGCAACTCGCGCAGCGAGACGATCGAGGGTTCCTCGCCCACACCATAGGCCTCGGCACAGGCTTCTTTCACATTCGGCGCGCGGCGCAAGGGAATGCTGAAATCCGCCTCCAGCGGCAGCAGCAGCATCCCCAATGTGCGGGCGCGCTGGGACTGGGCATGGCGATGAAAATTGAAGGCCTCGGTCGGTGACGAAGCGGACTTGCGCGGCTTGCGGTCAATGCGGCGCGCCATGGCCTGCAGCAATTGGCGCGCATTCTGAAAGTCGCCCCGCCACAGCAGCGCGGTGCCCTCACTGGCCAGACGATAGGCCGCATCAGCGGTGATGCGGTCATCGACGACCATCACGCGCTTGGGCGGCGGCGCGCCGCTCTCCGAGCGCCAGCGGGCAGATCGGCTCTCGCCTGCTTCAGTCCAGTCAACAACAGGATCAATAGTGTCGGACACGACGGGTTCACCACGAAAATAACTGGGGGTTCCCTGCACAACTGGCAAGGCTGGATTCCCGCTTCAAAGCTTGGCGTTGCGCCCGCCGTCCACCGCCAGCACCTGCCCGGTGACGTAGGGCGCGTCAATGGCGAAGAAGCGCACCGCGCGGGCGATGTCGTCGGGGCCGCCGGCGGTCTTGAGGATGGTGTGGGAGACGATGCGCTGGCGCGAGACTTCGTCGAAGTTGGGATCGTCTTCCGGCCACATGATGGGGCCGGGGGCGACGGCATTGACGCGCACCTGCGGCCCCAGTTCGCGCGCGAGCGACTTGGTGAGGCCGACCACGCCGGCCTTGGCGACGCTGTAGACGACGTAGCTTTTCATCGGCCGCTCGGCGTGGATGTCGGCGATGTTGACGATGCAGCCGCGGCGCTTTTTCAGCTCGGGCGCGGCGGCCTGCGACAGGAACATGGGCGCCATCAGGTTGCTGCCCATCAGGTTGTCCCAGTCCTTCATGGTGATGCTGCCGACCGGGGTGGGGTAGAAGCTCGACGCGTTGTTGACCAGCACGTCGAGCCCGCCGAAGGTGGCGACGGTCTGGTTGATGAGGCTGGGCAGGCCGTTGACGTCGAGCAGGTCGGCCTGGATCAGCGCGACCGAATCGGGACGGAAGGCATTCAGCTCATCCTGCAGCGCGCGCGCCTCGTCGGCCGAACTGCGGTAATGGATCATCAGGTTGGCGCCGCTGGCGTGCAGCAGGCGGCCGATCGCCGCGCCCACACGCTTGGCCCCGCCCGTAATCAATACGACTTTGCCTTGCATCGGGATTCACCCTTATAGTCCCTGGATTCCGCATTATCCCTGAAGTCATCCGCCGCATGCTCCCTGTTCCTTCTCCCGACGCCCTTGCCCACAGCCGGCGCGTAACCGCACACCTGCGCTCGCTGATCGAGGACGCGGACGGCTGGATGCCGTTCTCGCGCTACATGGAAGCGGCGCTCTACGCGCCCGGACTTGGCTACTACGCCGCCGGCGCGATGAAGTTCGGCGCCGCGGGCGACTTCGTCACCGCGCCGGAAATGACCCCGCTGTTCGGCCGCACGCTGGCGCGCGCGATTGCGCCGGTGCTGAACGAAACGGGTGGCTCGGTGCTGGAACTGGGCGCCGGCAGCGGGCGGCTGGCGGCGGATGTGCTGGGCGAGCTGGATAAATTGAATGCGCTGCCGGCGCGCTATTGCATCCTGGAAGTGAGCGCCGACCTGCGTCAGCGCCAGCAGGAAACGATCGCGCGCGAACGGCCGCAGCTTGCCGAGCGGGTGCAATGGCTGGATGCGCTGCCCGAACATTTCAGCGGCGTCATCCTCGGCAACGAGGTGCTCGACGCGCTGCCGGTGGAACTGGTGCACTGGACGGATGCGGGGCCGCAGGTGCATGGCGTGGTGCTCGAAGGCGAGGCTTTCGCGTGGCAGGACCGGCCCCTCGACGACCCCGTGCTGCGCGCCCGCGCCGACGCGTTGAATCTGTCGCCGGACTATTGCACCGAAATCAATCTGGCGGCCGACGCACTGATCGCCTCGCTCGCGCAGTCTCTGGATCGCGGCCTGATCCTGATGATCGACTACGGCTTTGTCGCCGCCGAGTACTACCACCCGCAGCGCCACATGGGTACGCTGCGCGCGCATTACCGCCACCATGCGCTCGACGATCCGTTCTATCTGCCGGGGCTATGCGACCTCACCGCGCACGTCGACTTCAGCGCGGTGGCGCGGGCGGGAATGGCGGCGGGGCTGGAACTCGCGGGCTACACCAGCCAGGCGGGGTTTTTGTTGAACAGCGGTCTGACCGAACTGCTGATGCAGACGCCGCCGACCGATGCGGCGGCCTATCTGCCGCAGGCGAACGCGGTGCAGCGTCTGGTGTCACCGGCCGAGATGGGCGAGCTGTTCAAGGTGATCGGGTTCGCCAAGGGCGGGATTGCGCCGCTGGCGGGATTCGCGCGCGGCGACCGGCGGCACAGCCTGTAGGAGCGCCTTCCAAGGCGCGATTTTCGTAGCATCGCAACAACCACAGCATCGCGGCGTGGACGCCGCTCCTACGGGGGGGTAACGCCTTAAACCAGCGGCAGCTGCACGTCCTCTTCCGGCGGCAGGCGCGTCACGCGCACCGCATGCAAGCGGCGGCTGTCGGCGCGCAATATGCTGAACAGGAAGCCGTCGAACTTCACCGACTCGCCGCGCTTGGGCAGGTGGCCGAAGCGCGAGACGACGAGGCCGCCGACGGTGTCGAATTCCTCGTCGGAGAAATGCGCGCCCAGGGTCTGGTTGAAGTCGTCGATTTCGGTGCCGGCCTTGACGCGGAACACGCCTTCGTTTTCGCGGATGATGTTGTCCTCGGTTTCGTCGAAGTCGTATTCGTCCTCGATATCGCCGACGATCTGCTCGAGCACGTCCTCGATCGTCACCAGCCCGGCGACGCCGCCGTATTCGTCGACGACGATGGCGATGTGGTTGCGGTTGGAGCGGAATTCCTTCAAGAGCACGTTCAGCCGCTTCGATTCGGGGATGAACACGGCCGGGCGCAGCATGCCGCGGATGTCGCTGTCGGACTCGGCGTAATGGCGTAGCAGGTCCTTCGCCAGCAGAATGCCGATGACGTCGTCGCGGTCCTTGTCGATGACGGGGAAGCGCGAGTGCGCGGTTTCGATGACGTAGGGGATGAAGACTTCGGGCGCATCGTTGATGTCGATGACGTCCATCTGCGCGCGCGGGATCATGATCTCGCCGACGCGCATTTCGGATACCTGCAGCACGCCCTCGATCATCGCCAGGGCGTCGGCATCCATCAAATTGTTTTCGTAGGCGCCGTGCAGCAGTTCGATCAGCTGTTCGCGGTCTTCGGGTTCGCGCATCAGCCAGTGGGAGATGCGCTCGAGCAAGCTCGGTTTGGGGGGACTACTGTCGGACTCCATGTTTGTCAGGAAGTATAAGGATTGGGAATATGAAACCGCTTCAGTATAGCGATTTCGCGTAATTCCATGATGTCGGCCTCCGCGGGCTCGATGTGGTCGTAGCCCTGCAGGTGCAGCACGCCATGGACGGTCATGTGGGCGTAATGATCCTTCAGCGGCTTGCCCTGCTCGCGCGCTTCGCGCTCCACCACCGGGGCGCAGATCACCACGTCGCCGCCCAGCACACCGGGCGAAATTTCACCGTATTCGAAGGTCAGCACGTTGGGCACGTAGTCCTTGCGGCGATAGTCGTTGTTGAGCGCCTGCGCTTCTTCGGCGTCGACGATGCGCACGGTGATTTCGGCGGGGTGTTCGAGCGCAGCGGTGACCCAGCGGCGGATTTGCGCTCGGCTCGGCAACTCGTCCGCCGCGCTGGCGAACTGCACGGACAGGCTGAATTCAGGGCCCACGTTTTTCCGTTTCCGCGCGGCGCGCGGCGTAGGCGTCGACGATGCGGCCGACCAGCGGATGGCGCACCACGTCCTCGGACTGGAAATGGGTGAAGGCCAGCCCGCGCACGCCGGCCAGCACGTCGGCCGCATCCATCAGGCCGGATTTCACATGCTTGGGCAGGTCGATCTGCGTCGGGTCGCCGGTCACCACCGCGCGCGCGCCAAAACCAATTCGCGTCAGGAACATCTGCATCTGCTCGGGCGTGGTGTTCTGCGCCTCGTCGAGAATGATGAAGGCGTGGTTGAGCGTGCGCCCGCGCATGAAGGCGAGCGGCGCGACCTCGATCGCATGGCGCTCGATCAGGCGCGTCACCTTGTCGAAACCCATCAGGTCGTAGAGCGCGTCGTACAGCGGACGCAGGTAGGGATCGACCTTCTGCGTGAGGTCGCCCGGCAAAAAGCCGAGGCGCTCGCCGGCTTCCACCGCCGGGCGCGTCAGCACGATGCGCTTGACCTGCTCGCGCTCCAGCGCGTCGACCGCGCAGGCGACGGCCAGATAGGTCTTGCCGGTACCGGCCGGGCCGATGCCGAAGGTGATGTCGTGGCTGCGGATCTGCTCGATGTATTCGCCCTGGCGCGGGGTGCGCGCGCGCAGATCGGCACGGCGGGTGCGCAGCGCAGGGCCTTCCTCGTCGGCGCGGCCACGCGTGAGCTCGACCAGCCCCAACTGGATGTCGTCCAGGGAGAGTTCGTCGTGGGCGCGGTTGTAGAAATGCTCGATCGCCTGCCCGGCCTTTTCGGCCTGCGCGGCGTCGCCACTGAAGCGGAAGCTGGCGCCGCGGCGGCCGATGGTGACGTCGAACGCCGCCTCGATCTGGCGCAGGTTCTCGTCCAGGGGGCCGCACAGGTTGGCCAGCCGCCGGTTGTCTTCGGGGGCCAGGCGCAGTTCAACGACGTCGGTTTTCAAGAGAGGGCGCTTTCAAGCATGACGACTTCGCCGCGCAGACTGTGCGGCAGGGCCTGGGTGATGGTGACCTCGACGAACTGGCCGATCAGGCGCGGCTGGCCGGCGAAGTTGACGATGCGGTTGTTGTCGGTGCGGCCGGCGAGTTCTTCGGCATTCTTTTTGGCATGGCCTTCGACCAGCACGCGCTGCACGGTGCCGACCATGGCCTGGTTCACCTTTTGCGCCTGCGCCTCGATCTGCGCCTGCAGTTTCATCAGCCGCTGCGTCTTCAGTTCGGCCGTGACATCGTCCGGGTAGTCCGACGCCGGCGTGCCGGGGCGCTTGCTGTAGATGAAGGAGAAGCTGGCGTCGAAGTCGAGCTCCTGGATCAGCTTCATGGTCGCCTCGAAGTCGGCCTCGGTCTCGCCCGGGAAGCCGACGATGAAGTCGGACGACAGGCACAGATCAGGCCGCTGCTCGCGCAATTTCCGCACGATGGACTTGAACTCGAGCACGGTGTGGCCGCGCTTCATCGCCGCCAGGATGCGGTCAGAACCGGATTGCACCGGCAGATGAAGGTGCGACACCAGCTTGGGCAGCTTGCCGTAGCACTCGATCAGCCGCTGCGTCATTTCGCGCGGATGGCTGGTGGTGTAGCGGATGCGCTCGATGCCGGGGATCTCGTGCACCATCTCCAGCAGGAAGGCGAAGTCGGCGGTGCCGCCCTCTTCCAGCGCGCCCTGGTAGGCGTTGACGTTCTGCCCCAGGAGCGTGACTTCCTTCACCCCGCGTCCGGCAAGGTCGGCCACTTCGGCGATGACGTCGTCGAACGGGCGCGAGACTTCCTCGCCGCGGGTGTAGGGCACGACGCAGAAGGTGCAGTACTTGGAGCAGCCTTCCATGATCGAGACGAAGGCCGACGCGCCTTCGACCCGCGCCGGCGGCAGGTAGTCGAACTTCTCGATTTCAGGAAAGCTGATGTCGACCTGGGCGCGCCCGGTCTCGCGCTTCTTCGCGATCAGCTCCGGCAGGCGGTGTAGGGTCTGCGGGCCGAACACGACGTCGACAAACGGCGCGCGGGCGACGATGGCGGCGCCCTCCTGCGATGCCACGCAGCCGCCGACGCCGATGATGAGGTTGGGATTGAGTTGCTTCAGATGGCGCACCCGGCCGAGGTCGTGGAACACCTTTTCCTGCGCCTTCTCGCGCACCGAGCAGGTGTTGAACAGGATGACGTCGGCGTCTTCCGGGGTGGACGTCGGGGTCAGGCCCTCGGACGCATTGAGCACGTCGGCCATCTTGTCCGAGTCGTACTCGTTCATCTGACAGCCGAAGGTTTTGATGTAGATTTTTTTCATGCCGGGACAGTGAATAGACTGGGGGCGGGGATTTCGCCGCGGCCTTTGATCAAAGCGGCAGCGAAAAGGAATGTGGTGGTGATGAGTGGACTTGAACCACCGACCCCCGGATTATGAATCCGATGCTCTAACCGACTGAGCTACATCACCTTGGGGACTGCTTCTTCGGCTAGCGACCGCCGAAAAGGCGCGCATTTTAGCTGATTGGGACGTGCGCTGTCAAAGCGCCACGCCCGGCGGAAAAGCGGCGATTCCGGTTTGCGCGGGATTCACTGCGGCCGCAGCTTCGCCAGCTCGTCGAGCAGGCTGATCAGGAGTTCGCGCCCCAGCGGCCCCATGCCGGCAACCAGCTGGTCGGCATCGCGCTCGCCGTTGACCAGCCGGCGCATGCGCCCGCCCAGCAGGGCCATGTCGCCGCCCGCCTTCATCATCTGTTCGGCCATGTTGGCGAGCACTGACATCGCCTGCGCGTCGCCGCGCGCCGAGGCATCGATCAGGGCGGCCAGGCCCGGTGCGGCGCTGCTGCCGTCCGGCTGGGCGTCGAGCGCGGGCAGCGTGGCAGGGTTGTCGAGGCCGCGCAGGATGGCATCGAGCAGGATGCTGTCCTCTTCGTCCAGCCCCAGCTTGATCGAGGGGTCGCGGCGGCCGTCGATGACGTGGCGCAGCGCGCCGACCAGCCGCGCCCAGCCGGCCTGCTCGGCGGCGTCGAGCTGCTTCATCAGGTCGGGCAGCTGGCTGCGGTCGCGCAGCGCATTGACGACGGTGTGGATGAAGGACGCGTGGACGCGCAGGACTTGTTCGACGGCGGGGGGGAGTTGGGCCATGTTGGATAAGGCGTGAGGCGTTAGGGGTGAGGGGATTGTCCGGTCAGGGCTTGGCGTTGGCAACCGTGGGCCGGGTCGGCACGTTTTCGATGTGCCAGTGGGCGCTTGCCCATGCCAGAAGCTCGGCCGGCTCGGCACCCGCAAGTTCGCCCGGCGGCGGGTGGCCGAGGGCGGCGAGGGCCTGCGCCAGCACGGCACTTTGCCCGGTTTCGGGCAGGGCGGGGGCGAGGGTCTGCTTGGACAGCTTCTGGCCGGCGGCATTGGTGACGAGCGGCACGTGGGCGTAGGCTGGCGTCGGCAGGCCGAGCAGGGTTTGCAGGTAAATCTGGCGCGGGGTGTTCCACAACAGGTCGGCGCCGCGCACGACGTGGGTGATGCCCTGGAAGGCGTCGTCGACCACCACCGCCAGCTGGTAGGCGAACAGGCCGTCGGCGCGCTTGACGATGAAATCGCCGACGTCGTGTGCCAGGTTCTGCTGCAGGTCGCCGTGGATGCGGTCTGCAAAGTGCGTGCTCACATCCGGTATTTGCACCCGCCAGGCATGCGCCGAGATGCGCGGCGGCGCATGCAGGCGGCAGGTGCCGGGGTAGACGATTTCGCCCTCGGCATTGCGCGGCGCCTGCGCCAGTTGGCTGCGGGTGCAGGCGCACGGGAAGGCCGCGCCCGCTCCGCGCAGCGTATCCAGCGCCGCCGCATAGGCGTCGTCGCGCTGCGACTGGTACAGCACCGTGCCGTCCCACTGCAACGAATAGGCTTCCAGCTGGCGCAGGATGGCGTCGGCCGCGCCGGGTTCACAGCGCGGCCGGTCGAGGTCTTCCATGCGCACGAGCCAGCGCCCGCCGGCCGCGCGGGCGTCGAGAAAACTGGCGACGGCGGCGACCAGCGAGCCGGCATGCAGGGGACCGGTGGGGGACGGCGCAAAGCGCCCGACATAGGCTGCGGGGTTCACCCCGCGATTATGCCGCGCGCCAGCGCGAACAAGACCCCCGCCAGCAGCAGGGCCGCGGATTCGCTCCACTCGATGCCTGCCCCCAGGATGTCGCCGGTCTGTCCGCCCAGCTTGAGCCGCATCCACACGCCCCAGAGCAGGGCCGGAACCAGCGCGGCGAAAGCGAGCGGCGCAGCGGCGCTGATCGCCGCCAGCGCCAGGCCGCCCGCGATCCAGCCCGCCCGCTTGCCGTGCCGGGCAAGCCGTTCCCCCAGGCCGGGCTTCAGCGGCGGCAGCAAGAGCGCCCAGCCTGCCGCCGACCAGCGCGCCCAGGCCGGGATCAGCACCAGCACGAGCCACGGCGATTCGAGCAGCAGCAGCCAGTGCAGCAGCACCAGCTTGGCCGCCAGCTGCAGCACCAGCGCAATGACGCCGAAGCTGCCCACATGCGGATCGGCCAGCACCGCCAGAAAGCGCGCCGGGTCGCGGTGCGCCGCGCCCAGCGCATCCGCCGTGTCGGCCAGGCCGTCGAGATGCAGGCCGCTGGTGATCCAGGCCCACATCACGACGCCGGCCAGCGCACCCAGCCACGGATCGAGCGCCCCGCCCAGGGCGGCGGCCAGCGCCACCGCCGCCCCCACGGCCAGTCCCGCCGCCGGGAACCACACCAGCGCCCGCGCGAATTCGGCAGGCTGATAATCGCGCACCGCAGGCAGCGGCAGCCGCGTCAGGAAGCCGAGGGCGAGGATCAGTCCGCGCATCGCAAGGCCGTCAACAAGGGCGGCGCCCCGGCCAGCCACGACACGACGAAGCTGGAGCCGGGGGTCAGCGCAATGCGCGCGCGGTAGGGATCGGTCAGCCCCAGCACCTGCGCCAGCACCGCGCGCATCGCGCCGGCGTGGGTGACGACGAGCGTCGGCGCGCGGGCGGCCTCGCCCAGCCGGGCCAGCGCCGCGTCCACCCGCGCATCCAGCGCGTCCAGCGTTTCGCCGCCGGGCGGCGCGCAGCGGCGCGGATCGCGCATGAACGCCGCATGCGCCTCGGCGTCGCGCGCGGCGGCTTCATCCGGGCGCAGGCCTTCCCAAGCGCCGAAATCGAATTCGTGCCAGTCCGCATCGACACTGCAATCGATCCCCCGCTCGGCGGCGGCCTCGCGCGCGAAATCGAGGCAGCGCCGCGCCGGACTGCTCACGACCGCGCCCCAGGCCGGCAGGCCGGCAAGCGCGGCATGCATCTGCTCCCGGCCGCGCGGGGTGAGCGGCGCATCGCTGCGCCCGCGGTACACATGCGCTGGCCCCGCCACTTCGCCGTGCCGCAGAAAGCCGAGCAGCACGGGCTCAGCGGCGGGTTTAACCATTACTGGCCACCCCGGCTTCGGCAAACGTCGCCATGCCCGCATGCAGCGCGCACGCCAACCGCAACAGCGGGATGGCCGCCGCCGCCCCGCTGGCTTCGCCCAGCCGCATCTCGAGCGCAAGCAGCGGCTGCGCGTCGAGTGCGCGCAAAATGGCGGCGTGGCCGGACTCGGCGGAGGCGTGGGCAAACAGCATCCAGTCGCGCGCGCCCGGATTCAGGCGCACCGCCAGCAGCGCCGCCGCGCTGCAAATAAAGCCATCCACCAGCACCGGCACCCCCGCCTGCGCCGCCGCCAGATAGGCGCCTGCCAGCGCGCCGATCTCGAACCCGCCGACTGCGCACAGCGCCTGCAGCGGATCGGGCGGCGCCGCCGTCAGGCGGTGCAGCGCCAGCGCGCGGTCGATGAGTGCCGCCTTGCGCGCCACCCCGGCATGGTCGACGCCGGTGCCCGCACCGGCCAGCGCCGCGCCCGGCAATCCCAGCAGCGCGCACGCCAGCGCCGCCGCCGCCGTGGTGTTGGCAATGCCCATTTCGCCGCCGATGAAGAGATCCGCTCCGCCGGCCTGGGCGCGCGCGCACGCCGCCGCCCCGGCGTCGAGCGCGGCGTGCGCCTGCGCCGCGCTCATCGCGGGCTGCCGGCAAAAATTGGCGGTGCTGCACGCCACCTGCGCCTGGATCACCCCCGCTGCCGGGGAGGGGGCGAGCGTGCCGACGTCGATTACTTCAAGCGTCGCCCCGGCTTCGCGCGCGAGCACGCTGATGGCCGCGCCGCCGCCGACAAAATTGGCGAGCATTTGCTGGGTGACGCTCTGCGGAAACGCCGACACGCCCTCTTCCGCGACGCCGTGGTCGGCGGCAAAAATGCTGATCCACGGCTGATGGATGCGCGGCAGCGCCCTGCCCTGCATCGCGGCGAGGGTTGCGGCCAGCGTTTCCAGCCGCCCCAGGCTGCCGGGCGGCTTGGTGAGCTGGGCCTGGCGCGCCAGCGCGGCAGCGCGCGCGGCTTCATCCAGCGGTTTGGCGGCGGCGAGGGGATTCATCGTGGGTTTCCTTTCAGGACGAGCGGCAGGCCGGCGGCCACGAACACCACGTCATCGGCAAGTTGGGCGAGGTCCTGGTTCAGCCAGCCGGCTTCATCGACGAAACGGCGCGTGAGTTCGCCCAGCGGGACGATGCCCAGCCCGGTTTCGTTGCCGACCAGAATCAGCTCGTCGCAGCGCTCAGTCAGCGCCGCCAGCAGCGCGGCGCGCGCGCTGTCGAACGCAGCGGGCTCCGGCTGGCACAGGCAATTGGTCAGCCACAGCGTGAGGCAATCGACGACGATGCAGCCCGCCCCCGCCGCGCGGATCGCGCCGGCGAGGTCAAGCGGCGCCTCGATCGTGGTCCAGTGCGCCGGGCGCTCGGCCTGGTGGCGCGCGATACGGGCAGCCATTTCGGCGTCGTGCGCCTGGGCGGTGGCGATGAAGGAAACGGGTTTGCCGGTCGCTTCGGCGCGTTGCAGGGCGAGACGGCTTTTGCCGCTGCGCGCACCGCCGAGGATGAGCGTCAGCATGGCAGCTCCAGCAGGTTGCGCAGGGCCCGCGTATCGAGATGGGCCTCCACCGCGTCGGCCAGGCGGTCGATGGCGGCGTCGCGCAGCGCGGCGATGTCGGGGCTGGCGGCAGCACGCAAGCCCGCCCACGCCAGCAGTGCATCGGCCGCGGCGGGCGTGTCGAACAGCCCGTGCAGATAAGTGCCGCGCACCTGGCCATCGTCCGAAATGACACCGTCGGGGCGCCCGTCGAGCCAGCACAGGGGTTGAGCGAGCGCCGCGCCGCTGCTCACCCCGGCATGGATTTCGTAGCCCGCCACCGGCGTCGTGCCGTCGGCCAGCGTGCCCGCGACAGTGCGCAGCTGCTTGCCGCTGGCGAGCGTGGTTTCGAAGTCGAGCCAGCCGAACCCGGGGCTGCTGCCCGCTTCGCCTTCGATGCCCGCCGGATCGTGCAGGGCGCGCCCCAGCATCTGGAAGCCGCCGCAGATGCCGAGCAGTTTGCCGCCGTAGCGCAGATGCCGATCCAGTGCGGCGTCCCAGCCATGGGCGGCCAGCGCGGCGCGGTCGGCGCGCACGGTTTTCGAGCCCGGCAGGATGACCAGATCGGCGTGCGGCAGCGGCTGGTCCAGCGCGACGAAGCGCAGGTCCACCTGCGGATGGGTGCGCAGCGGGTCGAAGTCGGTGTGGTTGGAAATGTGCGGCAGCACCGGCACCACCACGCGCAGCGCATCGGCCGGAGCCGGCGCCGACATGGCGGGCAGCGCGTCCTCGGCTTCGAGATGCAGGCCGTGCAGGTAGGGCAGCACGCCGAGCACCGGCTTGCCGGTTTTCGCTTCGAGCCAGTCGAGCCCCGACTGCAGCAGCGCCAGATCGCCGCGAAAGCGGTTGATGATGAAGCCCTTGACGCGCGCCTGCTCGCTCTCGGACAGCAGGGCCAGCGTGCCGACCAGGTGCGCGAAGACGCCGCCGCGGTCGATGTCGGCGACCAGGATCACCGGGCAGTCGGCGGTCTCGGCAAACCCCATGTTGGCGATGTCGTTGGCGCGCAGATTGATTTCCGCCGGGCTGCCCGCGCCTTCGACGATGACGGCGTCGTGCCGTGCCACCAGCCGGTGGTAGGAGTCGAACACCGCCGCGCGCGCCGTCGCCTTGTAGGCGTGGTAATCCAGCGCGTGCATGTTGCCGATGGCGTGCCCCTGGATGATGACCTGCGCGCCGGTGTCGGAGTTGGGCTTCAGCAGCACCGGGTTCATGTCGGTATGCGCCGGCAATCCGCTTGCCTGGGCCTGCACCGCCTGCGCCCGCCCGATCTCGCCGCCGTCGGCGGTCACCGCGCTGTTGAGCGCCATGTTCTGCGGCTTGAACGGCGCCACATTCACCCCCTGCCGCGCCAGCCAGCGGCACAGCGCCGTCACCAGCGCGCTTTTGCCGGCGTCGGACGTGCAGCCCTGCACCATGAGCGTGGCGCAGCCTTGCACCATCGGCGTGTTGATGCCCTGCGGGGTGC
>Ga0299912_10000102_pt1 | contig 98789 bp, 71 predicted proteins | sample RVTome_2_FD_207667 | JGI IMG/M metagenome (GOLD analysis project Ga0299912, IMG submission 207667) | Soil microbial communities from uranium-contaminated site in the Upper Colorado River Basin, Wyoming, United States - RVT95D214 (version 2) ... | reverse complement strand
GCCAAGATTATTGTAGTCAATTCCAGCAATATTGACTTGGTCCGCTCTTCCCGGCTTTGGCTCGATCCTCGCCGAGGGACGTTAGGGATTCTTCTGGCCGGCCTCCTGCGCCGGATCATGGATCGGAGCCTACTCAAACCGAGATTCTCGAACTTCCCGCCCGATGAGCTTCGAGATTTGAGGGATTCACTGGCGAACGCGACGCTGGACGAGGTGAGTCGGGTCTCAGGGGTAGAAGCCACCAAGATTGATGAAGTCGCGGATCTGCTGACGACCGCAAAAAAAGTGGTTGCTATCTACGATTTGCAGGACACCATGGAAAGCGCCCCGGACGACCTCACGGTCCTGACCCTGATCTTGATTCTCATGGATCATCTGACTCGGCTTGGCAGCGGGCTTCTCCTCTTGCAGCCTGACTGCAACTCCGAAGGAGCCCGGCTGGTGGGAATGAGAGAAGGCGTGCTCCCGGGTGGCTATCCTATTTCAAATCAGGCCATTCGCCGGAGAGTAGAGGAAGCCTGGAAGGTAAATCTGGAGGGGCTGGTGTCCTCCCACAAAGGAAACCTGTTCGGAAGACTGGTCTCCGGGGAGATTGCCGCAGCGCTCGTGCTCCTGCAGGACCCCTTCCGGGACCCGGAAGCCAATCGCATCCTGGGCAAGCTGGAAGCGCTGGTGGTGGTAGATCTCTTCCTCACCGAAACCGCCAAAATGGCGCAAGTGGTGTTGCCGGCCGCCACCCTGGCCGAGAGCCAGGGAACCGTGGTCAGCTTTGATCGCCGGGTCCAAGCGGTAACCCAGGGGAACTCCCCACCCGGCGGGCTCACCACCGCCGAAGTCATCGGCAAGCTCTCCCAGGCGCTGGGGCATCCCCTTCCCTCCCTCGAAGCCGGAGAGATTCGGCGAGAGCTCTCGGTTTTAATCGGAATATCGCCCGAACGGCTGGAAAAGGCTCGGGTCGAGTGGGAAAAATGGCCGGATTCCGGAAGCATTCCTCAATTTCAACGGCTCAAGAAAATTCAACTGGCCTCGCGGTTGTCGTCCCCCGTCCATTATCCGGATGCGACGATGGATAGCTATCTGCAACGGCGATTGACCCAAATGGGAATGTTCCGGTAGCATAACGATCCGGGGGAGGGGCCGAGATCAGGGCATGGAAACAGGATCGAAACCCCCAAGCGCGTGCGCTAAAAAACCATTGACTTCCTTTCTTTTCCAACTATACTTGAAACCCGCAAGCCTTGAGAGGCGTCCCCCATTCCAGGGAGAGGTGAGGAAGCGCTTAAAAAAATCTGCGCGACGGGCTGATTGAAGTCAGGGAGGAACTCTTTTCAGGTTGGGTTGATCACCAGGAAGGAGCAATCAAAGTTGTATATCTCCTCCTTCAGGGAAGAAGAGCTTCGGGTCCGAATCATCTGGTTTATCCGGCTACGCTGGCTCTTTTTGCTGGGATTGCTTTCCACGGTTCTGATTGCCACCCAGATTTTCCGGGTGGTGCTGCCGTTAAAGATAATCCTGGCGATCGGAGGGGCTATCTTTGCCTATAATCTGGCGCTTCATCTTTACCATCACTATACCAAGGACTCGGCCGAGAAAAATTTCCGGCAAATCCGGACGGAAGCCAATCTCCAGATTATTTTGGATCTGTTCAGTCTGACTTTGCTGATCCATTACTCGGGCGGTTTGGAAAACCCTTTTATCATGATATATCTGCTCCATGCGATTATCGCCAGCATTCTTCTCTCCCGCGCCGAGGTCTGGATTCTGGCCCTGGTCACTTTTTCTTGCTGCCTGCTTCTGATTATCCTGGAATACTTTGGAGTGATTCATCATTATCATCTCGCCAATTTTTTTCCCAAAGATATTCACCGCGATTTGGTTTATGTCACCGGCGTCATCTTAACTGTCCTCGTTTCCCTCTTCGCCACCATCTATATCAGCTCGACCATTGTCCAGGGGCTTTGGGTCCGGGAAGCCAAACTTTTTCTCGCGCAAAAATTGCTCCAGAAACAATCGGAAGAATTGCAGCAAACGAACCTGGTGAAGCAAAAGCAACTCGTGCAGGCGGAAAAGCTGGCTTCCCTGGGTCAATTGGTTTCCGGCTGCGCCCACGAGATCAACAACCCGATCCAATTTATTCTGGGGAATATGCGGATTCTCAAGGAATCCTTTGAAGACCTTTTCCCCCTGCTGGAGCGCGAGACCCGGAACCGTCCGGATTTGACCATCGCGCGACTGAGTCATGAGATGTTTGTGAAACACATCCCGATTCTCCTCGGCGATATGACCACCGGAGCCGAACGGATCCGGGATATAATTCTCGATTTGAAAACCTTCGCCCGGCTGGATGAAGGCCGGCTGGATGAGGAAGTCGACCTCAATGAAGTCGCGCAGATTTGTGAGCGGCTCGTCCACAATAAAATTAAACGTTATCGGGTGGAGGAAAAACTTGCCCCGCAGCTGCCGAAAGTTAGGGGCAGCCGGAACAAACTGGAGCAGGTGGTCATGGCCTCCCTGATCAATGCGGCCGAGGCCCTGGGTAATCTTCGCAACGGCACGATTCAAATTGCCACCCGCATTGAAGCCGAGGCCAAGAGCGTCAGCCTTTCGATTTCCGACAATGGGCCGGGAATGACCGAGGAGGTCAAGAGCAGGATCTTCGACCCTTTCTTCACCACCAAACAGCGCACCGGCGGCACGGGCCTGGGCTTGTCCATCAGCCATGGAATCATCAAGGAGCACGGAGGATATATTGAGGTCCGGAGCCGGATCGGCAAAGGCGCCACCTTCATCTTCCATTTGCCCGTGAGTGGTTGCAAAGGAGCAGAGGATGAACCGAATCCTGGTGATTGATGACGATCAAGCGGTCCTCAACTATCTTTTGGTCTCCCTCACCCAGGCGAATCGGTTTGAAGTCGAGGCGTTGAGCGATAGCACCCAAGCTTTGGCCCTCATTGCTTCGGGGCAATTCGATCTGATCCTCCTCGATATGGACATGCCGGAAACCAGCGGCTGGGAAATCCTCCAATCCGTCCGCCAAAATCATCCGGAAATCGAAGTGGTCATCCTCACCGGAGTCGAGGATGTGTCGCTGGCGGTGGAATCCATGAAAATGGGCGCCTACGATTATCTCTGCAAACCCGTGGATAACAACCGCCTGATTCTCACCCTGGAACGGGCCTTGGAGCGGTCCCAATTGCGCGGGGAAATCTCGCAATTGCGGGATCAGGTAAAGCTGGAAGGATTGCGGCACAAAGAGACTTTTAAGAACATTCTTACTCAAAATAAGAATTTTCTCCGGGTGCTCCGGAAGGTGGAGCAGATTGCGGAAAGCGAAAACAATGTGTTGATCTGGGGAGAAAGCGGCACCGGCAAGGAACTGGTCGCGAGAGCCATTCACCAGATCAGCCGACGTCGCGATAAGAACTTTATTGCGGTGAATGCCGGGGTTTTTGCCTCGGAACTTTTTGCTTCCGAGTTCTTCGGACACGAGAAAGGGGCCTTTACCGGAGCGGTGAGCACCAAGCCGGGCTTCTTTGAGGAGGCGAACGGCGGGAGCTTGTTCTTGGATGAGATCGGAGAACTCGAACTCCCGATTCAGGCAAAATTGTTGCGGGTGCTTCAAGAAGGAGAATACTTTCGACTTGGCTCCACCGAGCGGCGGGGCGCGGATGTCCGAATTATCGCTTCCACCAACAAAGACCTGGCCGCGGAAATCGAGAAGGGAAGATTCCGCCGGGATTTATATTACCGCCTGAACATCAGCTCGATTTTTCTTCCACCACTCCGGGAGCGAAAAGGCGATGTGGAATTGCTGGCCTATTACTTTTTGGAAAGACGCGCCAAGCTCAATAGTAAAAAAATCGAGTTCATTTCCGAGGAAGTGCTGAGTGTGTTGGAGATGTATGACTATCCGGGCAACATCCGCGAATTGGAAAACATCCTGGCCGGAGCCGTGGTCCTGGAAAATAGCAACTCTTTGTCTCGGCGTTCGTTGCCCCCCTATTTGCTGAAAGCCATTGGGCCTCCCCGCGTCGTCCCCGTCCCCTCCGAGGTTCGCAAAACCCTGGCCAAACTTGAAGCGGACCACATCCAGCGCGTCCTCGAATACACCAGGGGAAACCGAACCGCGGCCGCGGAGATTCTGGGCATTTCCAGAGTAGGACTTCTCAACAAAATGAAAAATTATGGAATTGAAATAGAACCGCAACCCCGGCGGGGCGGTCAACGCCGGCCTGGTAACTAGCCCGAAACGGTTAGCCCCTATCTGGGGGCATTCAGACCCTTCGGCAAAAGGCTCAGAAACTCCGTCCGTTGCCTTCGTGCTTCGATTCACAAATAGAATGAAGTATTTTTTTGCTCGCAAAGGTTTATTTGCTCACTCCGCCCTCGGCCGTGAGCTCCATTCGGCCCGAGCTCATGGCCGAGGGCGGGCCGAACGGAGCCTCCCTTCGGGTATGAGCCTCAGGGTCGAAGACAGCCGAACCGGCACCCGCGCCACTGGCCGCGCGACCTTCCCGCCCTTGACTCTTGAGCGGTCCAGCGGCTATTCTCTGTCTAAACACGATGCTGAACCATAATCCGCGACCGAAGAGCGGCTTCGGCCGAGAGCTCCCTTCGGTCTGCCTTCGGCCGTGAGCTCAGGCCGAACGGAGCCTCAGGGTCGAAGACAGCCGAACGGTCGCGGCTACTGAGGCCTGATGCCCGAGGCCTGAGGTCTTATCAAATGGAGATCAATTGGGACAAGGTCGGAGAGCAGGCGGCGGAGCTCCTGGCCGCGCTGATCCGGATCAACACCTCTAACCCACCGGGCAACGAGGCCGCGGCCTGCGGGTTCCTCAAGCCCATTTATGCCAGGCTGGGCCTCGAACCGGTGCTGCTCGGGCCGGAGCCTAGCCGCCAGAGCATCATCGGCCGGCTCAAGGCCGAAAAGCCCGAGGGCGAGCCGCTCTTGCTCCTGTCCCACCTCGACACGGTCCCGGCCGACGCCAAGGAATGGTCCAAGCCCCCGTTCGCCGGCGCGATCGAAGGCGGCGAGGTCTGGGGCCGGGGCGCGCTCGATTGCAAGAACGCGACCGCGGTCGAGCTCACGGCGCTCAAGCTCTTCGTGGAAGCCGGGCATCAGCCCAGGCGCGACATCATCCTGGCCGCTACCGCGGACGAGGAGATGGGAGGCGAGCGGGGAGTGGGCTGGCTGATCGAGAATCACTTTGATCTCCTGGCCGCGGGTTTCGGGATCAACGAGGGCGGCGGCTTCAGCGTCAAGGTCGCCGGCCGCGAAGTCTTCCTCTGCCAGACCGGGGAGAAAGGCATCTGCTGGATCAAGCTCACGGCCAAGGGCCCCTCCGGCCATGCCTCCACCCCGCCGGCCGAAACCGCGATGACCCGCATGCTGGCCGCGCTCAACGCGGTCATGCGGCATAAGCAGCCGCTCCGCCTGACCGACACGGTGCGGGTCCTGGTGGACCAGGTGGCGTCGCAATTCGGGCCGGTCGCCCGGGTCGCGGCCCGGGCCGCGCTCAGCCCGCTCTTGGAGGAATACGCGCTGCGCCGGATCAAGAGCGCGGAGAACCGAAACCTGGCGCGGGCGGTGATCCACAACACGGTCACGCTCACGGGCCTGAAAGGGGGGGACAAGGTGAACGTGATCCCGGGCGAGGTCATTGCCACCCTGGACTGCCGGGTGATTCCCGGCTTTACGCCCGATCAGATGCTGGCCGAGGTCCGGCAGATCGTGGAGCCTTTCGGCGTGACCGTGGAGACCATCGCCACCTCCACAGGCGGCGAGATGCCGGCCGACTCCGAGCTTTACCGCGCCATCGGCGAGACGCTGCGGGCGCACTCGCCCCAGGCGATCCTGGCACCCTACCTGATGCCCGGCGGCACCGACGGCCGCTACCTGGTGCGGAAGGGCGTGAAGGTGTATGGCTTCATCCCGCTGCAGATGGAGGCGGGCGACCAGGATCCGATCTTCCGCCGCTTCCACGGCAAGGACGAGCGCGTCTCCATCCAGAACTTGATCTTCGGCGCCCGGCTTTTGTATGATCTCCTGGTCCGCTTCTGCGCGAGATAATTCCGTTCCCAGACCGAGAAAGGATGGCCTCATGCCTGGGCTGAACTCTGATCGGCTGAAGTCTTTGCGCCGCGAGTTTGAGCTGGTGATGAAGGTGCTGGAGAGCACGCCCGCGATTGACCGGACCTTCATGTGCCCACGGGATGAGTTCGAGCGGCGGCAGCAGGCAACGGCCGAGGCTCTCAAGCGCGCCGGCTTCGAGGCCGGCCTGGTCTTCTCCGATGAGCACTATTGCGGGGACGTGCCTTACCTCGGCGGCAACACCAATGTCTCGATCGAGCAGGTGGCGGGCGTGATCGGGCCGAAAGGATTCCACATCGCGGCCGGGCTTGAAGGCGGCTACATTGCCGAGCAGTTGGCGCCAAGAGCCGGGGCAGTGGTGCACAAGGTGGAGTTGCTGCAACTGGCGGACGAGAAGTATCCGATCCGGGCGGAGCGCTTGGAGGACGTGATCGAGGCCGCGGCCGGGAAGAAGGTGGAGAGGATCGCGCTCCTCACGCCCCGGCAGGTGGTGCCCGCGGGTGTGGTGGAATACCTGGGAAAGCTTTTGGGCAAGGATGGAGTCGTTGACGCGCAGGAAATTTATTACCAAGTGAAATACGAGAAGTCGGACGTGGAGATGCGGCTGATCCGGGACGCGAGCGTGATCGCCGACGCGATGCTGCGGGCGATGCTGGCGGTGCTCAAGCCGGGGATGCTGGAGACCGAGGTCGCGGCCTGGGCCTACTGGGTGGGCAAGGTTTTGGGCAGCGAGGAGAACGGGTTCAAGGTGATGGTGGGCGCGAACGAGGCCAACCGCACCTTGATCGGCGAGGCGCAGAACCGCCTGATCCGGGAGGGCGACTGGGTGCACCTGGGGGTGGCGCCCAAGCGCGACGGCTTGAACGCCTGCCTTCGGCGCTCGGTGATTGCGGTAGGCGACCCGGGGAAAGTGACCGAGGACCAGGCTTACTGGTTCGACCTGGTCGAGGGCGCGTACGAGGTGGGCCTGAAGAAATACATCGAGGTCGCGGAAAAAAATTTACCGGCCAGGCTCCAGGAGCAGGCCCTGGTGGACTACTTTGCCGCCAGGTCGGAGGAAGTGAGCAAACGGATCCGCAAAAAGATTCAGCTCGAGCGCTTGAAGCCCTACACCGGCACGCACAACGCCGGCTATACCGAGTGCCAGGAGTTTTATGGCGCGATCACTTTGGAAAGCAACGCCCCGTTGGGGAACCAAATTGTCACCATGCTCGACGTGGCCTTGCGCGGCTTCGGCGACCACTGGCACGACGTGGTCATCCCCGGCTTCGACTACCTGGTGATCGAGAACACGCTGGGCAAGTTCGGGAGCCGGGTGGAGGTCTTCAACCAGGTGCCGATCCGGGCGCAAGCGTTGGTAGGTCGCAGGTCGGAGGTCGGAGGTCGGATTTAGCTCCGGCTTTAATCTCCCCTTGCTCACAAATCCTTGACATGGAGCAAGAAAGTTGCAATACTTGAGGCAACTGATTTTCAGGGCTCGTCTAATGGTAGGACACTGGGCTCTGAACCCAGCAGTCGGGGTTCGAATCCCTGGCCCTGAGCCATGCTAACGCGAAGACCGGAACCTCCGGTTCTGAAAGACGGCCCCATCGTCTAGCGGTTAGGACGCCGGGCTCTCAATCCGGAAGCACGGGTTCGATTCCCGTTGGGGCCAGAAACGAGGGACAGCAGCACGAGCTATCGTCGCGTGACTACCCTCTCCCAGGTTTTTCCAGCCCGCCCCTTGCCGGCAAGGGGTTGATCCCTTCTTGTTTCCCGGTGTTCAGTGTGTTAGACTAGGTGTGGGAAATGGTAACCTTTCCAACATTTGCTTGACCTCAGAACGGACCAGTGGCAGACCATGAAAGAGAGGAGTTCGTTTTGAGGTTATTTTTATTTTCCGCCGCCGGGCGCCAGCGCTGGGCCTGCATCGCGGCGCTGATGCTGGCTCTGGGCGCCGGCTTTTCAGGCCGAGCCCAGGAAGAGGCCGCGGCCGCTCCTCCTCTGACGGACGCCGCCGCCCGGGCCGCGATCGAGCAAGCCTGGGACGCGGCGCGGGAGACCGTGGTCAGTGGCCGCGATCCCAGCGCCCTGGAGCAGAACCTGGCCAGCCTCCGTCAGGCCCAGTGGGAGGCCGGGATCCGCGACCTGCCCCTGATCGCCGCGGCCCTGATCCGGACCGCGGCCGATCAAGCCCGGAAAGGACAAACCAGCTCCGCGGAGCGGCTGCTGGATTGGTCCCGCCGCCTGGCCCCGCACCAGGCCGATTTCCACCTGGCCCGGGCCTGCTATTGGCTGGGCGCGGGCAAGATGGACCCGGCGGCAGCCGGGCGGGAGTATCTCCAGTTCTTGCGGAAGAGTCGGCAGGACTTTGACTGGTCGCTCCGTTTCCTGGCCCGCCTGCTCTGGATTGTGCTTTGGACCGGGTGGGTGGCCTTGAGCGTGCTGGCGCTGGCGCTCTTGGCCCGCTACCTGCGGGTGTATATGCATGACTTTCATCATCTCTTCCCCGCCGGCTTCTTGCCCCGGGGATTGATCACGGCCCTGGGTCTGGTCCTGCCCCTGGTTCCGCTCATGTTCGGGGCGCCGCTGTGGGTGGTCGCCGGCGTCTGGATCGCGGTCCTGAGCCTTTACAGCCGGACCAGCGAGCGGGTGATCGCCCTGGCCCTGCTCGCGGCGATAGGGGGGTTGCCCTATCTCCATGCGCTTTACGCGCATCTGCTGGCGGCGCCGGCGGATCCGGTGTTGGCCGCGGTGCTCCACGTCCGCCGGGGCGTCTATTCCGAGGCGGAGGTGAAGGCGCTTTTAGCCGAGGCGGCTTCTGATCCGGCGCCGCTCGATGTGCTGCTGGCGCTGGCCTCGGTGCACGAGCGCCAGGGCCGGATCGAGGAAGCGGGCAAGGACTTCCAGCGGTTGCTGGCGGATACCAGGTCTCAGAGCTCACCGTATCAGGAGGTGATCTACAACAACCTCGGCAACCTCTGGGTGACCGCGGGCGATCACCGGCAGGCCCTGGCCTCGTATCAGGCCGCGGCTTTAGCCAATCCCTTGCCGGTGGAGGTGGCCTACAATTTAAGCCAGGTCTACCGCGCGCTTCTGGATATGGCCCAAGGGGATTCCTGGAACAACCGGGCGGCCGCGATTGATTCCGCCCGGGTGGACGAATGGGGGGAGGCGAGCACCGGCCTGCCCCTGGCCCGGCGGGTGGTGCAGATTCCGATCCCGCTGCCCCTGCTCTGGGCCCGGGCGCTCCTGGATACGCCCCGCGCCGAGGCGGTCCGCCAGGCCAGTTGGCGGGAGTGGGCAAGGGGAATGTCGTTCTGGGTTTTCAGTTTAGTTTTAGTCGCGGCCGGCCTGGGGGTGGTCCTGGGCTGGTCGCTGGCCGGCCGGCTTACGGTATCCCGGCCGTGCACCTCCTGCGGCCAGCCGGTTTGCCCGCGCTGCCACCACCTGTCCAAGGACCCGAACCTTTGCTCGCCCTGCTACCACGTATTCCGGGCCCAGGGCGGCATTGATCCGCGGGTCAAGCTCGTGCGCAAGGCTTATGCGCGCCGCTTCCAGGAAGGCTGGCATACCGCCGGCCTGTTGGCCTCGGTCCTGGTGCCCGGCTCCGGGCATTTGCTGCAAGGGTCAACCGGGATCGGGATCGCGCTCCTCTTGCTGGCCAGCGGCTGGATCGCGGCTCTCCTGGCCCCGGCCGGGGTGTGGCGGCCGGAGGTGCCGGCCTTGGCGGAAGGCCTCCCCTGGGGATGGCTGGCCGCAGCCGCCGGGTACCTGGTTTTGGTCATGGTCGGGACAGCGAGCTATGTCGCTCAGTTTCGAGACTAGGGGTATCAACTCGTCATGGCGCTGAAAGGGACCTTACGGGATTTCGGCATCTCCGAGATCCTCCAACTGATCGGGCAGCAGAAAAAGTCCGGGACCCTGGTGGTGACCGGGCCCCAAGCGGTGGTGACCGTGCTCTTTGACGGCGGCCAGATCGTGGATGCTGCCACCCGGCCGGCCGTGCCCGAGTATGACCTGGGGATGATGATGACCCGGGCCGGGCTGATTCATCCGGCCCAGTTGGAAATGGCCCAGGCCCAGTCCAAGGAGAGCCTCCAGCCTTTGGAGCTGGTGTTGCAGAAGACCAAGGCCGCGGCCGAGGAAGACCTACGGGAAATGAAACGACTGCGCCATCTCGAGACTCTTTACGACCTCTTCCTCTGGAAAGACGGAGAATATGCGTTTGAGGCCGGGCCGGTCAACTATCTGGCCAAGCTCGTCATTCCCGTGTCCTCCGAGCAGGTGCTCATGGACGGCTACCGGGTCAAAGACGAGTGGCCGGAACTGGCCCGCCAGATCCCCGACCTGAACCTCCGTTTTCGCCGCGCGCCCGGGGATTTTTCCTCGATCGATCGGCTCGACCCGGAAGACGACCGGATTTACCGCCTGCTCGACGGCCAGCGCACGGTGCAGGACATCATCTTTTTGGGCCGGCGCGGCAAGTTCGAGACCCTTAAGACCCTGGCCCGGCTGCTGGAGCGGGGCCGAATCGAGGTGGTGGTGAGCGCGAAGGCCGGCCCCCGGCGGCCGGCGCCGGAGGCCCCGCGGCGGCGGACGCTCGCCTTTTCCGGGGCGTTTTTCGTGCTGGTGCTCCTGATGTTGAACGGCGTCCGGCTCAATGTGCAGCGGAGCGGCTGGCTGGCCGGCCCCAGGGTCGAGGCGGACAGCCGCCTGGGCCTGCTCGCGCGCTGCCAGACCGAGCGGCTGAGAAACGGCCTCGCGGTCTACCGCCTTTGCTACGGCCAGCGGCCGGCCGAGTTGCAGGACCTGGTCCGCGCCGGACTCTGCCGCGCGAGCGATTTGAGATTTCCCGCCGGGAAGGCTTACTCCTACCAGCGCACCGGGGACGGCTTCCGTCTGGAGAGCCCGATCCTGTCCGCGGCAGAGGAGAAATAGGCGAGGTGGAAACTTCTCGTCAACTTTTGCTGGAAGACACCGAGCTGGTGCGCGCCCTGTTCGGGGAGCACCACCGCAACCTGCAGCGGATCGAGGCCCTGACCAAAGTGGTGATCCAGGCGCGGGGCAACGCGCTCAACTTGATCGGCCCGGAGTCGGACGTGGTCCTGGTGGAGAAGCTCCTGCGCGAGCTTTACCGGCTTTTACAGAAGGGCTACGCCATCACCGAGCACGACGTGGAACCGGCGGTGAAGCTCTTGCAGGCCGACCCCAGCCTCCGCCTGGACAAGATGTATCGCAATGGGGTGATGGTCTCGGGCCGGCGCCGGCCGATCATACCCAAGAGCCTGGCCCAGAAGGAATACCTGGAGGCGATCCGCCACTATGCCATCGTTTTCGCCATCGGCCCGGCCGGGACCGGCAAGACCTACCTGGCCATGGCCATGGCGGTAGAGGCGCTGACCCAGGGCGAGTTGGGGCGGATCATCCTCACCCGGCCGGCGGTGGAGGCGGGGGAGAAGCTGGGCTTTTTGCCCGGCGACCTGGCGGAAAAAGTGAACCCCTATCTGCGGCCGCTTTACGATGCGCTCCACGATATGATGGATATCGAGAAGGCCTCGCGGCTGTTGGATCGGGGGGTGATCGAGGTGGCGCCGCTCGCGTTCATGCGGGGCCGCACGCTCAACAACAGTTTCGTGATCCTGGACGAGGCGCAGAACACGACCGTCCGGCAGATGAAGATGTTCCTGACCCGCCTGGGGTTTGACTCCCGGGCGGTGGTAACCGGCGACATCACCCAGATGGACCTGCCCCCGAACGAGAAAAGCGGGCTGGTCCATGCCCGGGAGATCCTGGCCGGAATTCCGGGTTTGCATTTTTCTTATTTTTCCGAGCGCGACGTGGTGCGCCATCCTCTGGTCCAAGATATCCTCCGGGCCTATGACCGGGAGGAACTGGTGGCGGGGCCGGAGCCTTCACCCAAAAAAGGAGAGGCCTGATGGCATTGCGCGAGACCGATCGGGCGCCCAAGGTTTCCCTGGGCGTGCCCAAGAGCGGGAAGAAGCTCACCTGGGACAAACGCCTGCACCAGAAATACCTGGCCCATCCCGGGGCCACCAAGTGGGCGATCAACCTGGCCTTGAGCCTGGCGGTGGTGGCGGTGGTTTACTATCCACACGAACAGTTGCCCGAGGACGAGTTTGTGGTGGGCGAGGTGGCGGTCAAGACGGTCAAGGTGCCCCGCGACCTGGATGTGGAAGACACCGCGGCCACGGCGAAGCGGCGGGAAGAGGCGGCGGCCGCGGTGCAATCGGTCTATGATTTGGACACCAAGGCCGGGGCCGTGGCCGAGGAGCGGCTCAAGAAATTTTTCCAGGGGTTCCGGGAATTGAACATGACCCGCCCCGCGGACCGCGGCGGGGGCGGGCAAGTGATCGGGGTGCCTTCCGCCTTCCGGGAAGAGCGGGAGCAGGAACTGCTTAAGGGGCTGGGGGTGCCCCTGGACGAAGATCTGCTCAAGGCGCTCGCGCACCAGAACTATTCCCTGGAGCTGGAGTCCGCGGTGCAGAGCCTGCTCCGGGTGGCCTACGGCAAGCCGATCGTGGTGAGCAGGGAGCTGCTGCTCAAGGACAAGGACAAGGGCATCGTGGTCCGCAAGCTGCCGCAGGACGAGCGGAGCGCGCTGGCCGACTTTTCTTCCATCCAGGACCTGGCTGAGGCCCAGGCCGCGGTGGAAGCGGCGGCGCAGAACCAGTTCAAGGACAAGTCCGCGAGCTTCCGCGCCGCCGCCGGCCGGCTGGCCGCCAAGCTTTTAGCTCCCCCCCTGACCTTTAACAAGGACGAAACCGAGAAAGTGCGGAGCCAGGCCGTGGCCCAGGTCAAGCCGGTCTTCTCCAAGCTCAAGCGGGGCGAGATCATCGTGCGCAGGGGCGACCGCATCACCGAGCCGCAGGTGAAAAAGATCAAGGCGCTGGCCTCGATCCGAGTGCCCTGGGAACTCCCGTTCATCTACGCCGGGCTTTTGTTCCTGGGGCTGATCAGCCTGGCCACCGTGGTCCATTTTGCCAGCCGCAACATCCGCAAGTTCTCCTTCCAGCCGCGCGACCTGATCTTCCTCTCCCTGGTCCTGGTGATCAGCCTGGCCTCGCTTAAGCTGGTGGACCAGTTGTCCGGCCCGGTGCGGGAGGCCTTTAGCGGTCTGCCCGAGGAGGTGGATTTCCGTTACCTGATCGCCCTGGCCGGCGGCGCCATGCTGGTGCGGCTGGTGGTCAATTCCGAGGTGGCGCTGGTTTATTCCTTGTTCGCCGGTCTTTTCGGCGGCCTGGTGGCCGGCCGGAGCCTGACCTTTGCCTTCTACACCCTGGTGGGAAGCGTGGTGGCCGCGGCGGAAGTGGGCCAGTGCCGGACCCGGGCCGCCATCTTGCGCGGGGGCCTGGTGCTGGGCCTGGCCAACGTGGCTCTGGTCCTGATGGTGGCTTTAGCGGAAAACCAGTTTCTGGAAGTTCAGGCGCTTCTCTTAAATGGGTTCTTCGCTTTTGCCGGCGGGCTGTTCGCCGCGGTCATCATTACCGGGGTGGTGCCGTTCGTCGAATCGGTCTTCGGCTACGCCACCGACATCAAGCTCCTGGAACTTTTGAACCAGGACCATCCCCTGCTCAAAGAAATGACCCTGCGGGCGCCGGGCACCCACCAGCACAGCCTGGCGGTGGCCAACCTGGCCGAGGGCGCGGCCGAGGCCATCCATGCCAACCCCCTGCTGGCCCGGGTGCTGGCCATGTACCACGACATCGGCAAGATGCAGAAGCCGCACTATTTCGGCGAGAACCAGTGGGACGGCAAGAACCCGCACCTGAAGCTGCGGCCCACCATGTCGGCCCTGATCCTGACCAACCACGTCAAGGAAGGAGTGGAGCTGGCGGAGAAGCACCGGCTGCCCAAGGAGGCGATTGACTGCATCGCCCAGCACCACGGCTCCAGCCTGATCAAATTTTTCTACGAGAAGGCCAAGGAGCTGGAGAACCCGGAGGTGGACCCGGTGGATGAGCTGGACTTCCGCTACCCCGGGCCCAAGCCGCAGACCCGGGAAGCCGGGATCATGATGCTGGCCGACGCGGTGGAGTCCGCGGCCCGCACCATGCGCGAGCCCAGCCACGCCCGCATCCAGGGCATGGTCCAGAAGATCATCAGCCGCATCTTCACCGACGGCCAGTTGGATGAGTGCGAGCTCACCCTCAAGGACTTGAACGCCATCGCCAAGTCGTTCAACAAGGTGCTGGGGGCCATGTATCACTCCCGGCCCGATTACCCGGAGCCGGTGGAGAAGGGCGCGGTGCCCTTGAAGAAGAAAAGCGATGCCGATTCGGATAAACGACCGGACAAGAAGCCCAAAAACGGTGAGGGCCTGGATCTCGAGGACAGCGAAGAATATCTTAAGCGCCTTGGCATGTGAGCGGGCTGAGCTCAGCGTGGCGCTGGTGTCCGACCGGGAGATGCGGCGGCTCAACCGCCTCTGGCGCCGGAAAGACCGGACCACCGACGTGCTCGCCTTTGTCCAGGAAGGGCCGGCTAGAAACCTCCTGGGCGACGTGGTCATCTCTTTGCCCGCCGCCCGCCGCCAGGCCCGGGAGCGCGGCCATTCCCTCCAGGATGAGCTTGCGGTCCTCCTGATCCACGGCATCCTCCACTTGCGCGGCTACGACCACGAGCCGGGCGGCCGGAAAGCTCGCCGCATGCGCCGCCAGGAAGCCGCACTTTGGAAGGTGCTCCAGGAACGATGATGAAAACCTTGCGCCCATACTTCTTGGCCGCGGTCTCCGGCCTGATCCTGATCGTCATCTTCCCCAGCTTCCTGAAAACCGAGCTGGGGTGGCTGGCCTGGGTAGCCCTGGTCCCGCTGCTGCTCACCCTCCCGGAAACCAGCTACCCCCAAGCCTTCTGGCGCGGGACGGTCGCCGGCGCCGTGGCCTATCCCGGCATCCTCTACTGGATCGTGCACTGCATGGTCACCTATGCCAACATGTCCCGGCCGTTGGCCTGGCTCATCCTTTTCCTCTTGATCGCGCTCCTGGCTTCTTATTTCGGCCTGTTCATGGTCCTCAGCCGCCTCCTCATGCTTCGCGCCCGCTTCCACCTGATGCTGGCCGCGCCCCTGGCCTGGGTGGCGGTGGAACTGCTCCGGACCTATTTTCCTTTCGGCGGCTTCCCCTGGACCTTGCTCGGGCTTTCCCAGCACGCTTTCCTCCCGGTGATCCAGGTGGCCGAGTTCACCGGCATCTACGGCGTTTCTTGCCTGATCGTCCTGGTCAACTGCGCCCTGGCGGTCCTGGTTCAGAGCTTCACCCTTCACCCTTCACCCTTCAAACTCCTCCCTTGGCGCGAAATTCTCCTGGCCGCTGTCCTCCTGGCCGCGGACCTGGGCTTCGGCTACCTCCGCCTGCGCCAGGTGGACGAGGCTTTTACGGATCGGCCCAAGCTGAAACTCGCGCTGGTCCAGGGCAACATTGACCAGGGCGTGAAGTGGGATGAAACGGAGTTCTGGGAAAACCTGGAGACCCATCTCGCGCTCAGCCGGCGGCTGATCCAGGACCAGCCCGACCTGCTCATCTGGCCGGAAGCGGCGCTCACCGTCTTCTTCAACGAGCACTTTCAGGTGGACTCCGACGTGGTCAAGGCGATCAACGGCTTCGACGTGGACTTCCTGGCCGGGAGCTTGAGCCGGGAGGTCTACAACTTCGAGCGGCACTATTTCAACAGCGCCTACCTGCTCTCGCCCCGCTCCCGGACGCTGTGGGGCCGCTACGACAAGATCCACCTGGTCCCCTTCGGCGAATACGTGCCGCTGCAACGCCTCTTTTTCTTCGCCGACGCCATCGCCAAAGGCAACACCGGCAACACCACCCCGGGCCGGGAGGTAGTGGTCTTCGAGCCGCCCGGCTATCGCTTCGGCTGCGTGATCTGCTACGAGGTGATCTACGGCAACCTGGACCGCAAGTTTGTGAAAAAGGGTGCCCAGTTTATGACCACCATCACCAACGACGCCTGGTTCGGCCGGACCTCCGCCCCTTTCCAGCACCACGCCAACCTGGCTTTCCGGGCGGTGGAGAACCGGGTCTATTTTGCCCGGGCCGCCAACACCGGCATCTCCTCCCTGGTCAACCCGGTGGGCCGGGTGGAGGTGGCATCCGAGATTTTTGAGCCGGCCGCGCTCTCGGTGGAGTTGCGCCTGGGTCCGGCCTGGACTACCTTTTATACTCGGGTGGGCGACCTCTTCGCCTACCTGTGCACCCTGGCGGTCCTGGCCGGGGCCGGTTTGCGCTTCCGGGCTCGCGGAAAGGAAGCCGGCTCCTGAGCGTAAACTCTTGATCGGAAACCGACATCGTAATTAAAGGAGAACGGGACCATGCTGGTAGAATCGCAAGAGAAGACCCGAACCCTGGAGCGCGAGCTCGCCCATTTCCGGAGGTTCCTTTGATCTCGAAGGCTGGCGCGCCCGGGTGGCCGAGCTGGAGCCGGCCATGGCCGCGGCCGGCTTTTGGAATAACCCGGAGCAGGCCAAGAAGGTAAACCAGGAAGCCACCCGGCTTCGGGCCCAGCTCGCGCGCTGGGAGAAAATGGAGAAGGACCTGGAGGACGCGCGGGTGCTGCTGGATCTGGCCGAGGAAGAAGGCGACGAGGCGGCGCTTAAGGAAGTGGACCAGAGCCTGGCCGACTTGGAGGAGCGGCTGGGTAAGTTCAAGTTGGAACGGATGCTCTCGGGCGAGCACGACGCCAAGAGCTGCATCCTCTCCATCAACGCCGGGGCCGGCGGCACCGAGGCCCAGGACTGGGCCCAGATGCTGCTGCGCATGTATCTCCGCTACTGCGAGCGGGCCGGCCTCGCCGCGGAGCTGATTGACGAGCTGCCCGGCGAGGAGGCCGGGATCAAGAGCGCCACCCTGACCGTGAGCGGGGAGTATGCCTACGGCTATCTCAAGGCCGAGTCGGGCGTGCACCGGCTGGTCCGCATCTCGCCCTTTGACGCGAACAAGCGCCGGCATACTTCCTTTGCCGCGGTCTTCGTGCTCCCGGACATCGAGGAGGACATCGAGGTGGAGATCAACCCCGACGACCTCCGGATTGACACCTTCCGCTCGTCCGGCGCCGGCGGCCAGCACGTGAACAAGACCTCGTCCGCGGTCCGCATCACCCACTTCCCCACCGGGATCGTAGTCACCTGCCAGAACGAGCGCTCTCAGCACAAGAACAAGGCCATGGCCATGAAGGTGCTCAAGGCCAAGCTCTACGAGCACGAGCGGGCCAAGCGCGACGAGAGGATGCAAGCCTTCCACTCCACCAAAAAAGATATCGAGTGGGGCAGCCAGATCCGGAGCTACGTGCTCCAGCCCTACCAAATGGTCAAGGACACCCGCACCGGCCACGAGACCGGCAACGTTCAGGCCGTGCTCGACGGCGAGCTGCAGTCCTTCATCGAGGCCTATTTGGCCGAGCAGGCCCAATCGGCCGGCGGCAAAAGCTCCGGGGAGAAAAAGGCCTCATGAGCGATCCAGTGGCCTGGCCCTTCCAGGAAGCCAAAAAGATCAAGCCCGGATCCGCCGGTGAGGCTTTCGGCCGTGCCCTCGGCCCTGAGCGCTCGGGCCGAAGGGAGCTCAGCCGAACGGGCGCCGGCGCCCCTCCGGTGATCTTCCAGGCCGGCTTCGGCCCCTCCGGGCTGCCGCACATCGGCACCTTTGCCGAAGTGGTCCGCACCACTTTCGTGCTCCAGGCCTTCGAGCACCTGACTGGCCGGCAAGGCGTGCTCTATGCCTTTTGCGACGACATGGACGGCTTGCGCCGGGTGCCCAAGAACCTGCCCCGGCCGGATTTGCTGGAGCAGCACCTGGGCCGGCCGATCTCCCAGATCCCGGACCCCTTTGGCTGCTGCGACTCTTACGCCGGCCACATGGAAAAGAAGCTCCAGGAAATGCTGGACGCCTATCAACTCCCCTACCAGTTGAAAAGCTCCACCGAAGAATACCGGCGCGGCGTTTTCAACGAGGGCTTGCGCCTGATCCTGCAAAAGGTGGAACAGGTCAAGGCCGTCATTCTGCCCACGCTAAAGGAGGAGAACCGGGAGGACTGGTCGCCCTTCTTCCCGGTCTGCCCCAACTGCGGCCGGCTTTACACCACCCGCGTCACCGCTTACCACCCGGAGCGGGATTCGCTCAGTTACGTTTGCGACGGCGTCTTCGGCGAGCCGCCGGTAAAGGGTTGCGGTCATCAAGCCGAAGTCTCGGTGCTCTTCGGCAACGCCAAGGTGGGCTGGAAGATGGACTGGGCGCTCCGGTGGCTCTCCTACGGCGTCGGCTACGAGATGTTCGGCAAGGACCTGATTGACTCGGCCAAGCTTTCCGGCAAGCTGGTGCGGCTCTTGGGCGGCGAGGCGCCGGCCGGGATGTCCTACGAGATGTTCCTGAGCGAGGACGGCAAAAAGATCAGCAAGAGCGTGGGCGAGGGCCTGGCGGTGGAGGACTGGCTGCGCTACGCGCCGCTCGAGTCCATGCTCTACTACCTTTACCAGAACCCGAAGAAGCAGCGCCGGCTTTACTTCGACGTGATCCCCAAGAGCGTGGACGACTACCTGGTCGAGCTGGCCCGCTACCCTTCGCTGGAAGAGGGCCCGTCGCAAAGCTCGGTGATCTGGCACTTAGCCAAACTCAAGGGCGAAACCCCGGCCTACACCGGCGCGATCAACTACAGCCTGGTCCTGAACCTGATCCAAGGCATTGGCGCAGATGACGCCAAGTTGCTTTATGGCTATTTGCTCCGCTACGACCCCCAGGCCGCCGAGAACCGCGAGCTGGTCGAGAGCCTGATCTCGGCCGGGCTCCACTACTTCCGCGACTTCATCGAGCCCGACAAAAAGTACCGACAACCCCAAGGAAATGAAGCCTTGCTTCTGGCAACTCTTTTTCAATTATTAAAAAATTACTCCGGGGATAATGCCGAGGTCATGCAGGCAATGGTTTTTCTTATAGCCCAGGTGTTTAAGATCAAACCGTCCGAACTTTTCAAAGTAATTTATCAAGTCCTTTTGGGCCAGGACCAAGGACCACGATTTGGGACATTTGCCAAACTTATCGGGAAAGATCGTTTGGCTGAAATGATTATCCGGGTCCCAAAAGTAAGAGAAGAAGTTGCCAGGGTGCCTTTGGTAATTGAAGAAATAAAAAAGTTTATCGAGGAATCTCCTCCTGAAAAGATGCTGGACTTGCAAAAAATTAAAGTGTAATTTAAAATAACAATTTTTTGGGCCCTAAAAGTAAGGGTAAGGCGCGCAGCGGCTAATTCTTTAAGGTGCCTGTTTGCCACCTTAACCGCAGGACCGGATTCAGGGTCACAAATTGTGCCCTTGAACAAAGGCAAGAAGATCGAGGGCGTAAGAGATGTTTTTGCCGAACCAGGGATGCAGATTAAGAGAGGTAGAGGGGAAGCATGGGTCAGATTATCCCTGTCGAACAGATTGAAAAGCGCATCTATTTGATCCGAGGACAAAAGGTTATGCTGAGCATGCACCTGGCCGAGCTCTACGAAGTGGAACCCAGGGTTCTGGTGCAGGCCGTGAAGAGAAACCTTTCCCGTTTTCCCGAGGATTTCATGTTCCAACTGACTTGGGAAGAATATTCTCTCTTGAAATCACAAATTGTGGTTTCAAGTGCCAAACTATACACTTCTTCAAGATCACAAATTGTGATCTTGAAGAAAGGCAAGAATATCAAATACTTGCCCTATGCCTTCACCGAACAGGGCGTGGCCATGCTCTCCAGTGTCCTCAAGAGCGAGCGGGCCGTTCAGGTCAATATCGCCATCATGCGCGCCTTCGTCAAACTCCGGGAAATGCTGGCCGGAAACCGGGAGCTGGCCCGGAAACTGGAGGCCCTGGAGAAGAAATACGACGCCCAGTTCAAAGTGGTCTTCGACGCCCTCCGCCGGCTTACCACCCCATCCTCTCCCTCCCCTCGCCGGATCGGGTTTCACCGGGGAAACTCCAACTGATCCAACCGGGGATCGCTCCCGATTCCGCTTTACCTTTCACTCCCGCTGTGCTAAAAAGCTCCTCATGAAAAATTCCACTTCTTATCGTCTTGCCTTTTTCATGGACCCGCTCCCGGGCATCCTCCCGGACAAAGACACTACTTTCGCGCTGATGCTGGAGGCGCAAAAGCGCGGCCACCAGGTCCTCTACTTTACCCCGGCCGAGATGCGCATCCAGGCCGGGAGGCCTTGGGCCGCTCTCCAGGAGGTCGAGGTCTTCCGGCCCAAGCGCCCGGGCCAGCCTCACTTCCGGCCGGCCGGCCAGTCCGAAGAGCCGCTGGCCAAGGCCGATATGGTGCTGATGCGGGTGGACCCGCCGGTCACTATCGAATACGTGCTGCTCACCCAGTTCCTGGACCTGATCCCGCCGCCCACGGTGGTGGTCAACCGGCCGGTGGGACTCCGCACCGCGGGGGAGAAGCTTTTCACCCTGCATTACCCGGACTTGATCCCGCCCACGATCATCTCCCGCCGCATCGCCGAGCTCAAGGACTTCCTGAAAGAAGTGGGCGGCAAGATGGTGGTGAAGCCGATCAACGCGCGGGGCGGCGACGAGGTCTTTATCGTGGAGGCGCGAGACCCCAACTTGAACGTGATCCTGGAGGCCGCCACCCGCTACCAGACCCGCTTCACCCTCGCCCAGAAGTATCTGCCTGCGGCGAAGAAGGGCGACAAGCGAATCATCGTGCTCTCGGGCGAGCCGATCGGCGCCACCCTGCGGGTGCCCCAAGCCGGCGAGCACCGGGCCAACATCCACGTCGGCGGCACCTGCCGGAAGGCCGAGATCACCAGGCGCGACCGCGAGATCTGCGCCCGGCTCGCGCCCTCGCTCCGGAGCCTCGGCCTGCACTTGGTCGGGCTCGACGTGATCGGCGGATTCCTCACCGAGGTCAACGTCACCAGCCCCACCGGCGTTCAGGAGATTGACCGGCTGGACCACGTCTGCCTGGAGGAAAGAATCTGGGACTACTTCGAGTGGCTGGTCCAGACCGCGAAGCAGGCCTCCAAACCCGCATCGGCCTGATTGCCAAGCAGGGGCAAATCTTTAAGGTTTGGGCAAAATCTGCCAGGTGATCTTTTGGTTTTTACTGGCGGGCAAGTCGAATGAAATCCAGTCATTTTGGGCAACGGATTCCACCGGCTTCTCGTCAACCATAACTGTATAAGCTGATCGCGGCTCCCGCAGGGTTACGCACAGGCGGCCTTCCCCGCGCAGCCGGAAGCTTCCCCTCAGCCAACCGCCCTGGCTTTCGATTTTGGCGATCTCCGAGACAAAAGCGAAATCACCCGGGATGACGGGGTCAATCACGTAGCCCTGGGCCGTGGGATTTAATCCCGCGATTCGGGCCGCGGCCCAGAGCCACTCGCTGTGGGCATGGGTGTTCATTACCGGCCACTCCTGGGCGGCCAGCGCGAGGAGCGGGTTCTGCACGAACCATGTCTCGCCCGGCCGGGCCGAGGCCGCCGAGTTCCAGGCGTCCGGTCCGCCCCAGATCCCGAACCATATCTTCGGATACAAATCCGCATGCCAGGCGAGCGCGTTCTGCTTGAGCTGCTGCCAGGCCCAGTCCGGCCGATAGCGGGCCAGCGCCACCATCGCCGGCCCGTTCATGGCCGGCCAGATGCCGCCCTCTTCCTGCTCGCCCGGCTTGGTGAACATCTGGCCGGCGAGGGTCGAGCTGATAGTCATGCCCAGGACCGACGGATCCATCAGCTTGGTCTTGATCTCCTCGAGCAAGATCCGGGTCTGCTCCTCGGTCAGGACATTCCCGGCGAGCAGCGGCCAGATCTGGGACTCCAGGTGAATGTAATCCGCGCCATATTCCTTGCCGAAAGCAGAGTAAGCCCGGTTGAAATAGCGGCCCCGCCATTGCGCCTGGAGCGCCGGCAGCAACTGCTCCACCCAGACCCGGGCGCGGGCGGCGCTCTCCGCGTCGCCATGCATTTCCGCGAGCTCGGCGAAGCGGGGCAGGATCTCGGCGGCCATGCCGCTGTTCATGGTCGAGCCGCCGTCCCGAGCGGTGAGCAGAATGTCAACCGGGTTGGGCCCGCAGACCAGGAAAACCATCTCGTCGTTCCAATCATGAAACTTGAGCTTGACCAGGCCGTGTTTTCCGATCCCCACGTTCTCCTTAAGGTGAATGAAGGAGCGGCGGAGGTGCTCGTAAACCGTGCCGCTCTCCCTTTTCTCTTTTGGATAAAAGGGGACCTCCAGGTCGAGGAAGTCAAAGTCGCGGGTGGCGAAGACGTATTCGACCACGGCATTGAGCAGCCACAGGTCCAGGTCCGAGGGCCGGTAGGGGACCAGGTAGCGGTGGCCGTAGCCTTCCAGGTCGTAGAAGAGCCGGCCGGAAGGCTCCTGCGAGCGCATGATGAATTCCAGGATCTCGCGCGCCTGCTCCGGCCGGTAATAGATCAGGCTCTGGGCAAAGGCGGCCACGTCGCGGGTAGCGCCGTTGGTCCCGGCCACGTAGAGGTAATGGCCGCCCTGGGGCACGTAATGGCGCTGGTAATAGCCGTCGTAGAGCGAGGCGGAGGAAGTGGCGTAATAGTCCCATTTCAGCTCCCGGTCCATCCAGGGAGATCCCGGGACCGAGAGCGCGGGCAGCTCCGCGTTCCAGCGCGCGGCCGTGGCCGCGATCTGATCCGCGCCCGCGGCCCGCATCGCCGCCACCATCGCCTCCGGCTGCTTTCCTTTGGCGTAGCCGAAGAGGAAGCGCAGGGTTTTGGCTTCACCGGGTTTGAGCTTGGCCGGCGAGCGCAGGACCAGGCAAAGCGCCTCGGCGCTCCATCGCCGGTTATTCGGTTCTGAAAGTTCCAGGCCCCGAAGCCCGGCGCCGTCTCCGATCCAGCCGTCGGCGCCGGAGAAGATCCGGGCTTGGTCGTAGCCGATGCCCGCGACCTCGCCCTCGACCTGCGCCAGGAAATAGGAGGGCAGCTCCGGATCCCGGAGCCGCGGCCCGGGCGGAAAGCCGCCTTCCGGGCCCCAGATCTTTTTGCTTTCGGCCGCGAGCAGGCGCGGCGCGGCGTGGAAGCGCATTTGGAATTCTTTGCGTTCCGCCGCCTGGGAGAGGAGCGCCGGCGGCACAAAGCCTAAAAGTTCTTTTGGGTTCAGGTCCCAGTATTCGAACCAGTCCAGGTCGCGCTCCCGCTCCGAGAGGTTTTCAATCGTGACTTCCGCCACCAAAGCCGGCCAATCGCCTCGCGGCGCAAACACCAGCTCGCGCACCCGCAGCTCCCCGGTTTCCAGTTCTTTCTCAAAATAGCCCATGCCGAAAACCCGGCGAAGGATCTTCGCGTCGGGGTTGTGAGTGAGCAAGGTGGAGAAGAAGCGCCCGTCCTCCTCGATCCAACCGAAGCCGCCGGCAAAAGCGCACTCTCCCGGCTCATAGTCATTGAGCCAGTAGGTGCCGGCCTCGGAATAGAAAAGCTCCACGAACCCGGCATTAAAGGCCGCGGCGTTGATCCGCTCGTTGCCGATTTGCGTCCACATCAGGCGGGAGACGGGCTTCACTTTGGGGTCCCACTCGGCCCCGGGTTCGGTGCGCTCGTCCATGGTATAGAGGTAGGCCGGGAGACCGAAGCGGTCCGTGGTCCATTGCCCGAAAATGCCGGAGCCGAAAGCGGGGTCGGATTCCAAACCCTTCGGATGCAATCCGGCGGCACTGATTAAACAAAGGAATACGGCGGTAATCACTTTTTAGTCGCGACCAGGATGGGCGAGTCGCGTTCGGTCATCAGCTCGTGCGGTTCCCCGAACCCGGCTTCTTTCAGCCAGGCGCGGTATTCAGCCCGGGTAAAGGTATCGCCCTGGTCGGTGTTGACCAGCATGTTGACCGCGAAGAGGAGCGGGAAGGGCGGCCCGGTGCGCTGGTCGTTGGGGATCATATCCGCGATCACGATCTGGCCGCCGGGCTTGAGGGCCTTGCCGACTTTCTGGATCAGGGCGGGCGCGTGCCCGGCGCCTTCGGAATGGCAGATGTGGCCGAGGACAGCGAGATCGAACTCGGCGGTGCCGAAGTCCAGCTCGCGCACGTTGCCGGGCCGGAACTGGTAGCGCGCGGCCAAGCCGTGCCGTGCCACGAACTCCTGGGTGGTGGGGATCACCGGCGGCAGGTCCACCGCGGTCACCCGGGCCGAGGCGTCGGCCTCGGCCAAAGGGATACTCCAGGCGCCGGAGCCGGCGCCCACGTCCAGGATGCGCAAACCCTTGAGCTTGTCGCCGGCGCCCAGGCGGCGGGCCAGCTCCCGCGCGGTCTGGTAGTTGCGCAGGTAAAGGCCCTTGACCAGGTGGCCGAGGTGCTTGCCCAGGTCCTTGGCGCGCTCGGGGTTGCGCCAGGGCTGGCCGGTTTTCACCACCTCGGTCAGGTGCGACCAGGACTCGCGGACGGCTTTGTTGTGCAGGAGCGAGTCGCCCAGGTAGGCGGGCGCGCCGGGGACGAGGTAGGTTTCGGACACCGGGGTGCAGCCGTAGCGGTCGCCGACTTTCTCGAGCAGCTCGATCCCGACCAAAGCGTTGAGCAGGATGCGGACGCCGCGCGGGTCGGCGCCGAGGTGCCGGGCCAGGTCGTCGCTGGTAGGGTGTCCCTGGTGGATGCCCTCGAACACGCCGAGCTCGACCGCGCTCAGGATCACCTGGCCGGGCGCAAAGGCAAAACCGTGGACCGTGATCTTGTCCGGAGATACCGCGGCGTCGTGACTCATGATTGACTCCTGGAGTTGAGGATGGAATGCATCCTGGGGGTTATCTTAGCCGAGGCCGGCGAAAAGTAAAGAGGGGTTGGAGGCAAGTCCCTATGCGCTGTTGAAATTCAGCGGGAAGGTCAGGCGCCGGGGATCTGGGACTGGAGGAGCGCCACCGCTTTTTCCGCGGCCTCGTTCAAGGTCTCGGCCATGGTGAAAGCCAGGCCCGAGTCTCGGAGCATCTGCCGGCCTTTCTCGTAGTTGGTGCCGGAGAGACGGATGACCATGGGCACCTTCAGGCTCATCTGTTTGACCGCGGCGATGATGCCCTCCGCGATCATGTCGCAGCGGATGATCCCGGCGAAGATGTTGATGAGAATGACCTTGACCTTGGGGTCGGCTATGATCAGCGACAGGGCCTGGGCCACTGCCTCGGTGTCGGCGCGGCCGCCGAGATCCAGGAAGTTGGCCGGCGACCCTCCCCGCGCCTTGATCACGTCCATGGTGGTCATGGCCAGGCCAGCGCCGTTGACCAGGCAGCCGATCGAGCCGTCCAGGTGCACGTAACTGACCCCTAACTTGCGCGCCTGCGCCTCGATCGGGTCTTCTTCCGCCTCGTCCCGCCAGGCCTCGAGCTCGGGGTGGCGATACAGCGCCGAGTCGTCGAAATTGACCTTGGCATCGAGCGCGAGCAGCTTTCCCGGTTTGGTCACCACCAGGGGGTTGATCTCGATCAGCGAGCAATCGAGCTCCAGGAAGGCACGATACAGGCCGCGGACCAAAGCGCCGAGCTCTTTGCTCTGCTCGCCCGAAAGCTCCAGGGCAAAGGCAAGCTTGCGCACCTGAAAGGGCATCAACCCCGCGGCCGGATCAATCCGCTCGGTGAAAATCTTCTCCGGGGAGTGCTTGACCACGGCCTCGATCTCCATGCCCCCGGCCGCGCTCGCCATCACCGCCACCTGGGCCGTGGCCCGGTCCACCAAGAGGCCCAGGTAAAGCTCGCGGCTGATCTCGGTCGCCGGCTCCACCCAGACCCGGCGCACCTTTTTCCCGGCCGGACCGGTCTGCGGCGTTACCAGCACCTTTCCCAAAATTTCCGCGGCCGCCCGCTTCACCTCCGCCGGGCTTTTCGCCAGCTTGATCCCCCCGGCCTTGCCCCGGCCGCCGGCATGGATCTGCGCCTTGACCGCAAAAGCCGCGCCGCCGATCTCCCGCGCGGCCGCCTCCGCCTCTTCCGGCGTTGTTACCACTTTGCCCTTGGGCACCGGCACTTCATACCGGGCTAACAACTGCTTGGCCTGGTATTCGTGAATGTTCACTGCACTACCTCTTTTACTTCCGTTTTCAAATTAACCGGCGCTAGATTAGCATTTCACGCCAAGGTTCGCAACTTTCCGTTCCTTGACTCCTCGGCCGGATTTGTTAGGGTGAGGGAGCCTGCCCTTCGAAGAAGGGCGGGCGGCGGCGATGATCGAAACCTACGGATTCGAGCGCCAAGGCCGCGACCTGGTCAAGCCCTTCCACGGCCGGGTGCTCACCCTCACCCGGCTCGACACCGCGCCGGAGATCGAGCCTTACATGGACCTCTACCAGGAGATCTGGGGCTTGGACGAGCGGGGCCGGATTCCGGCGCACGAGCCGACCGTGGCGGCGCGGGTGGGCGGACTCTTCCTGGGGGTGGAGCTTGAGCGGGAAAAGGTGGGCTTGGTTTACGTGCTCCCGGCCTATGACCCGGAGAACGGCTATCACCACCACTCCAACATCATGGGATTCAAAGCCGAATACCAGAAGATGGGTCTGGGAATGGAAGCCAAGCGCGCCCATGCGCTCCTGGCCCGCGAGATGGGCGTGAAGCTCGTCACCTGGACCTTTGATCCTTTCATGCTCCCCAACGCCAACCTCAACTTCCGCAAGCTCGGCGGGATCGTCCGCGCCTACTTGGAGGACGCCTACGGCCCTTATGGCGGCCGCTACGGCACAGGTCTGCCCTCCGACCGCTTCCTGGTCGAGTGGCGGCTGGACCGCGAGCGGGTGCAGACGCGCCTGCGCGGGGATTGGCCTTTGATGGAGGAGCTCTGCCGGCGCGGGCAAGCTGCCCCGGTTTTTCGGGACCCGGCGGAGGAACCGACTGCCTCGGCTTACCGGGTGGAGGTCCCTGCCAATCTGCTCGAGCGCGCCCAGCAAGACCCGGAAGCCGGCCGGGAGGAGCAGCGCGCTTTTCGCTCCCGCATCCAAGGCCTGCTCCGGGCAGGGTTCACCGTCACCGAGTTTCTGAGCCAGGCAAGTGCTCCGGCCTATTATCTGCTGGAAAAAATTCCTCGCTAAACCAAGGTCTTCAGTCTAATGCCTAACGCCCAACGCCTAATGCCTATCTTTCTTTCCGGCTGATCAGGGCGAGGAGCGAGGGGAGCAGGACGATGGCGGCGATCAGGCAGAAGCCGATGCCCATGGTCATGGTGCGGCCCATGCCGGCCAGCCCGCGCCAGGTGGCGGTGGCCACCGCACCGAACCCGATCATGGTGGTGAGGGCGCACAGGGCCACGGCCCGGCCGGTGCTCTCCACCGTCACCTTCACCGCGAGCTTGCTCTTTCCCTCCCCGATCCAGCGGTGCACCACGTAAACCCCGTAGTCAATGCCCACCCCGATGATCAAGGGCAGCATCCCGATGTTGATGACGTTGAACTTGATGCCCAAGAGGTTCATGGTCCCGACCATGGCGATGCCGCCGGCCGCGAGCGGGATCAGGGTGAGGAGCGTATAGAGCGGGTTCCGGTAGTCCAGAGAGATGACTACGAACACCGCGAAGAGCGCGTAGAGCGCGATCCGGAAAAGGTCGTGCTTGATCTGGTCCAGGATGCGGTTGAAGAGCACGCCCACGCCCATGGCCTCGGCGGATACCGACTTCAAGTCCGCCACCACCGCCTTGAGGTTGTGCTCGTCCCAGATCACCAGCGAGGGATAGGCGTAGATCAGGAAGCGGCCGTCCTTGCCCTCGAAGCGGTCGGCCAGCTCCGGGTAATCGCGCTTTAAGTCGGTCAAGGTCAGGCCCTGGCTGCGGCTCAGCCGGGCAAAGCCCTGAAGCGAGGATTGGACCGACCGGGCCGCCTGTTGGTCAAGACCGGCCAGGTTGCGCCGCACCCGGGCCGGGTCTTCCTGGCCCCAGGCGGCAAGCAGCCCGTCCAGCTCATCCATCACCTGGCCGGCGCCGGCTTCCACGTCCTCCAGGTCGGAGAGGAAGGCCAGGCCCTTGATCCCCTTGATCTTCTCCCGCACCTCCGCGAGCGAGCTTTTCAGCTCGGCATAGTCCCGGACGGAAAATTCCGGAGCGTCGGGGTCGGCCGTCGCGTTCGGCGCCGGGGTCGCTTCGGCATAAGGCTCTAGCAGGCTCTCCAGCTTGCGGACATAAGGCAGCTTCTGGCCCTGGTTTTCCGGCAGGTAGGCGCTGATCGAATCCACCAGGCTGACCGTGGGCTTATCTCTCAGCGCCCGCGAAAACTCGCGGTCTTCCTCCATCGAGCCGGAGACGATCAGGCCGAAGTTGGTGTCAATGTTGAACCATTCCGGGATCTGGTTGATGAGTTGGATGCTCTCGACCCCGGCCGGCTCCAGGTTCAGATAGTTGTATTCCAGGGAATAGCGGGGCGAGACATAAGCCAAGCCGGCGACGGCCAGGGCCAGGACCGGGAAAATCACGGGCGCGCCCCGGCCCACCCCCCTCGCCAAAAGCCGCATGATCCGGGGGTTGACCCGGGCCTGGGCCGGGCCGCGCAGGGTGCGCCGGCCGTCCCAGGTGATGAGCAGCGAGGTCTGGACCAAGAGCATGACCGCGAGGAAGATGAGGATGCCGGTGCCGGCCACGATCCCCATTTCCTGGGAGCCGCGGAAGCTTCCGGCGGTGATGGTGAAGAAGGCGATGGAGGTGGCGAGGGCGCCGGTGAGGATGCCCTTGCCCGCCTTGGTCAGGGTGATGTCGAGCGCCTGCTTGATGGTGTAGCCGCGGTGGCGCTCTTCGGTGTAGCGGGAGAGGATGAGGATGGCGTAGTCAATGCCCAGGCCCAGCAGGATGGCGCCGAAGATGGCGGTGATGGGGGTGAGGTAGCCGAAGATCAGGTAGGCCGCGCCGAGCGACCAGAGGATGCCCAGGCCCAGTGAAAAGCCCACGATCAGGATCGAGGACAGCGAGCGGAAGGAGTAGGCGAAGAGCGCCATGATCAGGAAGTAGGCGATGAGCGTGGTCCGCATCATGTCCCGCCGGATCACCCGGTTGTCGTCGCGCATCACCGCGGCGTTGCCGGTCGCGCCGTGCCAGACCCCCGGGATCTCCTGGTCCACCGCGGCCATCTCGCCCTCCACGAACTCCATGAACCGGGTGCACCACTCGAAGTTCTCGGCTGGCCGGGCCGGCTCGACCAGGAAGAGGAGGTGCCGGCGGTCGCGGGAGAGCTGGTAAGCGTCGGAGAGGTCAAAGGGCAGCTTCTGGCCCTGGCCGAGGAAGCTTGAGAACAGGCTTTCGCGGAGAGCAGAGGACCGGGCTTGGGACGGGCCGTGGAGACCGTAGTCCTTGAAATAGGCGACCAGTTCTTTTTGCGGGGCGAGGAATTCGGCCAAGTTGAACTCTTCGGGCTTGTCGGGGAGCTGACCCCGGCTGAGCAGGCGCTCGAGGACGCGGTCGAGGCCGTGGACCACTCCGAGGAGCCCGGGCCGGTCGTGCAGATCTTTCAGCACCTCGGGTTTTTCCTCCACCATCCGGGCCAGCTCCTTGAGCGCCGGCTCGGGCAGGAACAAGAGGCCGTGATCCAGGAAAAGGTCGAGGTCCACCTTGTAGTGGACGCGCTTGACGAATTCCGGGCGCTGGAGCAGCCGGGGGGCCAGGGCATCGGCATAGGCCTTGGCTTTGTCCACGTCCTCGGCCGAGAGCACCACGAAGAGGAAGGAGAGCGAGCCGAAGTTGCGGGTGGCGTAGCGGTATTGTTTGACTGCCGGCTCGTCCTCGGAGAGCATGTCCAAAAAGGTGAGGTGGAGCTCGAGCTTGGAGTAGAAGTATCCGGCCAGGCCGGTGACGATCACGGCCAGGAGGAGGATCAGGCGGTGGTGCAGGTAGATCAGGTCGGAGATGCGCTTGAGCAGGCGTTCACGCAAAGATAAAGTCCCTCGAAAAAACTCGCGGTATTATTGCACGAGCAAAAGGAAGAGTAAAGAAGATCAGAAACAGGCTTTCTCGCCGGTCAGCATTGCTATTCAGACTTGCTTAATTGAAAATTGAAGCACTGACCTAATGCTGTTCACTTAAGGGAGATCTCAGAAGGAGGAATTCTCGCGCAAAGCCGCAAAGACGCAAAGGCTGACAAAGCCAAGAGGCTTGGCGCCTTGGGAACTCATCCTCTTCTCCGGCTCAAGTCGGCCGGCTTAGTCGCAAAGGATTTTAAGCCGCCAATCGTATAAAATTTTTGCGCCTTTGCGTCTTGGCGTGAAAATCCTTTCTTAACTGAACAGCATTGAGCACTGATCCCAATAGGTCAGGGATGGCGGTGGATGCGGAACTCCGCGGCCGGGCCGGCGGTGACGATGCCGTGGCGCGCTCCCCCAAATCCGCGGCTCATTCTATTTGTTTAAGGATGGCCTGGATTTCCTGTTGAAAGGAGGGCAGATCGTGGCTCACGACCAGCCAGACCAGGTTGAGATCAATATCGAAGTAGTCGTGGACCAGGATATGGCGCATACCAATGATGTCAGCCCAGGGGATTTCGGGGTGGCGCCGGCGCAGTTCGGGGGAAAGCGCCCGGGCGGCTTCTCCGATCACCTGGATGTGCCTCACCATCCAGTTCTGAATCAAATCGCTCCGGCGAAACGCTGCCTCGCCCTCGCGGCTGTATTTTTCGATCATGGCGATGGCATCCAGGATATGCCGGAGCCGCTCGCGGTCGTCTTTCATAGGGGCACGGCCTCTTTCAGGACCCGCTCCCGGATGCGCTCCCGGAGGCCGTTCGCGGTGACCAGGTCCACCTTGACCCCGAGCAGTTGATGGAGGTCAGTCCAGAGTCCGCCCAGGTCGAGCAAGCTTCGGCCGGGTTCCATCTCGACCAGGAAATCCACGTCGCTCTCCGGATCGTCCTCGCCGCGCGCCACCGAACCGAAAACCCGGAGGTTCCTTGCCCCCCGCCGAGCGGCTACGCGCAGGATTTCCTCCCGCCGCGCTCTTAATTCCTTCAATCCCATGAATCCGCTCCGTCCTCTATTTTTCTCCCGGATCCGCTCAAGCTTCAAGCTTTAGTTTATCCGAGCGCCTGTTCATGGTCAAGTGGAGCGATGCAAGCCAAATTAATCCGTGACCGAAGAGTGGTCGCGGCGACAATTTGCTACGGAGCGCGGTTTTCGCCGTTCTATCTATTCTGATTTGCCACATACGACATAGTCTCCTCGGCTCACGGCCTATGAATCTGGAAAGTCGCGCTGGGCGCTACGGTGACGATGCCGTGGTGTAGGCCGATCCAGATTTCCACCGCGTCGCCGGCCGCCCAAGCCGGGTCCAGGTCCCAGGCATAGGGCCGCAGGCCCAGGGGCCCAGGCGGCAGGCTGGCCAGCATCAGACGCGCGGCGTCCTCCGCGTAGGGCCGGTAGGACTTGAGCACGGCAAAGGCGGTGTTATAGGCCGCGGCCGCGATCAAGGCGCGGGTCTTGTCTTCTTCCAGGAGCAGGATGAGGAGGGTCTCGATCAAGGTGTTGCGGCTGGAGCGGGCGTTGTCCTGCCAGAGCGCCTCGCCGGTCCGGCAGTCGGTCAGCTCCAGCTTGATCCCCACCGAGACCGAGGAATACAAAACTACATACTTGGTGTTGAAGTCGGTGACCGTGCCGAACATCACCGCGTCGGTCTGCAGCATCTCGCCCAGTTCTTCGGGAGTGAAAGCATAAACGTCGTGGGAGATGAGGACGCCGTTTTCCTGCAGGACCTGGTCCACCTCGGCCAGGTCCTTCATCTGAAAGCCCTTGGCCCGCAGCCGCTCGTTCACAATCGGCCGGATGAGCGGGGTGGCGTCGAGGTCGGTGCTCATGTTGTCAAAAGGCAGGACGGCGACGGTGCGGGGCCTGATCTGTTGGTAGTCAGGGTTAAGGGTGGGGACGCCGACTTCCTTGGGCGCGCAGGAATAGATTCCTCCCGCGACGAGAAGCGCCAGGACCGCGAAGAGATGAACCGAGCGCCTGGGCATGGCGCGCCTCATGGGAAGAGAGGAACCCCGCGGCCTAATCGGCCAGGACCACCAGGTCCCCGCGCTTGACCCCGGGCGAGCCGTTCATGCGGGCGATGCTCAGGTCTTCTCCGCTCAACTCCTCCACCGTGCCCTCGCCCAAGGTGCGGGTCTTGTAACCCATGAACTCGCTCGTCACCGGGTCAGTGATCTCGCCGATCACCTGCTGGACCACCACCTTCTGTCCTACCTGCATCCCCGAGCGCCGGCCGGCGTTTATGTAAACCCGCTCCACCCCGCCGACCTGGTCCACCTCCGCCACCCGGCCTTCCCAGGCGATGCCGTCCACCGCCTTGACCATCCGGCCCATGAACTGGGCCAGGGCCGCCCGGAGCGCCTTGTCCGCCGCAGTCTCGTCGTAGCTCGCTTTCTCGCCAAAGCCGAGCACGCTCTCCAGCTCGTGTTCGGTCCGGCCGGTGCCGGCGTCGGAGAAGATGACCCGGCCGGTGGTCACGTCCACCACCCGCACGTCCACGGTGGCCTCGGAGATCTCCACCTTTTTCTTGTAGACCCCGTAGTCCTTGGCCTCTTCCCAGATCCCGAACTGGGTGATGGTGCCGATCACCACCGCCTGGATGCCGGTCAACTCGCCGAAGCGCGCCGCGGTGGCGGGGTTGACCCGGCCGGACTCGATCAGCCGATGCTCCTTGTCCAGCTCGGCCAGGTTCGCGCGCTCGTAGAGCAGGAAGCGGCCGGCCTTGTCCAACTCGGAATACATCACATCGGTCACGGCCTGCGAGAGCTTGTTCTGGCCGTAGCGGCTCTTGTTCTCGAACTCGAAGATGCCCACCCGCTTTTTCGGTCCGGAAAGCGAGGGCGGCTCGCGGGGGGTCAGCACCGGCGCCGCGGTCGGCTCCGGCTTTTTCCTGGCCCCGCAGCCGGCCAGGTGCAAAATCATGAGCGTCATGATTCCGAGAGCGATCCATCGCATTGGCTTCATTTCCGTTCTCCTTTCCGCGCAATCTGCCATAGTCTTGATACTAGCCCATACCAAGGACCTGTCAATCCGAAGAGCAAGTTATGTGCCTGGCCCTGGTGCCGGAAAAATCAAACCATTAAGTGAAGTGAGGTGCTGAAGTGCAAGAAATCCTTTCTTATCCCCGGCCAGATGCCCTTGCTCTTGAGCTTGTCTGGCCGAAGGTCTTTTGGTAACATCTTTTTCATCTAAATCTTTTTATAAGGACAACCGAAATGAGGAAAATGATTCTGACCATTGGGTTGAGTCTGCTCCTCGGCTCGGCCGCCCTGGGCCGGCCGCGGGAGGGCAGCATCCTGGACGGCATCCGGCCCGGCCCGGACGGCAAGATTGACGTGGTCACCATTTTCCCGCACCAGGATGACGAGACCATCTTTGTCGGCGGCACGCTGCTTATCGCCAAGCAAGACCCGCGGGTGCGCACCCACATCGTCTGCTTCACCCTGGGCGACCTCTCCAGCGCCAGGGACTACCTGCACATCACCGGCGAGGAGCTGGCGAAAATTCGGATCGAGGAACTCCAAAGCGCGGCGACGGTGCTCCGGGTGGACGAGCTGATCCAGCTTGACCATCCGGACCAGGGCCTGCCCAAGCTCCCGCCGGAGGCATTGGCGGAAGAGGCGCGGGAGATGATCGAGCGCACCGGCGCGGAGGTGGTGATCACCTATGGCCCGGACGGGATGACCGGCCACTCGGACCACCGGGCCTTGAGCGCCGCGGTCTTCGCCGCTTTCCCGCAGAGCCAGGCGCAAAGGCTCTATTACGTGAGCCTGTCCCGGTTTTGGAGCGGGGTTTTTCCGAACGAGGCCAAGCTGCGGCCGCAGCCGGCCACGGTCAAGGTGGACATCGCGCCGGTGAAGAAGCTCAAGGGCCTGGCGCTCTCTACCCATGCCAGCCAGAAGTTTTACTCCGGATGGCTCCTCAACCTGGGCATGATGAACCGCTTTGACCACGAATGGTTCGCGCGGGCCGCGGAAAAGCAGTAGGAATTCCTGCAACTTCCATCAAGTTAGTGATTTATGGAAGGTTGTGATAAGATGCGACCAGATCGCGTCAGTGAGCGGTCAAGGAGTAACAATGGGCAAGTTTGAAGAAGAGACGAAGAAGACTCAGACGGTTTTAAGCAAGAGCGTGGCCGAGCTGACCGCGGCGGACATGGAGAAGCTCTTGGCGGTGATCGAGACCAACGCGGGCACGATCAAGCTCAAGTTCTTCCCGGCGCAGGCTCCCAACCACTGCAAAAACTTTATCCTGCTCGCGAGCCGGGGCTTCTACAACAGCCTCGTCTTCCACCGCGTGATCAAGGGCTTCATGATCCAGGGCGGCGACCCCAAGGGCAACGGCACCGGCGGACCCGGCTGGAACGTGAACGCCGAGTTTTCCAAACTGCCCCACAACAAGGGCACCCTCTCCATGGCCCGGGCCCAGGACCCCAACAGCGCCGGCTCGCAATTTTTCATTTGCCTGGAGAGACAAGCTTTCCTGGACGGCCAATACACCGTCTTCGGCCAGGTGACCTCCGGCCAGGAGGCGGTGGATAAGATCGGCGCCGCCAAGACCGGCGCCGGGGACCGGCCGCTTGAGCCGCAGGTGATGAAGAAAGTCTCGATCGAAAAGATCGGTTAGCTTCTATCGGGGTCAGGTCCTGACAATTCACAATTTATCTAAATGAGCATAAAACAGAGGCGCTTCCTCGGGAGATGGGTGACCCGATTGGGTCTGGAAATGGGTCTGGAAATGAGATGCAGAGGTTCGGCGGGCTCGATCCTGCTGGAACAAGGCTCGATCAGCTTTTAACCCGAAATTGTGAATTGTCAGGACCTGACCCCAACTTTATTCAAGGGAGGAAACACGAGATGAAACAAGAAGGGAAATCCAGTCGGACGGCTGGGGCTAAAGTTTTCCTGCTGGTGTGGGTCGTCACGGCGCTGGCCGTGATCGGGTGCAAGTCGAGTCAGGCGCCGACACCGGCACCGACACCGGCGCCGGCTCCGAGCTCGGCCCCGAGCCAAGGCAGCGCCATCTTGGAGAAGAAAGCCGAGGACCTGACTGTCGCGGACATGGAGAAGCTGCAGGCCGTAATCGAGACCAATCAGGGCGCGATCAAGTTCAAGTTTTTCCCGGAGCAGGCCCCCAACCACTGCCGCAACTTCATCAAGCTCGCGCAAAGCGGGTTTTACAACGGCCTCATTTTCCACCGGGTGATCAAAGGCTTCATGATCCAGGGCGGCGACCCGCAAGGCACCGGCTCCGGCGGGCCGGGCTGGAACGTCAACGCCGAATTTTCCGACCTGCCCCACCTCAAGGGCACGGTCTCCATGGCCCGGGCCCAGGACCCCAACAGCGCCGGCTCGCAGTTCTTCATCTGCCTGGAAGCCCAGCCCAGACTGAACGGCCAATACACGGTCTTCGGCCAGGTGACCTCCGGCCAGGAGGTGGTGGACAAGATCGGCGCCACCCCGACCGGCCCGGGCGATCGGCCCCTCGAGCCGCAGGTGATGAAGAAAGTATCTATTGAGGAGATACCATAGGCGCGGACGCCGGGTTTCAAGCTTACTTTTAGCTGAGATCCCCGAAGCGGTATTGCAGGACCGCGAGCGCCGCGGGTCCGGCGGTGTCGGCGCGGAGGATGCGGGGGCCCAGGCACAAGAGCTGAAAGCCGGCTTCCTTTGCGGCCTCCACCTCGCTCTCTGCGAAGCCGCCTTCCGGGCCGACTAAAAGCACGACCTCCCGCGTTTTTGTCGCGGGCAGGCTCGCATCCGATGGCGCCCCTTCCCACAGGAGCAATTTGAGACCCGCCCAATCCCGTTTCAGGAGTTCGGCAAAAGGCGTGGGGTAATCAACCCTCGGGACTTTCACCCGGCCGCTTTGGGCCGCGGCGGCCTCCAGGATTTTCTCCCACCGCCGCACCTTGGCTTCCTCTTCCCGCGGCCGCGGTTGCACCACGGTCCGGGCCGTGACCATGGGCACGATCGCCTGCACGCCGAGCTCGGTGGCATCGGTGAGCACGCGGTCAAAGGCATTGCCCTTGAGCAGGGCCTGGGCCAGGGTGAGGCGAAGCGGCGATTCCACCCGGGGCTTTTGGCGGGAAAGGATTTTCAATTCCACCCGCGTCGGCCGCGACTCGGTCACCTCGGCCAGGTATTCCTGACCGGAGCCGTCGAAAAGGAGGACCTGGGCGCCCGGGCCCAGCCGGAGCACGTGGCGCAGGCGATGGATGTTGTCCGGGTCCAGTTCCGCCCAGGGCGTCGGGGCCTCGTGGTGAAGGCGCCGGGGCCGGAGAAAAAACCGGGGCGGCCGGTGGCCGGAGCCGTAACCGGGACCCGGACTCATGGCAGGCTGGGTTGCAGGGCGTGGTCCTGGCTAGGGTCCCGCAGGTAAAACTTTTTCCGGCCGAGCTCAAGAAAATAACCGTCCTCGTCCTGCTCCACCTGGCTCACCAGTTGATAATAGGCCGGCCGTAAAAACCGCGCCGGGAGCTTTTCGCTCTTGACGTTGCAATAGAGGACATTGCCCCCGCCGATCCAGAGGGTGCCGGGGTCGAGGATTTCCGAGCTCCCGTCGTTCAGCTTCAGTTCCACCTCCGCCTCATGAAAGCTGACCTCCCGCACCATGTAGGGCGTGTCCTCCACCTCGATCCGCGCCCGCTCGCGGCCGATTTGGAGCCAATAGCCGCCGTCCGCGTCGCGGCACACGCTCCGGCTGAAGAGCTCGAGGGTGCGCAGGTGGGTGATCTCCACGCCCTCGTGGAACCACCGGCCCTCCTTATCGAGAAAGATTTTGCCCCAACGATCGGGTGAGCTTGGCTCGGCCATGCTGAGTAAAAGTTTAGCCCATTGGTTATTCCTGTCAATGCGGAAAGAAAAATTGCCACCCCCAGTTTTGGGGATACAGGCGCAAAAGTCCGATTGATCGCGCCTCCGAGCGGCCGGGAACGATGAAGGGCGGGGATGGAGATAGAAGCGGGCGGGAAAATGAAAACGAGAAGCTAAGAGGAAGAGGTCGGTCGGGGGCGCAGACGCCAATTTCAGATCACTCCGGCTTTTTCAAACTCCGCGATTTTTTCCTTGCTATATCCCAGTTCCTTGAGCACTTCCTCGGTATGCTCGCCGAAGGTCGCGGGCGGAGTGCGGACGTCGCCTGGGGTGGCGGAGAGCTTGGGCACGATGCCCAGGAGGGTGCGCGGCTTGCCGTGGTCCTCGATCGAGAGCACCATCTGCCGCGCTTGCACCTGGGGGTCGGCCATCACCTCCAGGAGGGAGAGCGCCTTGCCCACGCAGATATCCGTAGCCTTGAACTCCTCGAACCATTCGTCCCGCGTCCGGGTCTTGAACAGCTCCGCCAGCTCACGCTCCACCTGGTCGCGGCGAGGGCCGACCGCCCAGTGGTCCTTTTTCAGGTCCGGCCGGCCGGCCCGGTCGCAGAAGGCGTCCCAGAAGCGCTTCTCCACCGCGCCGATGGTGAAGAACTTACCGTCCTTGGTCTCATAGACGGCATAAGACGGGAAAAGCCCGGTCAGGGGCTGCCGGCCGCGCTCCGCAGCCAGGCCGACGTCGAGGATCTGCATGAAGTTGAGCTGCATGAAGCCGAGGGCCGCGTCCATCAGGGCCACGTCCACGTATTGGCCCTGGCCGGTGCGGCTGCGGTGGAAGAGGGCGAGCAGGATGCCGATGGCGGCGTTGAGCCCGCCGCCCACGTCGGCGATCTGCACCGGGGGGATGATGGGCTTGCGGTCCGGCTCGCCGCAGAGTTCGAGGATGCCGGCGAAGGAGATGTAGTTGAGGTCGTGGCCGACCATATCCCGGTAGGGGCCGGTCTGGCCGTAGCCGGAGAGGGAGCAGTAGATCAGGTCGGGCTTCTTCTTTTTCAGGTCTTCGTAGCCGATGCCCAGCCGCTGGGTGACCCCGGGCCGGAATCCCTCGACCAGGATATCGGCGGTGGCCAGGAGCTTGAAAAAAATTTCCTTGCCCTGGTCGTTCTTGAGGTTGAGCGACAGGTGCCGCTTGTTGCGCATCACGATGGCGGCGGAGGGGTCGGAGAGGAAGCGGCGGTCTTCGATCCGGAGCACCTCGGCGCCGAAGTCGGCCAGGACCATAGTGGCGTAGGGGCCCGGGAACTGGCGGGACAGATCCAGCACCTTGATGCCGGCTAAGGGTTTAGTGGACATGACGGGTTTCTCCTTCGCTTTTTCCGGTTGCAAATTCCGCCCCAGGCTCGTAAAATGAAAAGGTTTCGTGGAACGATGGAGCAGGGGCGCGAGGCTACGCCTGGCTTTGCTCATTCCTCGCGCCTTTGTCCTCCGGGGAAAGGTCCTGGCGGCGATTCTTCGATCCGGATGACCCTCAGTTTAACAGAAAGCAGGCCGAGCGAGCAACCCCGAACCCCGGTCCGGTCCGGCCGGGATTTTTGGGCCTGGGGGCTGCTGCTCGCGGCCGGAATTTTCGTGCTGATCGTCACTTACGCGGTGGAATACCGGGTGACCCGGGGCCACATCGGCGCGGCGCTGGACGACACCTACATCCACATGCGCTTTGCCGAGAACCTGCTCGCCGGCCAGGGCTTCGCTTTTAACCCGGGCGAGCCGACGCCGGGCACGACTTCGCCGCTCTGGGTCTTGCTCCTCGCGCTCGGGGGCCTCTTCACCGACAACCTCCTCGACGTGGCCCTGTTCTGGAGCAGCTTCTTTTACCTGGCCCTGGCCGTCGCGGCTTATGGCCTGGGCCAAAGGCTCCTGCCCGGCCGGGGCTGGGCGCTGGCCTTCGGGCTTTTGTGCCTGTTCACCGGCCGCATCGTCTGGACCGCGGCCTCGGGCATGGAGCCGACCCTCTTCGCCGCGCTCTCGCTCTGGGCGGTGGCCCGCTACACCGATGATCGTAGGGGCATGGCATGCCATGCCCCTACCGATTTGCCTCGAAGCCGGTTTTCCCTCTTTACCGCGCTCCTTTTCGGCCTGGCCACCAATGCCCGGCCCGAGGGATACCTCCTCTTCCTCTGCGCCCTGCTGGATGCGGCGCTGGGGCTGCGCCGGGAAGACGGCCGGCGGACCCTGGCCTGGAAAGGCTTTCCCTGGAAAGCCGCGCTTCTTTATTTGCTGCTGATCGCGCCTTACCCCCTTTTCTCTCTGGCGACCACCGGCAGCCTGCTCCCCAATACCTTCCACGCCAACTCTCTCTATTTCCGCTGGGGCCGAAGCTGGGAATACCTCTCCCTGGTGCTCCAGTTCCTGCCCTACGATAACCTGTTCCTTCACCTCTTTCTGCCCGTCGGCGCGGTCGGGATTGTGGCCCAGGCCTGGCGCAAGGGGACCGAGGCTCTGCCCCCGGGCCGGCTCCTGGTCTTCTTCTGGGCCGTGGGCTACCTCCCGGCCTCCACTCTGCTTACGCCCATGAAATACCATTTCCAGCGCTACCTGATCCCCCTTCTCCCTTTCTTCATTCTGCTTTCCCTGTTCGGGCTGGAAATGGCGCTCGATTTCCTGGCCCGCCGCCGGCCGGCTGCGGTCGGCCGCGTGCGGAGAGCGGCCCTGGCAGTGATGGTGGCCTGGGGCATGGCGCTGGTGGTGCAGTGGCCGGGATTCTTGAACCGGACCGCGGAGCGAATCATCGGCCGGCCGGTGCGGCAATGGCCCTCCCTGGTCGCGCAGTCGGTGGACAACATCAACGGGATGCAGGTGGCGATCGGCGAGTGGATCCGGCGGGGCACCCGGCCGGAGGACGTGATTGCCGCCAACGACATCGGGGCCATCGGCTACATCTCGAAGCGCCGGGTGCTGGACGTGGTCGGCCTGGTCACGCCGGAGATCCTGCCTTACGTCAAGGGCCTGCATATCAACTCGCTCCGGGACCAGCGCGTGCTCGAATTCCTGAGCCGGGAAAAGCCCGAATACCTGGTCGTCTTCCCCAACTGGTACCCCACCCTGGTCGAGAAGCGGGACCTGCTCTACCCGGTCTTTGCCGTGGAGTTGAAAGACAACATCATTTGCGGGGGGGATGTGATGGTGGTTTATAAATGCAGATGGTGATGGGGAGTAGCATTTTTTTCTTGTGTGTGTTTTTTAGTCTGCTATAAAGGGCTTAAAAGAGATGGTTTTGTTCTTTCTGAAAGAAAGGAGACAAAGATGAGAGCAAAAGCAAAGGGTCTGGGGTGGATGGTCTTGACCGCATTACTGGTAGCAGGATTGAATGTTGCACAGGCCGCAACAAGGGAGAAGATCAAGGTGAGCGTGGCCACCCTTGGCGACCAGACCGGCAAGGGCTTGGCCATCAAGGCCACGGATAGCATCACCCAGATATTTTTCCAGCTCAAGTATTTTACCGTGCTCGAGCGTGATCGGCTGGACCAGATCATGAAAGAGATGTCGCAACAGCAGACGGACCTGGTGGACCAAAGCACCGCGGTGAGTCTGGGCAAGCAGATGGGCGCGCAAATAATCGTCGTGGGTAATGTCAACGGCGCCGATTACGGGGTTGAAAAATACAAGTGCGTGAAAGTTGATTCTCAGGGAAACAAGTATAATGCGATCTGCGCCCGTGCTAACGCCATCGTCAAGATGAACATTCGCATGGTCCAGGTCGAGACCGGGGAGATCATCTTTTCGGATGTCTTAGTTGGCAGCCATATTCAAGACTATGATCCCGCCGGGCCGCCGCCATCGGGTCCGGGTATGATTGATATCGCCATGGCCAAAGCCAGCCGGGATCTTTACAAACCGATCCAGAAGGCTTTTCCCCTGGAAGGCATTGTGTTGAAGAAAGAAGGTCAATTCATCTGGGTGGACCTGGGTTCGGATTGGGGCATCCAGAAAGGCCGGGGCATGATCATTTATAAGGGCCAAGGCCAGGAGATCCGGCATCCGGTTAGCGGCGAGGTGGTCGGTTATGAGCGGGAGGAAGTCGCGAAAGACCAGGCCTCGGATGTGACGCCGACGATGTGTAAAATGAAAGTAAGCAAGAAAGAAGCGAACCGGATCGAAGCGGGCGATCCGGTTCAGGCCAAGTTGGAATTATTTTATTAGCGCCGGATAATCGGCCTGGCCTTTTCTAAATCCCGGGTCGCTCCCGAGGGCTTCCCGGGATCTTTATTGGTTGAGGAGGATCGAAGCGTTGAGGCGGGGAATTTTGGGCTTTTGACCCAAGAATTTTAGATTTCGGATTGATGATGGTGGGGGGCAGAATCCAAGAGTTATTTTCTGAAGCCTCTGGCCTTGGCCGCTATCTTCCCGATTTGAGTTCCTGCAGGACCAGCTTGGCCACGGCCTTGAGGGTGTCGAACACGCCCTCGCCGGAGACCGCGCAAGCCTCGAAGTCGGGCACGGTGGTGGGGTTGAGCAGCTTTTTCAGCTCGTCGAGCGGCGCCGAATTGGGGAGGTCGCGCTTGTTGTATTGGACCACGTAGGGGATCTTGTCCAGGTCGTAGCCGTGCTCGGTCAGGTTGGTGCGCAGGTTTTCCAGGCTCTCGATGTTGGCTTCCATCCGCTCGATCTGGGAGTCGGCGACAAAGACCACCCCGTCCACCCCTTTCAGGATCAATTTCCGGCTGGCGTCGTAAAAGACCTGGCCGGGCACGGTGTAGAGGTGGAAGCGGGTGCGGAAGCCGCGGATCTCGCCCAGGGAAAGGGGCAGGAAGTCGAAGAAGAGGGTGCGCTCGGTCTCGGTGGCCAGCGAGATCATTTTGCCCTTGGCCTGGGGATTGGTTTTGTTGTAGATATACTGGAGGTTGGTGGTTTTCCCGCACAGGCCCGGACCGTAATAGACGATCTTGCAGTTGATCTCCCGCGACGAGTAATTGATGAACGACATGCCGCTTTAACTCCTGCTCTTCTTTCTCGCCCCTGCTTTCCGCCCCGGTGCCCGATCGCTATTCCCGGAAGAGGTTGTCAATGTCTTCATCGGTAATCTCGGCAAAGGGCGAGACCCCGCCGACTCCGGCGGCTTCGGCCTCGGCCTTTTTCATCAACTGGTCGAAGATTCCGGCCAGCTCTTCGCCGCACTTCTTGACCCGGAGCCGGACCAAGCCCAGCGAAGAACGGTCGTCGAAGATCACCACCAGGATCACCCGCTGGCCGATCAAGGAGATGTGCAGGTTATCGCGCTCGCCCTCGTGGAACAAGATGGAGAACTCCTTCTCGCCCAGGAGCTTGGCCAGCCCGCCGGTGGCGGCGATGTTGCCGGCGGTGAGCGAGGCCAGGGAGGTGGTGTCCAGGTTTTCCACTTCCCCGCAGGCGGCGATCATCTGGCCGTTCTTGTCCACCAGAAAAACCACCTTGGCATTGGCGTCCTTGACCAGCTTGTCAATCACCGCCGAAATCTTGTGGAATTCCTCCTCATACATGACCATGCCAGGGCCAGCCATCCTCGTTCTCCTTGTCCTTCAAATGGGCCGCAAAAAGTGACTTTACTCTAACAAACCTCTTTAGAAATGGCAAGCACTTTTTTTCGATTTGCCCGCCACCACTTCCTTGGACAGCCTCCTGTAGGGGCGCGATTTATCGCGCCCTCGGCGGACCGGGCGCAATGAATTGCGCCCCTACTATTCGTTCTCCCCGCTAACCGGGGCCGACAAAAAGCGGCGTCAAGCCGCCGCACTCCCTGCCAAACCCTACCGGCAGTCCGGGCAGACCTGGAGTTTCTCATAAGGCACCCCGGTCTTTTTTTCGATCCACTGGAGCTGGAAGACCGGCGCAAAATAGCGCCCGCAGGCTGCGCAGGTCTGCATCTCGAACTGTTTGCTCCAGATCTTCCGCACCGGGCCCTCGTCCTTCATCACGATGATGTTGGTGGGGCAGGAGAAGACGCAGGCCCCGCACCCGATGCAGGTCTCCGAGGCCTCCAGGAAGGGAGTGCCCACCCTTTTCGCGATCCCCCGCTGGGCAAAGCCGAGCGCGTTCACCCCCACCACCTCGGCGCAGGTCCGCACGCACAGCCCGCAGAGGATGCAGCGCTGGTGGTCCGAATCCTCCCCGAAGCGCGACACGGTCACCCCCTGCTCCGCAGCCAGCTTCCGGATCTCCGGCGCTTCCGGGTGCCGGGCCAGATAAAGCTCCAGCACCATCTGGCGCACCCGCACCGCCCGCTCCCCGTCGGTCCGCACCTGAAGCCCCTCCGAGACCGGGAACAGGCAACTGGTCACGATCCGCTTACGGCCCCGCTCTTCCACTTCCACCATGCACAGCCGGCAGCGGCCGTCCGGCGAAAGCGTATCATTATGGCAGAGCGTGGGCAGCTCGATCCCCAGCGACCGCACCGCCTCCAGGACATAGGCGCCTTCCCGCGCCTGGACCTGCTTCCCGTCAACCGTCAGTTGGACCATTAAAACCATCCTCTTACCATCGCCGTATTCTCGCACATCCTCTTGCAGGTAGGGGCATGGCAGACCATGCCCCTACGATTGAATTTCACATCCGCACCACCGAGTCGAACTTGCACACCTCGTAGCAGATCCCGCACTTGATGCAGAGCTTGGGATCAATCAGGTGGTGCTTCTTCTTTTCTCCGCTGACCGCCTTCTGCGGGCAATTGGTGGCGCAGACGTGGCAGCCGGTGCACTTCTCCTTATCAATCGAATAGGTGATCAGCGCCGTGCACACCCCGGCCGGGCAGCGCTGGTCCCGGATGTGCGCCTCGTACTCCTCCCGGAAATACTTGATCGTGCTCAGCACCGGGTTGGCCGCGGTCCCGCCCAAGGCGCAAAGGCTCCCCCAGGTCATGGCCTCGCCCAACTCCTCCATCAGCTTTAGGTCGCTCTCCTTGCCGAAGCCGGTGGTAATCGCGCTCAGGATCTGCTTCAGCCTTCTCAGCCCCTCCCGGCAGGGCACGCACTTGCCGCAGCTTTCCTCTTCCAGGAACTTGACGAAATAGCGGGCCACGTCCACCATGCAGTCGTTCTCGTCCATCACGATCAGCCCGCCCGAGCCCATCATCGAGCCGTGCTCGGTCAGGGTGTCGAAGTCAATGGGCAGGTCGGCCAGGCTGGCGGGGATGCAGCCGCCCGAAGGCCCGCCGGTCTGGATGGCCTTGAACTTCTTGTCGTGGAGGATGCCGCCGCCCACCTCGAAGACCAGGTCGCGGATCGAGATGCCCATCGGCACCTCGACCAGGCCGGTGTTCTTGACCTTGCCCACCAGGCTGAAGACCTTGGTGCCGGTGCTCTGCTTGGTCCCGATCTGGGCGAACCACTCCCAGCCGCGGGCGATGATCTCCGGCACGTTGGCCCAGGTCTCCACGTTGTTCAGGTTGGTGGGCTGGTCTAATAGGCCCCGCTCCACCGTGTGCACGTATTTGGCCCGCGGCTCGCCCGCCCGGCCCTCCAGGCTGGCCATCAGCGCGCTCGATTCGCCGCAGACAAAAGCCCCGCCGCCCCGGTTGATCTTGACCCGGAAATCAAAGCCCGAGCCCAGGATGTTCTCGCCCAAAAGCCCGGATTTCTCCGCCTGGGCAATCGCCTGCCGCAGGTTGCGGACCGCCAGCGGGTATTCGTTCCGCACGTAAATGTAGCCCTCGGCCCGGCTCTTGCCTTGGCCGATGGCGTAGGCGCCGATGATCATCCCCTCCAGCACCGAGTGCGGGTCGCCTTCCATCACCGAGCGGTCCATGAAAGCGCCGGGGTCGCCCTCGTCGCCGTTGCACACGATGTAGTGCACCTCGCCCGGGGCGTTGCGGCAGCTCCGCCACTTGCGGCCGGCCGGGAACCCGCCCCCGCCCCGGCCCCGCAGCCCCGACTTCTCAATCCAGGCGATGATCTCCTCCGGGTCCAGGGTCAGGGCCTTGGCCAGGGCCGAGTAGCCGCCCTCGGCGATGTAGTCCCCGATCTCCAGCGGGTCAATCCGCCCGTTGTGGCGGAGCACGATCCGGTGCTGCTTGGCGTAAAACGGGATTTCCTCGTAGTGGACTTTTTTCTCCTTGGTGCCGGGATCGGTGTAGCAAAACCGCTCGACCAGATCACCTTTGCTCAGGGTGGTCTCCACGATCTCGGCCGCGTCCTTGTCCGGTTGCTTGCGGCCGACCCGCTCGTAAAAGATACCTTGCGGGTCTATCGTCACCAGCGGCCCGTGCTCGCAAAACCCGTGGCAGCCAGAGAGCTTCAGCTCCACTTTCGCCTTCAGCCCGTTCTGCGCCACGGCCTGGGCTAACGCCCGGGCCAGCTTCTCGCTGCCGTTGGACAAACACCCGGTCCCGCCGCAGACCGTGACCCGGGTCTTCTTGGGGTCGCGCTTCTTCAAGAGCGAAGCCCGAAGCCTGGTTAAATCTTCTGCGGTTTGAATCCGTACGCTAGGCATATATTCCCTCTCCAACCCTGCCGGCGGCTATTTATACTTCTGGATCAACTTCTTCACCCCGACCGCGGTCATCCCGCCGTGGTTGTCCTCATCCACCTTGACCAACGGCGCCATCGCGCAAGCGCCCAGGCAGTTGACCGTCTCCAGGGTAAACTTGCCATCCTGGCTGGTCTGACTGACTTCCACGCCCAACTCGCGCTGGAAGGCCTCCACGATCCGGGGCCCGCCCCGCAAGTGGCAGGCGGTGCCCAGGCACACCGTGCAGATGTGGTCGCCCTTGGGCACCAGGCTGAAGGACTTGTAAAAGGTGGCGACCTCGTAGACCCGGGTCAGGGGCACGCCCACTTTCTCCTGGATCCGGTGAAGCGCCTCCCCCGGCAGGTAATGATACTTGGCTTGCACGTCCTGGAGCATCCCGATCAGCGAGCTCGGCTCGGCATCATATTCCTTGATGACCTTGTCCACTTCCTTGAGGTTGACCGGCTTGCCCATCGTCATCCCTTCTTCACGTTCACGCATTTTGCTTTCAGCTTTTCCCAGTCCGCACTCACCCGCTCCTGGATCTGGTTGACCATGTCCTCGGTCAGGTGCCGGAAGCGGCCGTGGCCCTTGAAATATTCCTTGACCGGGAGGAGCTTCAGAAAATCCTTGCTCAGAAAATACTCGCCGTTCACCACCTCGTAGAGCGGAAACGCCCCGGTCTCCACCGCCAGCCGGCCGTATTTGATCGCGGTCCGGGGCGGGATCCGCCACCCGGTCGGGCACACCGAGAGGATGTGCACGTAAGCCGGGCCCGGGGTCTCGATCGCCCGGCTGGCCTTCTCGAACAAGTCCTCCGGGTAACTCGAGCAGGCCGTCGCCACATACGGTATGTCGTGCGCCGCGGCGATGGCCGGCATGTTCTTTTTCCAGGTGGTCTGGCCCGGAATCCGCTTGCCCGCCGGCGAGGTGGTGGTGGCGGCGCCAAAGGGCGTGGCGCTGGAGCGCTGGATCCCGGTGTTCATATACGCCTCGTTATCGTAGCAGAAGTAGGTGAAGTTGTGCCCCCGCTCGAGCGCGCCCGAGAGCGCCTGCAACCCGATGTCCGAGGTGCCGCCGTCGCCGGCCATCCCGGCCACATGGATCTTCTTCCGGGGCAGCTTGCCCTTCTTCATCAGAATCTTCAGCCCGGCCTCGATCCCCGAAGCCACCGCGGCCGCGTTCTCAAAGGCCACGTGGATCCAGGGCACCGCCCAGGCCGTGGTGGGCAGGGGCGAGCTCACGATCTCCATGCACCCGGTGGCCATGGCCACCACCGAGTTCCTGCCCAGCGCCTTCATCACGATCCGCACCGCCAGCGCCTCGGCGCAGCCCTGGCAGGCCCGGTGCCCGGAGCAAAAATACTCCTCCCGCGGCAACAAGACCGGCGAATACAGTTCCAGGTTTCTCATCCCCGCACCCCGTAAATCAGATAGTCGTCTTCCTTGCCCTCCGCCACCTTGGCCTTGGCCTGCTCCACCATCTGCTCGAAATCATTCGGCTGCACGTCCCGGCCGGCCAGGCCCGCGATCATGTTGACCACCCGCGGCGGTTTCTTGGCGTGGTAAAGGGCGTTGCGCAACTCCGAAGCCACCGGCCCGCCCGGCCCGCCGAAAGAGATGGCCCGGTCAATCACCAGGAGCAGCTCGGCCTCTTCCACCGCCTTACGGAATTCCTCGAAGGGGAACGGCCGCCAGAGCCGGAGCTTGACCAGCCCCACCGACTCGCCCTCTTCGCGCAGGGCGTCCACCGCCAACTGGGCGGTCTGGCCCAGGCAGCCCATGGTCACCAGCAGGATCTTGGCCCCCTCGGTCTGGTAAGTCTCGACCGGACGGTAGCGCCGGCCGGTCACCTGCAAGAGCTCTTCCCAGGCCTTGAGGATGATGGCCTTGGACTTGAGCAGGGCCTGGTTCTGGGCCATTTTGGTTTCCGTGAACAGGTCGGGCATGGCAAAGGCGCCCATGGTCAGCGGCTGGTCGGGATGGAGCCGGTTCACCGGCGAGAAGGGCGGCAGGAACTTCTGCACCATCTCCTTGGTCCACGGCTCGATCGGCTCGATCACGTGGGAGAGGATAAAGCCGTCGAGGTTGACCGCCACCGGGAGGGAGACCGCCGGGTCCTCGGCCACCCGAAAGGCCCAGGGCATGTGGTCCACTGTCTCCTGGCCGTCTTCGACAAAGACCTGGATCCAGCCGCAGTCCCGCACGCTCATCACGTCCGAGTGGTCGTTCCAGATCGAGAGCGGGCCGGAGAGCGAGCGGTTGACCAGGGCCATCACCACCGGCAGCCGGAGGCTGGCCGCGATAAACATGATCTCGCTCATCAGGGCCAGCCCCTGCGAGCTGGTGGAGGTGAAGGTGCGCGCCCCCGCGGCCGCGGTCCCGCAGCACACGCTCATGGCCGAATGCTCGCTCTCCACCGGGATGAACTCCGCTTCCAGCTCCCCGTCCGCCACCAGCTCGGCCAGGTGCTCGACAATGTGGGTCTGGGGCGTGATCGGATACGCCGCGATGCAGTCGGTATCGCAGAGCGCGACCGCCTCCGCCGCGGCAATGCTGACTTCCATGCCCTCCCGAGCCATCTCAGCTTTCCTCCACCAGGCTGATCGCCATCGGCCAGCACTCGGCCGCGCAGATGCCGCACCCCTTGCAGTAGTCCAGGTCCACGGTGTAAAAGCCGTCGGGCTTGCGGACCACGGCCGCGTCCGGGCAATAGACCCAGCATAGACCGCACTTGATGCATTTCGCTTCGTCCCACACCGGCCGGGCCGAGCGCCAGGTCCCGGTGTGATACTCCCTGGAGCTGCCCGGCTCGGCCACCACGCAGCCCGGGAGCAGCTCCTTCCAGGTGTATTGGTCCATGGGTTTGGCCAACGTCGTTACTCCTTGATCTGAGTTTCCTGATAGGCCCGCTCGCAGGCGGCGAGGTTGCGGTCCGCCACCCGGCCGAAGCGGCGCTGCAGGGGTTCTTTCATGCTCGCGAGCTTGACCACCTCGGTGCCCCGGATCAAGGCCCCGAGCATGGCGGTGTTGGTGATCGGGAGCTTGAGGACCTCCCGCGCGATCGTGCTCGCGTCCACCAGGCCCAGCCGACACTTGAACTTGTATTTCTTGCGCAGCTCTTCGGCCGGTTGGTGAGTATTCAAGATCAGCAGGCCGTCTTTCTTCAGGCCGTGCGAAGGGTCGAGGATCTCGAGCAGGCTGGGGTCCAGCACCACCGCCACGTCCGGCTCCAGGATCTGGGCCCGCAAGAGAATCCGGCTCGAGTCCACCCGGCAGAACGAGAGCACCGGCGCTCCCCGCCGCTCCGGCCCGAAGCTGGGAAAGGCCTGGCCGAACTGGCCTTCCGCAATCGCCGCCCGCGCCACCAACTCGGCAGTCGTCACCGCCCCTTGGCCGCCGCGGCCATGGAATCGAATTTCCAGCATGGTTCGGATTACTCCCCCAGAAGTTGTCGCTGAACTCCTACGCTATATACCATAGACTTCCGGTGAAATCAAAAACTCTCCGGTTCACTCGCCCATCTGCCGCCGGCCCCGGATCGCCTGGTTCAGGCTCCCGGAATCCAGGTATTCCAGGTCGCCGCCCACCGGGATGCCCCGGGCCAGGCGCGAGACCTTGACCGGCAGCCCTTGCAACTGCTCGGCCAGGTAAACCGCGGTGGCGTCGCCCTCCACGTGGGGGTTCAGGGCCAGGATGACTTCTTTCACCTCGCCCGCCTGGAGCCTCCGCCAGAGCGCATCCAGGGTCAACTGCTCCGGTCCCCGCCCCAGGAGCGGAGACAGGGTGCCATGGAGCACGTGGTAAAGACCGCGAAAGCTCTGGGCCCGCTCCAGCGCCCGCACATCGTGCGGCTCTTCCACCACCATCAGCAGGGTGCGGTCCCGCTCCGGGTCCGCGCAAATCCGGCAGGGATCGCTCGCGCCCAGGTCCTGGCATTGCCCGCAGCGGAGCACCTGGTCCGGGAGTTCGGCAATGGCGCGGCCCAATTCCCGGGCATAATCCGGGCTGCCGCGGAGCAGGAAATAGACCAGCCGGCTGGCGGACTTGTCGCCCAGTCCGGGCAAACGGGCGAGCAGCGCCACCAGGCGGGCGATGGGATCCGGGCTCACTTGGTTTTAATCTCCTCGATCTTGGCGTCGAGTTTTTCCTGAAGCTCTTTCACCAAGGGGTTCTCCATTGCTTCCCGCCGCAGCTTGTCCGCTTCCAGATACTTATGCCGGGGCGCCGGGGGTTCCTCTTCCAGGTTCTCCTCCAAGACCACCACCCGGTGCCCGGCCCCGAAAAAGCCTTCCACCAACTGGTTGAGCTTGGGCGCATTGCCTTTGCTGGTCAGCCGCAAGAGGCCCAAACTATCCGGCGCAAAGGCCACCCGGACCTCATTGCCGCTCACTCCCCGGAACCTCCCGCCCCCCAGCAAGGCGGCCAGCTTGGGATCGTGTTCCTGGGCATGGGCCAGGAACTGTTCCCAGGCATTCCCGGCAGCCGGGGCCGGCTTTGCCACTGGAGTCGAACCCTGTTCTCCCGAAGCCGGGCCCGCGGGTTCGAACAGGGGCGGGTCCGCCTTGGGATCGCTCGCACGGGCGGCGGGCGCGGATCCCAGCCGGGCCTCAAGCTCCCGGATCTGTTCCAGGATTTCGGGGATCGGCACCACGGGTTTGAGGTGGGCCATTTTGGCCACGGTCATCTCCAGCACCAGCCGCGGCTGGTTCGAGTGGGCCATGGCCTGCTCCCCTGCCACCAGGAGATCGAAGAGCAGGAGCAAGGTTTCCTGGCTCGCCTTTTCCGCCTGGGCCTGCACCTCCCGCAACTCGTCTTCCACCAGGTCCATCAGCCGCTCCGGCGCGTCGGCCAGCTTGGCCACGGCCAGGTTGCGGAAATGGCCGATCAGCTCCCGGCAGAACTGGCGCACGTCGTAGCCGTAGCCGAAGACCTCATCCACCACGGTGAGCGCGCGCTTGGCGTCGCCGGAGAGGACCGCGGCGGAGAGCTCGGTGAGGAACTTGCGCTGGGCCAGACCCAGGATCTGCACCACCTGTTCGCGGCCGATCTTGGCGCCGGCAAAGCTCGCCACCTGATCCAGCAGGCTCAAGGCGTCGCGCATGCTCCCTTCCGCCTCCCGGGCCAGGATGCGGAGCGCCTCCGGCTCCGCGGCCAGCTTTTCCTGGGCAGAGATTTTTTCCAGCCGCTCCTGGATCAGGGCCAGAGGAATCCGCCGGAAATCGTAACGCTGGCAGCGGGAGTGGATGGTGACCGGGACCTTGTGCGGCTCGGTGGTGGCGAAGATAAAGACCACGTGCGCCGGCGGCTCTTCCAGGGTCTTGAGCAGCGCGTTGAAAGCGCCGGCCGAAAGCATGTGCACCTCGTCAATGATGTAAATCTTGTAGCGGCCGGACGAGGGCATGTAGCGCACGGTTTCCCGGAGCGCCCGGACGTCTTCCACGCTGTTGTTGGAGGCGCCGTCAATCTCCTGCACGTCCACCGCGCTGCCGGCGGTGATTTCCTGGCAGGGCCCGCAGGCGCCGCAGGGCTCGGCAGTGGGGCCTTTCTCGCAATTGAGCGCCTTGGCCAGGACCCGGGCCAGGGTGGTCTTGCCCACGCCTCGGGCGCCGGTGAAGAGGAAGGCATGGGCGACGCGGCCGGTCTTGAGCGCATTGGTCAGGGTTCGGGTGATGGTCTCCTGGCCGATGATCTCGTCAAAATTCTGCGGCCGCCACTTGCGGGCTAATACCAGGTAAGACAAATCTTCTTCCTCCACCTGAAAAGCGGAGAGGGATAAAAAAGATTTAACCACAAAGGCACAAAGACACAAAATCTTTTTGGCTTTTATTGCTTAGTGCCTTCGTGTCTTTGTGGTAAAAATTCTTCCCGCTCCCACCGCTGACAGCCCGGCGACCCGGCAACACACGAGCAATCCGACTACCGTTGCTTCCTTCCGGACCTGGCGGGGTTTGCCGGCGCCCGTTGTGCCGGACCGGACTGTCAGCGCTGGAGGCGGTAGGATTCTCACGCCAAGACGCGAAGAAGCAAAATGCTCAAGATCATGAAAACCACCAAGACATGAGGCGCACAAATTAAAGAGCACCTCTTGCTCATGTTGATGGCTTCGTGTTTTGGTGTCTTGATGGTTAAACTCTTCTCTTCGCGTCTTTGTCCCTTTGCGCCTTGGCGTGAAAATCTTGATTTTCTGGCGGAGAGAGGGGGATTCGAACCCCCGAGGCAGGTTTTAGCCCGCCTGCGCGATTTCCAGTCGCGCTCCTTCGGCCAACTCGGACATCTCTCCGCGGTCAACTCTTTTCTTACCACAAAGGCACAAAGACACAAAAAAGAAAAGAAGAAAACCTTTTTCTAACCTCTTGAGCTTGGTGCCTTTGTGTCTTTGTGGTGAAAAAATCATTCCTGGCGGAGAGGGAGGGATTTGAACCCCCGGTGCAGCAAAGCCGCACAACAGATTTCGAGTCTGCCGCAATCAACCACTCTGCCACCTCTCCGCGGCCGGTTGTCGGTTCACGGTTGGCGGTTCGCGGTTTCCAGAAAGAAGTTCTTTCCGCCAACTGCCAACCGTCAACTCTTTTTCCTCAATTGCGCAAAGAACCGGCTCAGCCGCTCCTGGCATTCCTCGGCGCAGACGCCCGGGATCACTTCCAGACGATGGTTGAGCCGCGGATCTTCCAGGAGGCGATACAAACTCCTCACCGCGCCGGCCTTGGGATCGTCGCACCCGTAAACCAGGCGCCGGACCCGGGCCAGGACCAGCGCGCCCGCGCACATGGGGCAGGGCTCGCAGGTGACATACATGGTGGCCCCGTTGAGCCGCCAGCTTTGGAGCTTGCGCGCCGCCTGGCGGAGCGCGATCATTTCGGCGTGGGCGGTGGGGTCGTGCTTGGCTTCGCGGAGGTTATAGCCCCGGCCCACGATCTTTCCGCCCGACACCACCACCGCGCCCACCGGCACCTCGCCCCGGGCCGCGGCTTGGTCGGCCTGGCGCAGGGCGGCCTGCATGTAACGGAAATCGAGCGCCGAGGTGCCCCGGTCCATAAAATTAGAAAAAGGCGTTTTCGCCTTGTCTTCGGGGAAATGGTACGCCCAGGAGGATTCGAACCCCCGACCTAGTGGTCCGTAGCCACTCGCTCTATCCAGCTGAGCTATGGGCGTATCCCACGGAAAGGTTAACTGGTTTTCGAGAGACAGTCAAGGCAGCGGTCAGGCTTCTAAAAAGATCTTGAGCTTCTTGGCCCGGCTGACGTGGCGGAGCTTGCGAAGCGCCTTGGCCTCGATCTGCCGGATGCGCTCGCGGGTCACGTCAAAGTCCTGACCCACCTCTTCTAGGGTGTGGTCCGACTTCTCCCCGATCCCAAAGCGCATCCGCAGCACCTTCTCTTCCCGGGGAGTGAGGGTATTGAGCACATCCCGGGTCTGGTCCTGCAGGCCTTGCTTAATCACCGCTTCCGAGGGAGAGATGATCGCCTTATCCTCGATGAAATCGCCCAGCCGCGAGTCTTCTTCCTCCCCGATCGGGATCTCCAGGCTGATCGGCTCCTTGGCGATCTTGAGCACCTTGCGCACCTTCTCCAGCGGCAACTCCATTTTCTCCGCGATTTCCTCCGGCGTCGGCTCCCGGCCCACCTTCTGCACCAGGTAGCGGGAGGTCCGGATCAACTTGTTGATGGTCTCGATCATGTGCACCGGGATGCGGATGGTCCGGGCCTGGTCCGCAATCGCCCGGGTGATGGCCTGGCGAATCCACCAGGTGGCATAGGTCGAGAACTTGTAGCCCCGCTGGTATTCAAACTTGTCCACCGCCCGCATCAGCCCGATGTTGCCCTCCTGGATCAGGTCCAGGAACTGAAGCCCGCGGTTGGTGTATTTCTTGGCGATGTTCACCACCAGGCGCAGGTTGGCCTCCACCAGGTCGGCCTTGGCCTGCTTGGCCTGGGCCTCGCATCGTTCCATCTTCTCCAGCACCGCCTTGAGCTGCGATCCCTTCAGGCCCGACTCTTTTTCCACCCGGGCGATCTTGCGCTGGGCGTTCTTGAGGTTGGCCGCATACTGGGTCAGCCGCTCCAGCGAATAGCCCAGCTTCTGCTCCACCGCCCGCCGCTCCCGCGCTCCCCGCCGAGCCTTGCGCAGGGCCTGGTGCAGCTCCTTGGAGTTGACGCCCACCGCGCGCTCGGCCTGGTGGATATCCCGCTCCGCACCCTCCACCCGCCGGACCATGATCTTGATCCGCTCCAGCAGCCGTTCCCGGTCGCGGTCGCTCAGGTTCACTTCCTGCATCTGGATCAGGAGCTTCTCCCGTTTCTTGGCCAGCTCTTGCAGCTGCTTGTGCCGGGCCCGCTCCGAAAGCCGCGCCCGCCTCACCCGCTGCTCTTCCTGGCGCAGGTGCGCATCCTGCTTGGCGATCTTCTTGACCGTGGCCAGCATCTGCTCGCGCAGGCCGTTGTCCTCGGCCTCCGGCTCCACATCGTCCTCTTCGCTCTCCTCGCTCAGCTCCCGCGCCCGGGCTTTGCCGTTTTCCATGCGCTCGCCCAGATGGATCAACTCCCGCACCGCGAAGCTGCAGCTCAGGATGGTGCGCATCGTCTCCCGCTTGGCGTCCTCGATCCGCTTGGCGATTTCCACCTCCCCGTCCCGGGTGAGCAGTTGATAGGACCCCATCTCCCGCAAATACATGCGCACCGGATCCACCGAGCGGCTGATCGAATCCAGGTCAATCTCCTCTGCCTCGGCCGCTTCCTCCTCCAACTCCTCCTTTTCATCCGGCTCCAGGGCCTTGAGCGGCACAGGCGGGGTCTGGTCCACGATCTTGATGTCCATCTCCCCGAACATCGTCATCAAGTCATCAAGCTGGTCGGAGTTGATCATGTCGTCGGGCAGGCCGTCGTTGACCTCATCGTAAGTCAGGTAGCCCTTGGACTTGCCCTGATCAATCAGTTTGTTGATCCGCCCCAGATTTTTCTTCTTGGTCATCCAGGTTCTCCTTAAAGAACAAAGCCTCGCCCGGCTGCGGCCAAGGGCGGCTCGATACTTCCCTTAATCAGCCCCCTCGCCTTTCGGCCCGGCCATCTCCCGCTCCTGTCGTTCCAGCTCTTGCTTCTTCAATTGCAGATCGTGAAAACGCCCGAGGTCCCGGGGGTCGGCCGCGTGGATCTCCCTAGTAATCAGACGCTTTTCGTCCCGGATTCGTTGCAACCGCAAACCTTGCACCGTGTCCCGCGCCGAACGGTCCACCTCTTCCGCCGACTCTCCCCGGTTCTCCAAAATCAGGCGGCTGACCAGGTCCGGCACCGGCGAAGCGTCGAACCGGTGCAAGAGCACCGCCGGGTCGGCCTGGCCCTTGGACTCGATCTGGCCCAGGGTGAGCTGGCAGAACTCGCGCAGCTCGGGCGAGGGAAGATCCTCCACCGTGCCGCCGACTTTTACCAGCGGCGCGACCCGCGGGTGATGCAGCAACAGATAGAGCAGGTTTTCCTCGGACGCGGAAAAGTCTCCGGAACCGGCCGAAGCCGCGGAAGCGTCTCCGCTTTGCGCCGGCGCAAACATCCGCCGCCGCACCTCCGCCTCCGGCACCCCTGCCTTTTCGGCCAGGCGGCGGGCATAGAGGCCGCGCTCGATGGGGTCGCGGATCCGGGACAGGATCGGGCCGATCGCCTTCACCGCTTGCGCCACCTGGGCGGGCGCGGTCCCGGCCGATTTCAACTCCCGGTCCATGAAAAAATCCACCAGGCTGGGCGCCGCCGAAAGCCGGGCGACGAACGCCTCGGCCCCGGCCACGCGCACGAAATCGTCCGGGTCCTGGCCCTCGGGCATCAGGGCGATCCGGGGCGCGAGCCCCTCGTCGAGGAAAACCTCGAGCGCGCGCAGGCTGGCCTTGACGCCGGCCTCGTCGGCGTCAAAGACCAGGAAGACATTCTGGGTGTAGCGCCGCAGGAGGCTGGCATGGTCCGAAGTCAACGCGGTGCCCAGGGTGGCGACCGTATAGGCGATGCCATGCTGATTAAGGGCGATCAGGTCCAAATACCCTTCCACCACCACCACCCGGTCCTGCCGGCGGATCGCCTCCTTGGCCAAATCCAGACCGTAAAATCCCTGACCCTTTTTAAAGACCGCGGTCTCGGACGAGTTCAGGTATTTGGGCTCCCCTTCCCCAAACACCCGGCCGCCAAAGCCCCGCACCCGGCCGGAAACGTCCCGGATGGGGAACATCACCCGGTGGCGGAACCGGTCGTAATAGCCGCCGCTTTCCTTGGCGATGACCAAGCCGGCCTCGTGGGCCAGGCGGTCCGGCACTCCCTGGCCTTTTAAGTAGTTCAATAGGCTGTCCCAGCTCTCCGGGGCGAAGCCCAGGCGGAAGCGCTCGATCACTTCGCGGCTCAAGCCTCGGCCGAGCAGGTAATCAAGACCGGCCCGGCCGGCCGGAGAAGCCAGGAGTTGATGCTGGAAGAAACCTTCGGCCAATTCATTGGCCCGGAACAGCCGGCCCCGCGATTCCTGGGCTTTTAGTTCCTCGGGGGTGGGCTCGGTCTCGGGAATAGTCACTCCGGCCCGCGCCGCCAGCTTGCGCACGGCTTCGGGAAAGCTCAACCCCTCCATCTTCATGAGGAAGCCGAAGGAATTGCCGCTTTCGCCGCAGCCGAAGCAGCGGAAGATTTGCATGCCCTCGTGCACGTTGAAAGAAGGAGTCTTTTCCTTGTGAAAGGGGCAGAGACCCTTGTAACTGGCTCCGGTCCGCTTCAGGGTGACGTAGTCGGAGACCACCTCACGAATACTGATGCGATCCTTGACCTGCTGGATGATTTCTTCCGGAATCCGACCGCTCATCCAACCCTCTTCGCCGCCTCCGCCCTGTCTCCTCAAGCGCCAGGGAGGATGTTTTCCCCTCCCCGCCGTCACACCCTCAGAAGACGAAGCCAGCCCTGGCGGAAGCAAGGGACGGGTGTGAGCCTGCGTCTGCACTACGCTGCAATTCAGAAGTGGAAGTGAGAAATCTGGTCACCTGGGATCTGGGCCGCCCCGCATTTCCCCGGCTGGCGGCCGGCCTCGACTCGAGGGAAAAATTCATTCGCTTCTTGCCCGGCTGATTCCACCTCGAACCTCAAGCCTGAATCAGGAAAAAGGCGCCCCTGAAATCGCGCTCTTGCAGCCGGCTGGCCCGGGCCCTTGCTCCTTTCACCTCAAGCCCAACTGCCCCTGGCGCGGAAGGGATTAACGCCCGTAAGCCTGCTGCCGCTGCTGTTTGCGCATTTTCTTCATCAACCGCTTGCGCGCGGCGATGGCTTTGCGTTTCCGTTTGACGCTCGGTTTTTCGAAGTGCTCGCGTTTGCGAACTTCGGAAAGGATCCCCGCTTTCTCGCATTGCTTTTTAAAGCGCCGCATCGCGCTTTCAAATGATTCGCTTTCTTTGACTTTGATACCCGGCATCCCTGCTCATCCCCCCTCCCTTGGCCGGACGGGACTCACTCTAGTTTAACCCTAATAAGATAATGGCAGTAAAAGAATTTGTCAAGAAAAATTGGGAGTCCATTTCTTCATGGCTGAGAAGGCAAGATACCCCGGGGCAGGTCGGAGTTGTTCGGGCTCGGCTCGGACGGGATGAACTCGTCCGGCGCTTCCTTTATATAAAGCCCGAAGCGGCGAGCCTCATCCTGGTAAGAACCTTTAGCCAGGCGGATCTGGCCCAGGGGCTTGACCACGATCGCCGCGGCGCCGTCCACCGGGCACTTGTGCTCGCACCAGCCGCAGCCGTTGCAGCGATCCTCCATCACCACCGGCCGGGGCCGGCCCTCCAGGGTCTTGAACACGATCGCGTTGTAGGGGCAGCACTCGTCGCAGACCAGGCACAGCCGGTCCTGCTCCCAGGCGATGCACTTTTCCTTGAGGATCACCGCGGTGCCGAGCTTGGCGTAGCGCTTCTCTTCCAGGTCCAAAGGCCGGATCGCGCTGGTGGGGCAGACCTGGCCGCAGACGTTGCAGAGCTGCTCGCAGCCGGCCAGCCGCATCTGGTGCCGCGGCACCCACAGGCCGGAGAGCCCCCGGGTCCAGCCGTCGGGCTGGAGGGTGTTGGTGACGCAGGATTTCACGCACTCGCCGCAGCGGACGCAGGTGGCAAGGTAAAGCGGCTCGGGCAGGGCGCCGGGCGGCCGGAGGATCTGGTCGTCTCTGGCGTTGCCGGAAAAAGAGGTCTTGGCGGCCAGGGCGAGCGCCGCGCCCGAGGCTCCGGCGATCAGCACCTCCCGCCGGCGCAGGTCCACTTCCAGGGGCTGGCCTTTTCCGGGTGAGCGGAGGGGGTAAGCGATGGCGCCTTCCGGGCAGACGTCGCGGCACACCAGGCACTTGATGCAGTCTTCCTCCCGGTCGGTCCAGGCCTGGTCGCGGATGGCGCCGGCGGGGCATTCGCGATAACACTTGGCGCAGTCGGTGCAGGCGTCGGAAACGGTCTTGCGCCAGAAGTTGAAGCGGGAGCAGAGCCCGAGGAGCGCGCCGAGGGGGCAGAGGTTGCGGCACCAGAAGCGGCGCTGGAAGGCGCTGAGGAAGAGGATGCCGGCGAAGATGGCGAGTGCGGCCAGGTTGGCGCCGAACCGGGGTTGGAGATAGGAAGTATATTCCAGGTCGGACCAGCCAAGGGGTTTGGCCACGGGCCGGAGGAGGTCGAGGCCGAGGTTGAGGACCAGGACATAGACCGGGTAGATCACATAAGAGTAGATGCGGGTGGCCAGAGGGATGGGGTCCAGCAAATAAAAAAGAGGGAGACCGGCGGCCGCGGCGGCGAGCGCCAAAGCCAGGAAGAGGTAGCCGAAGGGCCGGAAGCGGCGGTGCTCGGGGGTAAGCCGGGGCTTTTGTTTGCGGTAGAGGATTTTCTCGGAGATATCAATGGTGGTGCCGAGCGGGCAGAAGAAGCCGCAAAAGAGCCGGCCCAGGAGGACGGCGGAGGCGAGGACGACCAGGCCGAGGAGGAGGGAGACGATCAGGAGCCGGCCGGAGAGCATGGCGGAGATCCCGACCAGGGGATCGAGCCAGAGGAAGAGTTGGACCGGCACCCGGGGGTAATAGGAGTAGCGGGCGAAGTAGAGGAGGATCACGAAAAACAAAAGGAGTGCGTATTGAATGGCGCGTCGTAAGGACATGATAGAAATTGTTGATTCTTATCCTATCATGGCCTTGGCCAAACGACAACGGTGCTTATTGATAAAGTTTGCCAGGGCCTGCGACATAAAATGGGGTTTTAACCGGTCCGTTGTTCCCAAAATTCTTCGATCCGAGTTTGCCACGGCCTTGCCTACAAGAGAGAAATTTGCTAGATTAGCCAAATTAAGGGGAAGGGGGAGGGATTTTTATGCCGCTCAACCCAAAGCTGAAGGAGCTTCTGGTCTGTCCCAAGTGCCACGGGAATTTATCCGTGGTGGGGGATGACGAGGCCCTGGACTGCCCGGCCTGCCGGCTCCGCTACAAGATCGAGCGCTATCCGAATGAGGTCTTGATTCCCAACATGATCATTGAGCAGGCGGAGGATTTGTCCGGCCAGGGCCAGCGCTCAGGTTGAGTTCATGTCATCCGAATCGCCGGAACGCATCCTGGTGGTGCAGACCGCTTTCCTGGGCGACGTGGTGCTGACCACGCCGCTCCTCTCGGCCCTTCGCGCCAAGTATCCCCAGGCCCATCTGGCCTTGCTGACCACGCCGATGGGCCGGGACTTGCTCCAAGGCTTCCCGGCGCTCAATGAGATCATCGTTTTTGACAAGCGCCGGCGCGAGCGCGGCGCCCGGGCCACCCTGGCGCTGGCGCAGAAGCTTCGCCGGCTGGGCTTTGACCTGGCGCTGTGCCCGCACCGCTCGGCGCGCACCGCGATCCTGGCGCGGCTGGCCCAGATCCCGCATCGGATCGGGTTTCGCGATTCGGCGCTCCCTTGGCTCTACCATCACACCATCACCCGCGACTCTGGCCGGCACGAGGCGCTGCGCAACCTGCAACTCCTCGAACCCCTGGGCGGCCCGCCGCCGGAATTCACCCCGGCCCTGAGCCTGAAGTCTCCCCAGAGCTTCCAGCCCGAACGGCTGGAGCTTGCCGGCAACGGGCTCCGCGTGGGCCTGTGCCCGGGCAGTGTCTGGCCTACCAAGCGCTGGACCCCGCGCGGCTTTGCCCAGCTCGCGGACCTGCTGCACAAAAAGTTTCAGGCCAACGTCTTTTTGCTCGGGTCGCCGGAGGACGCGGCGGTGGCGGCGGAGGTGGAGGCGCTGTGCGAGCGGCCGGTGAGCAACCTGGCCGGCCGGACCTCGGTCCCGGAGTTGGTGGGCGTGATCGAGCGCATGAACGCCCTGGTGGCCAATGACAGCGCGCCGGTGCACATCGCTTCGGCCCGCCGCGTCCCGGTGGTCGCGATTTTCGGGCCCACGGTGCCGGCCCAGGGCTTTGCCCCGTTCTTCCCCCGCTCGGCCGTGGTGGAGCTAAAGCTCCCGTGCCGGCCCTGCGGGGCCCACGGGCCGCGGGCCTGTCCGCTCGGCCATTTCCGGTGCATGACGGAAATCGAGGCGGAACAGGTCTTGGCCTGCCTGGAGCCATTCCTTTCCCGCGCATGACCAAGCTTTCGGCGCTGGTGATCACCCTGAACGAGGAGAGGCGGCTCCCCGCCTGCCTGGAAAGCGTCCGCTTTGCCGATGAGATCGTGGTGGTGGACTCGGGCAGCACCGACCGCACCCTGGAGATCGCCCGCGGCTTCACTTTAAAAGTTTTTCACCAGGACTGGCTGGGCATGAACGGCCAGAAGGCGTTTGCGCTCGGGAAGGCGAGCGGCGAGTGGATCCTGAACCTGGATGCGGACGAGGCGGCGAGCCCGAGGCTAAAGCAGGAAGTGCAGGAGATCATGTCGCGCCCGCAAGTGGAAGAAGCCGGGTTCCTGATCCCCCGGCTCACTCATTACCAGGGCCGCTGGATCCGGCACAGCGGCTGGTATCCGGACCGCAAGCTCCGGCTGTTCCGGCGCGCCCGGGGTCGCTTCTGCGGAAAAGACCCGCACGACGAGGTGAAGGCGGACGGCCGGGTCGGCCGGCTGGCCGGCGAGATCCTGCATTGGACTTACGAGGACCTGGCCCACCAGGTTTCGGCGCTCAGCGCCTATGCTAAAGCCGCGGCCCGGGCCAAGCAGGAGGGCGGCGAGCGCTTTCGGCTCTTTCGTCTGCTCCTGCATCCGCCCGGGGCCTTTCTCCGCACCTATGTGCTCCAGCAGGGTTTTCGGGATGGTTATCCGGGGTTCTTGATCGCGGGCATGAACAGCTACTACACGTTCCTGAAATACGCCCGGCTCTGGGAACTGGAAAGCCTTCCCGCATCCGACCAAGGGCAGTCGTCATGAAGTCGCCCTTGGCCTCGCGCTCGGTCGGGGGGGTGGAGTGGCTGATCCGGCCGGAGTTCAGCCAGGCCCTGGAGCCGGTCCTCACCGACCTGGCCCTGCCGGTGGACAATCCCCGGCACACCGTGTTCAAGAACCAGCCGGGCGGGACCGCCATCTTTACCTTCAAGCCGAACCGGCCGGACTTGCCCTCGGAGCTGTTCGTCAAGATTTACCGCTATCCGGGGTGGCTCCCGCGTTTCCGCCGGCTGTTGGGGTATTCGCCGGCGCTTAAGGAGTGGGAGATGGCCCAGGTGCACGCCGAGCGCGGGCTGCCCGTGGCCCAGCACCTGGCCCGCGGCGTCCGCCGGCGCTTGGGCCTGGTGATCGAGGACCTCTTGCTCCAGGAATCGGTAGCCAATTACCATTCCTTTGATGAGTATTTCCGGACCACTTTCCGGCCCGAGCTGCCGGGGGTGTTGCCTGAGCACAAGCGGCAGGTGTTGCGCGACCTGGCCCAGTTGATCCGCAAGATGCATGACTGCGGCATCGTGCGGCCGGAACTGGACCCGCGCAACATCATGGCCACCCGCAAGCCGGGAGGGGGAGTGGCCATGATTTTCGTGGACCTGGCCCAGGCCCGGTTGCGCTCGGTCCCTCGCGCCGGTGCCGTTTCCTTCCGGGAGCGGCTGAATTCGCTCGCCCACCTCAACGAGACCCTTGCCCCCCTGCTGAACCGGGGTTACCGGATGCGTTTCTTCCGCAATTATTTCCGGCCCGATCAATTAACGGCCCGCCAGTTGGTGGAGCGGGTGGAAAAGATTGTTTACCGCTCCGAACAACTGGGCCGAGACCGCCTGTTCGTGGCCCGGCGGGACGTGCTCCGGCGCCGGCATCCTTATTATTGGTTTCGGGCCGGCGACTATCGGGTCTTCCTGATCGACTCGCTTTACGAGAACGAACTCATCGCCATCCTCGACGACCTGCCGCGGAAACCGGGCGAGCGGGCTCCGCTCCGGCTGAAGCTCCTGGGCGAGCCCCGGCCCCTGGAGGTGCAGGTGATCACCTGCGCCCCGGCCGGAGACCTGGCCCGGCGCTTCTCAAGCCCGGCCCGCTCGGCTTTTTGTCTGGCCGCGGGCCTGCGCGGCCGGCAGGTTCCCCACCGGGCGGTGGCGGCCGCGATCGAAGCCCGGTCCCGGCCGGGGTCCCGGCTGAGTTGGCTTTTAATGGAGCGGCCCGACGCTCCCGGCACGGTGAACCTGGCCGAATACCTGGCCCGCAAGGTGGCGGATGAATTCTCCGGCCTGACCTGGGACCGGACCGTGCTGCCCCGGCTGGCCCGCTTCATCCTCTGGCTCCAGGACATGAACCTGATCCATCTCCAGGCCACCGGCGAAAATATCTGGATCCGGCGGACCGCCGGAGGCGCCCACGACTTCCTGATCGGCGACCTCCACCTGCTGCGCGACTCGGTCCGGATCAGACTTCCGGCCGCAGCCCAATACCTGGCCGACCTCTTCTCGGTGCTCCCGATCTCCGAGTCCGACGGCTGGATGGTGGTGGAAGAATATCTCCGGTTTTCCCGGCGGTTCCGGGGCAAAAGCGAAGAGTTCCGGGAACGGTTCCGCCAGCGGGCCCGGGAATGGATGATCGTCCCGAGGGACCGTCCGTGAGCCGGCCGCGCTCCATCCTGATGGCGGCGCCGATCCGCTTTTTCAACGCTGAGGCCGAATACATCCGCAAGCTCAGCCTGGGGCTAATTGCCCGGGGCCACCGGGTGGTGATCCTGGGCCGGAAAGATTCCCCTTTGCTCGAGCGCGCCCGGAAAGAGGGCGTCCCCGTTTGCGACGGGTTTGACTTGGACTCCCTCTCCCCCCTGGTCCTCGGCCGGCAATCGCCGGCGCTCATGCATTACCTGGCCCAGGAGGGGTTCGAGGTGATCAACGTCCATCGTTCCGAGGGCTTCCTGTATCTCGCCTGGGCTGCCCGGCGCCTGCCACGGCCGCCGCTCATCGTCCGCACCCGGGGGGACATGCGGCCGGTGCGGCGCGACCCGCTGAACCGCCGGCTCTATAGCCGCTGGACCAGCCGGGTGATCGCCAGCAATGAGCTTTTACGCCAGGAGTTGATCGTGCGCCTGAAGCTGGACCCCCATCGGGTGCACACCGTGCGGTTCGGCCTGGATCCCGAGGAAGTGGTTCCGCGTCGGCCGGAGGAGGAGGTGCGCCGGGAGCTGGGGATCCCGGCTGCGGCCCGGGTGGTGGGCATGCTGGGCCGGATCGGCCCGGTCAAGGGGCACCGCTACCTCTTGGAAGCGGCGCCGGCCATTGTCCAGGCGGTGCCGGAGGCGGTGTTCCTGGTGCTGTATTCCATGGTCCAAAAGGAAAGCGATTTCCAGGAGCGACTAAAGGCTTCGCCGCTTAAGGGTCGGTTCTACCTGGTCGGACCGCGGCCGGACCCGGCGGACCTGATGCAACTGGTCGAGGTGGCGGTGATCCCCTCGGTCGGGAGCGAGGCCAACTGCCGGGTGGCCCTGGAATGGATGGCCCTGCAAAAACCCCTGGTCGCCTCCCGGGTGGGCGTGATCCCGGAACTGATTGAGCCGGCTGAAACCGGGTTCCTGCTCCTTCCCCGGCTGGCTCCGGCCCTGGCCGAAGCGGTCCTCTCGCTGCTGAAAAATCCGGAGCGGGCTTCTCGCATGGGAAAGGCCGGAAGGCGGAAGCTGGAACAGGAGTTTTCGCTCGGGCAGATGATCCGGCAGACCGAGGCAATCTTTGCGCAACCCTCGAATTTTCAAGGATTATGCCAATAAAAAATTTTACTTGACAAAGGTTTTGAATATGCACTATGATTAAGTTGGCTAATCTTCGGTCCAAGAGGGGGATAATTTTACTTTGAAGAAACGCTTTTATACTCTGCTGATCGTTCCTGACCTGACCAGCCAGGTGAAGCGACGGCGCGTTTCCTCCCACCTCGGATTCTTCCTTCTGGGAATAGTGCTTTTTTTCGCGCTGGGCTTTGGCCTGTCCACCTTCCGGGTGATCCAACTCCAGAGCCGGATGGACCGGCTGGCAGTCCTGGAGATCGAAAACCGCGACTTGAAACTGCAGATCCAGACCCTGGCCGACCGGGTGGACAATGTCAATGCCAAGCTCTCGCGCATCAACCAATTCAACCATAAAGTCCGGATGTTGACCGGCCTGGAAAAAGACACCGGCTATGAAGGCGGGATGGGCGTCGGCGGCCCGGAGGTGAGCGAGCTGCACCTGGCCTTGAACCGCAACCTCGACGCCGCTGAAGCCAAAGAGCTGCGCAAGATCCATTACGGCCTGGAAAGCCTCGACCGCCAGTTGATCCTTCAGGAGTTGAGTCTGCAGGAAGTCCAGGAATTTTTGGAGGACCGCCGCTCGATCATCGCCTCCACCCCCTCCATCTGGCCGACCATGGGCTGGGTGACTTCCGGCTTTGGCATGCGCAACTCGCCTTTCTCCCACCAGCGCAAGATGCACGAAGGCATGGACATCGCCTCCTCCATCGGCACCTTGATCCGGGCGCCGGCCGACGGCCTGGTGGTGCACGCCGGCCAGGAATCGGGCTACGGCCGGCTGGTGGCCATTGACCACGGCTACGGCGTCACCACCCGCTACGGCCACTGCTCGGAAATCCTGGTCATGACCGGCCGACGCATCCACCGGGGCGACCCCATCGCCACCGTCGGCGCGACCGGCTCGGCCACCGGCCCCCACTTGCATTACGAGGTCCGCGTCAACGGCATCCCGGTCAATCCCAACAACTATATCCTCGAATAAAATTCCCTCCTTTCCGCTCTGGTTCATGCGCGCCATCCCTTTGTTCCTGCTCCCACGGCAGGGGTCTTGCGCGCTCGTCCAAGAGGCGCGCCCCATCCAGGATCCGAACGCGGTCCCGTTCGAGCAGGGGCGGATCACGGCCCGGAAATGAAACGACCGCGGATGGCGAACCTCCTGCTCGCGCTCAGCGCCGCCGGCCTGGTCCTGGCGCTCCTCAGTTGGGCGGTCTCTTTCTTCACCAGCCCCGGCCCCCCGCTTTTAACCGAAAATGAAAAGATCTACCGCCCCAGCGAGATCCCGGGTTTGCCCCATGAGCATATCCCGGGCGGCCGGGGCCAGATCGTCGGGAAGGACACGGAGATTAATTCCTTGGGGTTCCGGGATCCGGAGTTTTCTCCGGTCAAGGCCCCGGGCACCCTCCGGGTGGTGGTCTTGGGCAATTCGGTGGTGTTCGGGCAGGGGGTGGAGGAACCGGATACGCTGCCGGCCCAGCTGGCGGCCTTCTTGAAGGAGAAGGGGATCACGGCGATTGCCCCCAAGCCGGAGCTGAAAGGTATTCCCGCCGGCGACCTGGTCGTGAGCCCCGGCGACTTTCACCCCAACGCCCGGAGCCTGGGCATCTTCGCCCGCCTGTTGGCGGAAGCGATCACCCGGCCCGGCTGAGGCTCACTCCGGTTTAGTTTTTTCCTGGGCGTGCTCGGCCAACTCGATCATCCGCTGGACTTTGCTTTGAGCGGGGAGGCGGAGGCTGGCCTGGATCTCTTCGGCGGTGTAGTGGTCGGCCAGGTATTGCCCGATATCGAGACGGACGGCCCAGCAGGCGATGATACTCCGGCAAAAGGGGGCGCCGGCTTTGCGGCAGTATTCAAAGGTCACGGTCCCGCCCACGCGCGGGCAGCGCAGGGTGAGCGGATCGTGGACTTCCCGGGACATGCTTTCAGGTTATCACAAATCTCCGGCCCTTGCCTAGCTGAAAGATATCTGCTACCTTTAACAAAGACGGTGAACGGGAAGCAGCCCAAGCCGTTCCCGGCCTTATCTCTAATTTTTTGATGCGGACAAACCCTTAAAAAAGGAGCCGGCGCGATGAGGGGCATGTGCAGTTTCTTTGTGATGTCGTTGGGGTTGGGCCTGTTCCTGATCCTGGGGTGCGGCGGCAAGAAGATCAAAACTACGCCGGATGAAGCCGGCCAGGCTTATGCCTCGGCCCAAGCCGCCTACCAGAACCTGATGGAGTTGAATCCGCCGCAGACCCTGGAATATCAAGCGCGGGTCCTGCTCAAGCAGGCCGAGGAGTTGCTGGCCCAAAAGAAGTATAGCGAGGCCAAGGCCAAGGCCGACCAGGCGCGCACCCAGGCGGAATTGGCCGCCCAGGCCCGGCAGCAGATGATTGCAGAAACCAGGGCCAGCCTGGATCGGTCGCGGGCAGAGTTGGAACTGATGTATTTCCCCAGCCTCAAGCTAATCAAGATGTATTGGGACGGCATCGGCAAACTGGAGCAGAAGCAATACGATGAGGCCAGGCAGTTGGCCGCGCAGTTGGAGGCATTTATTGCCAAGGAAAAGCAGTTGAGCTACACGTCCTCCCGGATGATGACGGTGCTGGCCTCGGATGAAGACCTCAAGCGCTACGGCTGGCCGCGGATCTATGAGAACATCCTCACCGACTGCCGCCTCGCCAACGTAGTGGACACGGTGGAACCCCAAAAGCAGGTCAAGTTTATCCGGATGGTGCTGTGCAACTCCAAAGCCACCTTTTACCTGGTGGAAAACCCCAAGACCGGCAAGCAAGGCTGGATCGCCGAGCGCTATGTGTCCCAGGCCCGGGCCGAGAGCCACTAGCCGGGGGCCCGCTTTGACCGCTCCCATCCCTTCGCGGCAAGACCCGGACCAGGACTTGCTCCGCGGCGTGCTCCGCGGGGACCGCAAGGCCTTTGAGACCCTGGTCGGCCGCTACCAGTCCAAGGTCTATCGGCTGGCCATGGGCCTGACCCACAACGCCCAGGACGCCGAGGAGATCCTGCAAGAGGTGTTCCTCAAGGTCTATCAGAACCTCGCCGAATTCGAGGGCAAGTCCGCTTTTTCCTCCTGGCTTTACCGCATCGCCCTCAACACCAGCTACATGAAGCTCCGCGAGCGCCGGGGAACCAAAATCGTCTCCCTCGATGACGTGGCCAATCAGCTCGAAGAGATCTCTCTCGACCAGGAAGCCGAATGGTCCAACCGGCCGGACGAGCAGCTCCATACCGCCGAAGCCCTGGCCATCATCGAAAAAGCGGTCGAGAAACTCCCCGAAGAATTCAAGTCGGTCCTCATCCTCCGCGACATCGAGGGATTTACCAACGAAGAAGTGGGCGAGATCCTGGACCTGAGCGTGCCTGCGGTCAAATCCCGACTCCACCGGGCCCGCTTGATCTTGCGTCAGCGCCTGGACGACTTTTATCGCCAGGTATTTGGATAAGGATAAGGAGCTGTGTCATGAACTGTCGCGATGTGGTCCGCCACCTCCACGAATACCTGGACGGCGAACTGCCCGGCGCCAAGGTCGAGCAAATTGACGCGCACCTCCACCAGTGCGAGCACTGTCAGCGCTTTCTCGCCTCCTACCGCAAGACCATCCAACTCTTTCGCCGGACCCTGGACCACGACCTGTCCCCCGAAGCCGGCCGCCACCTCTGGCAGATTTTGGAACGCAAGCTCGAGCATTGAAACCGCACGAGAACCTCCCGCCGGCCGAAGACCTTTGCCAACGGCTCGGCCTCCTCCACGCCCGCGGACCTCTGGCCCGAAAGATCGCCCAAGCCATCCCCCTTTCCACCAACCTGCCCCCGGAGCAATTGCCGCTCGAGCGCGTCCGCTTCTGGGTGGTGGATGTGGAAACGACCGGCATGGGCCCGCCCCGCGACCGGGTGATCGAGGTGGCCGCGGTGGAAATCTACGACCAAAGCCCGGGCCGCGCCTTCGCCACCCTGGTCAATCCCGGGCTGGCGCTCCCGGAATTCATCACCCGCCTCACCGGCATTACCCCGGCCATGCTCGTGACCGCGCCTCCGCCCGAGGCGGTCTTTCCCTGCCTCCAACGCCTCTTCTCGGACGCGGCCCTGGTCGCCCACAGCTCGGCCTTTGACCTCAAGTTCCTCCGGCATGAATGGCAGACCGCGCTCGGCCAGCCCCTTCTCCTCCCCTGCTTCTGCACCGTGCGCCTGGCCCGCCGCATCCTGCCCGAGCTAAAGGAGCATAACCTCGACGCCCTGGCCCGCCGCTTTCGGCTCCGCTTCGGCCCGGCCGGCCAGGCCCGCGGCCGCCACCGCGCCCTGGGCGACGCCCTCGTCACCGCCGCCGTGTTCCTCAAGTTCCTCCGCCGCCTCCGCTCCGCCGGCCTCGCCACCCTCGCCGACCTCCGCCGCTTCCAGAACCTGCCCCTGGCCAATGTTAACTTGGGGTCAGGCCCCAAAACTTAACATTCGAGTTGACAGGGCTAAATTCACTGTCTAAGATTGCACCATGCCCCGGCCGAACCGTATCCAGTTTCTTGATGCCACCTACCATGTGACTGCGCGCGGGAATCGGCGGGGAGACATTTTTGTGCAGGACCAAGACCGTCAGACCTTTCTGAGTCTCCTGACTAAGACCACGGACCGTTTTGACATTCAAATTTTTGCCTTTTGCCTGATGACCAATCATTATCACCTTTTCCTGCGGACGCCCCGAGGTAATCTTAGCCAGGCCATGCATTGGCTCCATACCACCTATACGGTCTATTTCAATCGTAAGCACGCTGCCGAGGGACATCTTTTCCGGGGGCGCTATCATGCCGTCCTGCTGGCCGGCGAAGAGCATTGGCAGTATCTTTCCTTTTACATTCACCTCAACCCGGTGCGCGCCGGATTGGTGGAAGATCCCTCGGCGTATCCGTGGTCGAGTTATCACGATTATACAAAAGAGAAACCAAAGTTCCCCTGGCTTCACCGCCAAGCAATCCTCGCTGCTTATGCTGATTCGGAAACGACCAGCCGGCGCCTTTATCGCCAAGACTGCCTGGCGTTCATCGGCCAGGAATCGGATTTTGGCAACCGGAGGCACCGGCGGCCGGCTTCTCAACAACCCGGGGCAAGAGGGGGAAAAAGTTTCTCCTCTCTCCCGGCGACCGAGGATAAAAAACCGGCAGGAGTGGAAACCAATCGTCAGGGCGACCTCACCCTGGAATTAGCCAAGGTGGCGGAGGTTTTCGGCGCTTCTTCAGCCGATTTCAACAAACGACGGGCCTATCCCATGCTCCGGCAAGTTGCCTACTGGCACTTGGTATCTCATCAAGGATTCAAAGCGACCGAAGTGAGCCAATATTTTGGGGTTAGCGTCGCCGCCGTCTGCATGGGCATTAAGCGGCTTGTAGAAAAATTAAATTCTAATTCGGCACTCGGGCAAAAACTGCATCCCTTGTTAAGTAGGGGGCCTGACCCCATGTTAAGTAATGGCTGACTTGGCGCAAAAAGTAATTGTGACCGTGGCGCCGACCGGGTCCATCCCGACCCGCCAGGACAACCCCCAACTCCCGATCACGCCGGAGGAGATCGCGGACGAGACCGCGCGCGCCTATGAGGCCGGCGCCGCGTTGGTGCACCTGCACGCGCGCGACCCGAAGACCGGCGCGCCCACTGTGGATCCCGAGGTTTACGGGGCTTACCTGGAGAAAATCCGGGCGCGCTGCCCGATTGTAACCCAGATCACAACCGGTGGCGGGGCGGTGACCCTGGGGCTGGGGCCGGAGGAACGCCTGGCCGCGGTCGAGCGCTTCCATCCGGAGTCGGCCTCGCTCAACGCCGGGTCCATGAACTTCGGCCGCCGGCTCTTCCCCAACCCCCCGGACATCATGGAGGCCTTTGCCGACCGCTTCCGGGAATGGGGCGTGCTCCCGGAGTTCGAGGTTTACGACCTGGGCATGGTCCAGAACGTCAAGCACTGGCTGATCGGGCCGGGCAAGGTGAAGCCGCCGTTTCGGTTCAGCCTGGTGATGGGGGTGATGGGCGGCATCCCGCCGCTGGCCAAGCACCTGTGCGTCTTGGTGGACGAGCTGCCGGCGGAGAGCGTGTGGCAGGTGATCGGCATCGGCCGGCACCAGCTTCCGCTGGGCGCGGTCGCCGTGGGCATGGGCGGCGGCTTGCGCGTGGGCTTCGAGGATAATGTCTATCTCAAGAAGGGGGTGTTGGCCAAGTCCAACGCCGAGCTGGTCGAGCAGGCGGTCAAGATCGTCCGGGCGGTGGGCAAGGAACCGGCCACGCCGGACGAGGCGAGAGAGATATTGGGGATCAAAAAGGTGTAGGGGAGACCGGACTTCGGCGAGCTCCCCCTCGGCAAGCTCGGGGCCTGAGGTAGTCGAAGGCAGTCGAGCCGCCGGTCGCCCCGCCGAAATTGTAGCCGCGACCGCCCCGGTCGCGGAATTCAGGGATCAAGGACATGCTGCAAGCACAACTAAAAGGGAAGCTAAGCCGAGAACAGGAAAACCTGGAAGATATTTTAACCTCGAATGTTTTCGGCTCGTTCAAGTATCTTGATCCCAATGAGGGACTGATGCCATTTCTCCGCTTGGCCGCCAAACCGGGCGGCTCCACTCTCAAAGAAATCCTCAAACCAGTTGGTGATGCAAGGTATGATTTCTGGTTTGGGCTAAAAGAGGCGGGATGCGAAGGATGCGAACCGGATGTAATTATCCGGCTTGAGCATCAAGATGGCTCCAAGTCTATCGTGCTAATTGAGGCTAAATACCGTTCCGGCAAATCCTCGGAGGCGGAGGAGGAGGAAGAAGAAGAAAAGCCCAATGACCAATTGGCCAAGGAATGGGACAATTTGGCGAAACTGGCCGAGTCCGAAAAGGCGCGGGCTTTTCTGATCTATGTTACCGCGGATTTTGCTTATCCTGCCCGGGATATCGAAGCATCACAAGAAGAACTGATAAAAAAGCGGGGGAAGGCAGGGGAAATTTATTGGCTCTCCTGGCGGCATCTCATTGGCGCATTCCCAGGAGCGAAGTTTCCCATCTTGCAAGACCTTGTTGAGTTGATGGATGAAAGATATGCTCTTTCCTTTTTCCGAGGGTTTAGTTTCGATCCGGGTATTCAATGTTCATGGCAATTTTTCAGGGAACCACCGAGTTTCCGTTGGCCTTCCGAATTTCCCCGCCTGCCCTGGAGCTTCACAAGCAAGACTGGCAAAACTTTGCAATGGGTCCCAGAAAAATCAAAACTTTTATCATGGAGGTTTGAAAAATGAGCACGGATGGAAAGGTGATTTTTGCATTTATTCAAGAGATTCGGAAATTCTGTCGCCAGATTTCAGAATTATTGGGAACAGCAGATAAACTTGTGGGCGAAGAAGGTTGGGAATGTTGTATTGGTAACCGTTGCAGTGCTCACCATAAATACTCTCTCATCGATCCACATGGATGGTTTCTGGGAGAAGCCTTTAGATTCTATCAACACCAAGAGGCCCCTCATCTCCTCGCTTTTATAGCCCTTATGTTGGATGACCACAATCAAAAACATTATTTTTTAAATGAACCATTAATTGCGGCTGGATGGTTCGATTATGGAAAAGAAAATCAAGTTGTCTGGAAGAAAGAGTATTGGTATTCACGCTTTCATGGTTATATGGAAAACCGGAAAGATGATGGGACTATTCATGTAGTTGATCCCCAAAAGTATTGGTCCAAAGAAGAAAACGAAAAATATGATTATAAATTTCGCACCGCTCACACCTTTGCTGTTCCATTGGTTTTGGTTACCGATACCGACACTCTGAAATCGAAAATCACAGATCCCCTCATTCGGGAACTGAATAAATCTATAAAATAAGCTTCGTCTCCCGCGACCGGGGCGGTCGCGGCTACATCATCAAGAATGACCGAAATTTTATTGATAGATTGGGAGTTTTAACAATATGACCACTATCACGGTTCCGTGGGGAAGAGACAACAATCTGACGATGGATTTACCGGCAAGCTGGACGGTGAAGGCGGTGCTGAAGCCGCGGCACCCGGAGCAACGGCCGAGTTTGGAGGAGGCGCTGGAGCGCGCCCTGGCCCAGCCGATCGGGTTAGCGCCGCTCAGCCAGTTCGCGCGGAGGGGCAAGAGCGCGGCGGTGGTGGTGGATGACCGGACCCGGCCGACGCCGGTAGCCGGGATCCTTCCCAAGGTGCTGGCCGAGTTGAACGCGGCCGGGGTCGAGGACAAGAATATCACGGTGGTCATGGGCCTGGGCACGCACCGGCCCATGACCGAGGCCGAGATCCGGGAGCGGGTGGGGCCGGCGGTCTTTGCGCGGGTGCGCTGCGAGAACCATGATTACCAGGACCCGGCCAAGCTCAAGGAAGTGGGCCGGACGCCCACTCACGGCATCCCGATGACTTTCAACCGCCGGGTGGTGGAGGCGGACACGGTGGTGGTGGTCGGCACCATCGAGGCGCACGAGCAGGCCGGGTTCGGCGGCGGTTATAAGGGGCTGATGCCGGGCGTGGCCGGAGAAGCGCCGATCACCTTCACCCACAATTATGATTTCCAGAAAGTCAACCTGATCGCCTCGGCCGGTCTGCCCCGGGAGAAGTGCCGCTTCCGCCAGGCGGTGGACGAGGCCGGTCAGCTCCTCGGTCCCAAGGTTTTCATCGTCAATACCATCCTGGATCCGGTGGAGGTGATCGAGGTGGTGGCTGGCGACCCGATCTCGGCCTGGAATTACGGCTCGGAGCGGGTGCGGGCCATGAACCAGGTCGAGATCCCGGGCTTGGCGGATATCGTGATCGCCGACTCCCACCCGCTGGACACGGACCTGCGGGTGGCCATGAAGTCATGCTTCTATAGCGCGATGGCGTTGGAGCCGGGCGGGGTGTTCATCGGGATTTTGCGGGCGGAGGAAGGTTTGGGTGACCTGCGGGTGCCTGAAGGGCTGCCTTCCTTTGCCAAGCTCCTGATCAAGGTCCTGCCGCTCTCGCTCCTGCGCAAGGTCAGCGACCGTCTGCCCATCTCGCCGGACCAGCGCGCCGGGTCCTTCAGCTTCACCCGGATGATGAAGTCCTTCCATGTGCTGTTTTACGTGACCTCGATGCCGGCGGTCGCCGGCTTCCAGAACCTGGGCGTCGAGTTCTTCCAGGACATTCCGGCCCTGATCGCCCGGGCCCGCGCGCTCCAGCCCGGGCCGGCCGAGGTCCTGGTCTTTCCCCAGGGCGGGGCGACGTTCATCAAACAGGAGTGAGCCGAAAAACTTTAACGATCGTTTGCAAACGCGCGCGGTCAGCCGTTAGCGGACCCTATAGCCGTTGCGGGACCCGATCTTCAGGAGGCAACGATGGAAGACTATTCGCCAAACATCATCGCCAACAGTTTCATCTCCTGCGCCGCCCACAACGGCGACGGCGAGATCATCATCTTCGGCGAGAGGCGGATCACCTGGAAAGAGTTTACGCCCCGGGTCTTGAAAGTGGCCAATCTCCTGATCGGCCTGGGGGTGAAGCGGGGCGAGGTGGTGGCCTTCCTGTTCCACAACACGCCCGAGTTCCTGGAGATCAACTTCGGGATCCAGGCCGCCGGCGCGGTCCCGGCGCCCCTGAACTACCGCTTCACGCCCCGGGAGATCGAATACCAGGGCAACCACTGCGACGCCCGGGTGTTTTTCTACGACTCGATCTGGTCCGAGGGCGTCGAGGCCGCGGCGCCCAAGCTCCAAAACATCGAGCGCTTTATCTGCCGGGGCGGGACCGGGCTGGACCAGGCCCTGAATTACGAGGAGTTGATGGCCGAAGCCAAGGACACCGACCCGAGAGCGGCGAACGAGTGGGACGACGTGGCGGTGATGATCTACACCGGGGGCACCACCGGGTTCCCCAAGGGCGTGATGCTCACCTACCAGGCCCACCTGGACATGTTTACGGCGCTCTTTCCCGCCCTGTTTCTTCGCGCCCTGACCCTGGAGGTTCCGCCGGAGCGGCACCAGCGGATCGTGGAAGCCATGCCCATCACCGGGGCGAAATATCTCGGCCCGATCCTGCGCACCCGCGCGGTGAAAAAGTTATTGCACCGCCCGGCCACCCTGGCCTTTCTCAAGAAAAAGTTTCACGAGCGGTTCTCCAACCCGGCGGTGGCCCGCGCCGGTTACGCGAACGCCAAGAAGGCCATGTATCCGTCCATGCCTTTCTTCCACGACGCCTCCTACGCCAACCTGATGATGGGCGCTCTCTCCGGCGGCGTGATTTTCGTGCTGCCCGACTCGGTCAAGTTCGATCCGGCCCTGGTGCTCGGCCTGGTGGAAAAGGAGCAAATCGTCAACATGGCCAACGTGCCCACCGGGTGGAAAAAACTGGTTTCCTTTCCGGAGGCGGACCGCTACGACCTGAGCGCGCTCCGGATCGCGACCACCGGCGGGGGCGTGTGCCCGGCCTCGCTCAAGAAAGAGATTTTGAAACACTTTCCCAACGCCATGATCGTTGACGCCTTCGGCCAGACCGAGATGACCCCGGTCACCTCCTTCCGGTTGGACATGGACGCGGACCGGATCCAGGACCGCTCCGTGGGCAAGTCCATCGTCGAGGCCCGGGTGGTGGACGAGAACGGCCAAGACGTGCCCCGGGGAGAAGTGGGCGAAATTCTTTACCGCTCGAGCACGGTCATGAAGGGCTACTACAAGGAGGAGGAGGAGACCCGGGAGGTGATGCAGGACGGGTGGTTCAAAAGCGGGGACCTGGGTTACTTTGACGAGCAGGGCGAGATCCGGGTGAAGGACCGGAAGAAGGAGTGCATCAATACCGGGGGCGAGAAAGTTTTCCCCCTGGAGGTCGAGGACGTCATCAATCAACACCCCCAGGTGGACGAGGTCTGCGTTATCGGAGTGCCCGACGAGGAGTGGGGCAATACTATCCGCGCGGTGGTGCAGTTGAAGAAGGGCGAGCCGATGCCGGAGCAGGAGATCCGGGAGTTCTGCCGGGGCCAACTGGCCGGATATAAAATCCCCCGCTCGGTCATCTTCGTGGACGAACTGCCCCTGTCCCCGGTGGGAAAGATGCTGCGGCAGAAAGTTCGGGAGCTCTATGGGAAACCGTAACTCTGGATTGCAATCGGGCAACATCTTTTTCTTTGAGAAGATAATCTTAACCGCAGATTAACGCGGATGAACGCAAATAGGGTTCGGAAATTTTTCCCTCTTCGAACCTGGCATCCTGGCCTACTTGATCCGCGTCTATCTGCGTTCATCTGCGGTTCCCTCTTTCATCTTCTTTTTCTTTGGTTGCGGCTCTGCCGCGATGGGGTATCATACCGATGAGGATTGAGGAGGAGCATCCGCGGAAGAGGGCTTGACCGGGAGTGCGACCCGATTATCTTCTTCAGGGCGGGGCGAATGGCGAGGTTTGGGACAGGCGGGTTCTTCCGCCGGGCGGAGGTAATCATCTATGAGCATGCTGGGTCGTTTTTGGTTGTGCTTTATTCCTCTTTTTGTGGCCGTGGACGTGGTGGGGCTTCTGCCCCTGTTCATCGGCCTGACCGAGGGCATCGCCCCGGAGCGGGTGAAACGCATCATCCTGCAGTCGGTGCTCACCGCGGCGGTGGTCGCCCTGGCCTTCGTCTTCCTGGGCAACGAGCTGCTCCGCTACCTGGGGATCACGGCTTCGGACTTCATGATCGCCGGCGGAGTCCTGCTCTTCGCCCTTTCCCTATCCGATTTGATCACCATGGAAAAAACCCGGCAGCAATTTGACCCGGAAAGTCTGGGCGCGGTGCCGCTGGGGGTGCCGCTGCTGGTCGGGCCGGCCGTGCTCACCACCTCCATCCTCCTCATCAACGAGCATGGCATCGTCGTGACCACGTTGGCCCTGATCCTGAACATCCTGATCGCGGGACTCCTGTTCCGGCTGGCCCCCCGGATCATCCGGCTCCTGGGCAAGGCCGGATCCAAGGCGGTGTCCAAGCTCGCCTCCCTGCTCCTGGCCGCCATCGGAGTGATGATGGTGCGCAAGGGCCTGCTGCTGCTGTTAGGACCTTTGCCTTAAGCGGCTATCTGTCATGTCCAAGCACATCCTTGACAGTTTTGTCCAAGCACATCGTTGACACTTCGCCAAAAAGTGTAAGCGATGTTCATGTATTTGAGAAGTAGGTGCGGCCGGACTTCGGCGAGCTCCCCCTCGGCAAGCTCGGGGCCTGAGGTAGTCGAAGGCAGTCGAACCGCCGGTCACCCCCGGTATCGCTTTCCGTCCCGGACATGGCCCCAATGAATTGGGGCAAACCCTTAAACGCCTCAGATCTCCGATTCCGCCCCCAAGATAGCGCCCTCCTCCTCCGAAAAACTGCAACATTTCTCCATATAATAGAGGGATGAAATAAATCTGGCGATGATGAAAGCCATGACCAACCTGATTGACTTAACCATCTGTTTTTACAAGCTATTTTGGATCAACCTTTTTATCCTCTTCTCCGGGGATCGGGACTCTCATGGCCCAGAGCAGATTAAAAAACGGATTTTCAGACCCCTGGTTCCACTTTTTGTCCAGCGCGGCTTGACACTTTTTCCCTTTCCTTCCAATTCCTCTTACTTCCTCAATCTTTTCCCTCTCTTGCCTTCCCGACATACTCCATACGACATACGATATACCCTCTTCAAACGTCCCCCCATCCTGCGCGCCAATCCCCCCATCTTGCACAACAACCACCCCATCCTGCCCAGCAACCACCCCATCCAACGCGGCAACCACCCCAGGTTTCCGCCCTGAGGACCATCTATCCCGGTCTATCAACCGCTAACACACCTGGCTGCCCGGCTCTTAAACTTTATTTGAAGACCTGACCCCATCCTTACCCAAGGCTAGCCCCGGCCAAGCTGTGGCGGGATTAGGGCGGGTTGCCGTTGCCGGTGAATTCCTTTTTCAGAGCCTCATCTTCCTTTTTCCGGAACGCATCATATTCATCATAAATTTTATTAGTCAACTCTTTAAGTTTCTGCTCAGTCATTTCTTTGGCTTGATCTTCATTGGGAAGAGCCAGGGCACCATTTTCGGCTTGAACTTCATTCGGGGACGGTCCACCAAAAGTGAATTTTTGCGGCTTCCTGGTGTCTCCAATTTTAACCATCAGATAGAGACCCACAATCTCACCAGATTTGCATAGCGGAGCCGTGGTCCATTGACCATCATCATAGGTTACGTTTTCGCTGGGGATCACTTCCGTTGAAAGCGATGTTCCTGGCGCTATCATAGCTGGTGGTTGAGCCGAGTTCCGGTCCATTATACGAACGTTGCCAGGAACAATTTTCATGGAATGCCCAGCCGCGTTGATAAAAGCCGACTCATCCCAAATAAGAGAAATTGGTTTTGCACTTTTGTTCTGAACAGTAAAAGAGATGATTCCAGATTTGATATCAAGTGGCTCGAAGTAAATTAGTCCAGATGGTGAGCATCCGCCAATAACCAGGATCACCACTGCCAACGCGATTAACTTTTTCATGATTTCCTCCTCTCTGTCTGTCTCGCAAAGGGTTCTGGCCTGGTCAGGCGGTGCGAGTTCCGCTTTTCGGGAGCTACCCTAGCCCAGGCCAAGCTCAGTCAGAACTAAGGCGGGGTAGCCGATTATTGATTCTGAGGTTATTTGAATCTTCGCCGGGGGCTCGTTACATTAGCTCATTCTTTTTTCGGTTTCAGCCTTGAAAGCTTCGAAAGAAGGTTGTTGACTTCCAGAAAACATTACTGCATTTTCATCTTGAGTTGTTGCCAAAAGCCCTCCTTTACTTTCTTGTCCTCCAAGAAAGGCAAATCGAATATACCCGTTTGTAAGAGAAGATGCACTCTTGAACTGGATTGAAGAGATATGTTTGAGGAAAATTTCTTTATCGCCTTGCAATCCTAGCGTGATAAAAGACGTAACACCTTCGCGTTTGATTCGAATCTTGTTCTCTAGTAGTTCCACTTTGCCATTAACTCCTTTAGCAGAAAGCAATACTCCTGGAGCCTCTGGTGGAGCGTTCTTTTCGGCTTCTAGCGCAAGCTTTGTTTGGTTGCTCTTGGAGACATACAAACGGACCACAAAGACCAAACTTGCTACTACAACTAAAATGAGAATGAAAGCAGTTGTAGTCATCTCCCTTCTCCTTCTCGCTAGACACGTTCCTAGCTGGTTATGGTTTCCTGCTTAAGGATTTAGGCGGGCAAAGTAGATACTATTGTCAGCTCCATGATAATAGCTTACACCCAATACTCCACTTCCAGTCCAACCTATGGAGAGATCACCATTCCCTCCGCCACAGGGCGCGGCCAAGATGGCCGGAGCCAGGATCGCCCCGCCGCCGCCTTATCACCTCCGCCCCCCGCAAACAACGCCATTGCCAAAATCAAAGCTTTCGTTTTTATGGCTTCCTCCTATCTTTTGAGTTAGTCCAGTCTATACACCATAAACCTTAAAAAGGTCAAGGCTCTCTCCATCCGGTTTCCTATCACGTCCGGGATACAAGCAAGAATACTTGAAGGCATTTGGGACAGGCACCTTTTGGTAATTCTTATAATTTTTATTTGCACTTCGCGTCCAGCCAGGGCGCCGGGTCCAGGGGCTGGCTGTGAAAGCGGAGCTCGAAGTAAAGGTAAGCGCCTTTGAGCGAGCCGGTATCGCCGACCGTGCCGATCACCTCCCCTTGCTTGACCGGGTCGCCCACCGACTTGAAGAGGGAGTCGGCGTGGGCGTAGAGCGAGTAATAGCCGGAGCTGTGGTCGAGGATGAGGAGTTTGCCGTAGCCCCGGAACCAGTCCGGGAGGTATGGGGTCAGGTCCTGACAATTCACAATTACTCGCTGAGGGCGCCAAAGAGATAGTTTCTTTGCAACCCATGCGGTGAGGCCCCATCAGGGCTTGATAGGTTTTTAGTATCCTTCAACCCCGGGCACCCTCCCCGGGCTATCCTTTCGCTTGTTTGCGCGCACGGAGTCCTCTTTCAGAAGGTCAACACCTTGTCCGCGGCCGCAATCCAGGCGGTCAAATCCGGGAGCACCGCCACCGGCACCTGCGGCAGCACTTCTTCCCGGCTGATCCCCCGCCGGCTCAAGCAGGTGCCGCAGGCTTTCACTTCCGCCCCCCGGGCGAGGGCTTCCGTCAGCATGCCCTGCAAATCATACTCCGCGCCCCGCTCCAGGCCCCGCTGCGCCAGTTCCACCCCGTCGTTGAGCAGGAACACCTTCACCGCCATCCCCTCATTTAGCGCCTGGCCCAGCAGGCGCAGCGCGTTCCACATCACGTCGCTCCCGTCATAAGGTTTCGGGTTCAAGACCAACAGCAACTGCATCGTTCCATCCCTCCTTCAAAAAAGATGAGAAGCCGGGGCCGGAGCCGGCTTCCATCATAAGTGTTTGTCCGGGGAAAAGGAAGGCCCGGAGTCTCCGGCACGCCGGTTCGAGTGGTCAGGTTTAGCGTGGACCGCCTGCCCCGCGCCGGAGCGCTTGCCACCCGGATTGACTTTTGGCAGCGGCGAAGATAACCTTGCCTTCCGAGATGGCATCCAACGGGCTGCTGGACATCCGGAACCTGAAGAAGTACTTTCCGGTGCGGGCGGGCGTGTTCTCGCGGACGGTAGCCGCGGTGAAGGCGGTGGACGGGGTCACGCTCACGGTCCGGGAGGGCGAGACCCTGGGCCTGGTGGGCGAGTCGGGTTGCGGCAAGTCCACCCTGGGCCGCACCCTCTTGCGGCTGATCGAGCCGACCGCGGGCGAGATTTACTTCCAGGGCCGCGACGTGGTCGGGCTTTCGGGCGGAGAGCTGCGGGCGCTCCGCAAGCAGATGCAGATCATTTTCCAGGACCCTTACTCCTCGCTCAACCCGCGCATGACCGTGGGCGGGATCATCGGCGAGGCCTTCACCATCCACCGCCTGGCCCGGGGCAAGGAGAAGCGCGAGCGGATTTTGAAGCTGCTGCGCGAGGTGGGCTTGCATGAGGACGCCTTTTCCCGGTATCCGCACGAGTTCTCCGGGGGCCAGCGGCAGCGGATCGGGATCGCGCGGGCGCTGGCGGTGGAGCCGCGGCTGATCGTGTGCGACGAGCCGGTCTCGGCGCTGGACGTCTCGATCCAGGCCCAGATCCTGAACCTGCTCCTGGACCTGCAGGAGAAGCGGGGACTGACCTACCTCTTCATCTCCCACGACCTGCGGGTGATCGAGCACATCGCCGACCGGGTGGCGGTGATGTACCTGGGCCGGATCGCGGAGCTGGCCGGGGCAAAAGAGATTTACCGGAGGCCGCTCCACCCCTACACCATCGCGCTCCTCTCCGCGGTGCCCCAGCCGGACCCCACCCAGAAGCGCCAGCGCCTGCTCCTCCCCGGCGACGTGCCCAGCCCGATCAACCCGCCTCCCGGGTGCACCTTCCACCCGCGCTGCCCCTGGGCCACCGAGGTCTGCCGCGAGGTTATTCCGGAATGGAAAGAGCACGAGCCTCAGCACTGGGCCACGTGCCATCACGTTCCCCGGCCCACGGAGGAAAGCCGAAAATGGCTGCGAGCACAGTGACCGAAACCCACTTGCCCGGCTTCAAGCTCCTCAAGCGGGGCAAGGTCCGCGATATCTACGACCTGGGCCAGGAACTCCTGATCGTGGCCACCGACCGCATCTCCACCTTTGACGTGGTCATGCCCACGCCCATCCCGGAGAAGGGAGCGGTGCTGACCTCGCTGTCGCGCTTCTGGTTCGAGAAGACCGAGAAGCTTTGCCCGAACCATTTGAGCCGGAAGACCGTGGGGGACGTGGTCAAAGATTCCGAGTCGCGGAAGATGCTTAAGGAGCGGGCGATGGTGGTGCAGAAGACCGAGCCTTTGCCGGTGGAGGCGGTGGTGCGGGGGTATCTCTCCGGCTCGGGCTGGAAAGAATACCAGGAGACCGGCGCGTTGTGCGGGATCAAGCTGCCCCGGGGCCTGCGGGAGTCGGAGGCGTTGCCGGAGCCGATCTTTACGCCTTCGACCAAGGCGGAGATCGGGATCCACGACGAGAACATCGCCTTTGCCGCGGTGGAGAAGCTGCTCGGCAAGAAGCGGGCGAAAGAAGTGCGGGACAAGGCGCTGGCGATTTACCAATTTGCCGCGGACTATGCGAAGGCGCGGGGGATCATCGTGGCGGACACCAAGTTCGAGTTCGGGCTCAAGGACGGGAAGCTCCTGGTGATTGACGAGATGCTCACCCCGGACTCCTCCCGCTTCTGGCCGGCCGAGAGCTACCGGCCCGGGGGACCGCAGCCCAGTTTTGACAAGCAGTTCGTGCGGGACTACCTGATCGGGATCGGCTGGAACAAGATCCCGCCGGCGCCGGAACTGCCCGACGACATTGTCCGGAAGACCACGAAGAAGTACCTGCAAGCCCAGCGAATCCTGATGGGCGAATCCTGACCTTTTTACCTGGTTTTCTCCGATTTTTTTTGAACCAGGACACCCTGGCCAACTCAAGATTTTTCTTGACAGGGAGTGAACCGGGTGGTATAGTTTTTGCGTTTTTGAACCAACATTTCACAGGGAATTCAGGGAATTTACTATTGGTTCTTTTTTGAGGCCTTGGCACTATTTCCCGTGTCGGCTTTCTCGTCCCTGGTCCCCCATGTTCCCGCGGCAGTCCGCTGAGGTCGTCCGATTGCCTGGAGAAGGTGCTGGCTCGGGAATGAAATGGTTAATGGATCGAATTTGAGATCCCCTCAGGGTTTTGGAAAAAAACCGGCCGGGTATGAGTAAAGTTCATGAACTGGAAGGTCAAGTCGGATCAAGCCGCGGGAGGGTGGTTCAGGCCATCTCGCGGCTTTTTTGTTTGAGAAAGCCGCCAAGAGAAGCGGCCGGGAGTTTGAGCAAGGTGGATGCGTTCGCAAAAGGAGGACATCGAGTCATGAACTGGATCAGGAAAATTTGGATTGGAGTTTGCTTGATGGTGCTGTTTGGTCTTCCTGCCAGTGTCGGGGCACAGATGTGTCCGAACGGCATCTGCGAACCTCCTGCGGAAGACCCGGTGACTTGCTCCGATGATTGTTATTGCGGGGATAGTCTCTGTCAACCACCTTATGAAGACGCGGGAAGTTGTCCGGATGACTGCACCGGCGGTTGCAACATGAACATGATCTGCGAACCGGGCTTGGGCGAAGACCCGGGGAATTGTTCCTTTGATTGCTACTGCGGGGACACCTTCTGCCAGCCGCCTTGGGAAGATGAGATGTTTTGCCCGGAGGACTGCGGCGGCGGCGATTGCGACCTGATCTACCTGGATATTATTCCGGTAGCCGCGATGATGGGCGGCTCCATTGACTTAATCGAAGACGGTTACCAGCTATTCACCGCAGCCTGCGATTATTCCGGGACCGGCTGTGGCACTTTTTACGATGATTGCACCCAGGCCGGAGGGGTTGAATGGTATGCCAGCGGCGACGTCTGGGAAAACTCCGGGGGCACGCCCACGCTCAGCACGATGCTCACTGCCAACCAAATTCCTGGTCCTGCCGGCGGCTCGGGCTTTATTGAAGGAACCGTCTCCTATGGCGTCGGCTATGGCTGGGACAACACCAACGTCAACGTGCTGAACGATGATACCGTGGTCTCGGTGGATCTCACCCCGGACGGCCCGTTGAGCGTGAGTCCAGGAGATTCCGTGGACTTTTACTGCGTGGCCTATTGGTCCGACGGTTATACCACCAGCGAGTTCAACCCCCAGGGCTACGACCCGTTCTATTATCTCTTCGGTGATTCCGCCGGCTGGATTGATGAAATGACCGGAGAGTATACAGCGGGCACGATGGCGCCGGCAACCGATGAGGTCCAATGCATGGTCTCCATGGCTTTGGACAGCGCCACCGTGGATGTGGCCGAAGCCACTTGCGACCTGATGAGCCTGGACATTATCCCGATCTCGGCCATGTCCGGCGGCGCCATTGACCTCCCGGAAGGCGGCTACCAGATGTTCACCGCGGTCTGCGATTACTCCGGCTCCTGTGCCGTTTATACCGACGACTGCGATCAAGCGGGGGGCGTAACTTGGTATGCGAGCGGGGACATCACCGAGAGCACCGGCGGCTACCCGGACGTCAGCACCGAGGTCACCGCCGACCAGATCCCTGGTCCGGCCGGCGGCTCGGGCTTTATTGAAGGAACCGCCTACTATGGCGTCGGCAATGGCTGGGATACCACCAACGTCAACGTGCTGAACGATGACGTCTTGGTCTCTGTGGACCTCACCCCGGACGGGCCGGTGAGCGTCAACTCAGGCGATACCGTGGATTTCTATTGCGTGGGCACCTGGGACGACACTTCCACCACCAGCGAGTTCAACCCCCAGGGCTATGACCCGTTCTATGAACTCTACATCAATGATTCCGCCGGCTGGATTGATTCGGCCAGCGGCCTTTACACCGCCGGCTCTAACGCCCCGAACACCGATGAAGTGGAATGCTGGATCTCCGCCTACATGGACAGCGCCCAGGTGAACGTGCTCTCCGCCGGCTCGGGCAGCATCTCCGGCCAGGTCATGCTCGACGGCGCCCCGCCCACCCCGGCCGAGGGCGTGACCGTCGAAGTGATCAACGCCGAAAACTGGCAATGGGCCGGGGACACGGTCACCGACGTGAACGGGAATTATACCGTTTACAATCTCAGTTCGGGCAACTACATGGTCCGCGCTTACGGCCCGCCCGGCTATGTCAAACTGAAATATTCCCCCGATGGCTTTGTCTGGGACCAGGCCACGCCGGTCTCGGTCACCGCGCCCGGGAACACCCCCGGCATTGATATCTTGCTCAATCAAGGCGGCGCGATCAGCGGTTACGTCTATGAGGACAACGGGATCACGCCAATTGACAACGCCTTTATTTTCCCCGATCTCTACGTAGGTGACGAGACGATGGGGGAATGGGTCTGGGCCGTGCAGACCGATCCCTCGGGTTATTATTATGCCGACGGCCTGCCTCCGGGCCAGTACGGTTTGGAAGCAGGTGACGGGCTGAATTGGGCCTGGGAAGTGTGGCCCGGACCCCAATGCATCCAGTCCTCCCGCATCACCGTGATCGCCACCCAAGTCACTTCCGGCATCAACTTCACCCTTGACCCCGGCGGCGGCATTTCCGGCCATGTTTACGAAAGCGACGGCATCACCCCCTTGGAAAATGCAGAGGTCCGCTTCTCTTTCTCCGAGGATTGTGGCCTCTATCATCTCCCCGGGACCTGGACCGATGCGAGCGGTTATTATGAAATGCGCGGCTTGCGGGCCGGCTTCAGTTACAAGGTTCATGCCCAGCCGCCCTGGGGTTCGATTTTTACCTCGGAGTGGTTCGAAGATGTTTCTTCGGAAGAGGATGCGACTCCGGTGTCCGTCACCCAGGGCACTTATACCACCGGGATTGACTTTGTGCTCGATGTGGGCGGCTCGATCAGCGGGTATGTCTATGAAGATGACGGGATTACGCCGATTGACAACGCTCAGGTGGCGGTCTCGAATTGGGATTGGTCCTGGTCGGGTTGGGCCTGGAGCGATCCCTCGGGCCATTACGTTGTTACCGGCATTCCAACGGGAAGTTACTATTTGCAGGCCGCGGGCGGGATCAACTGGGCCATGGAATGGTATCCCGGGGTCCATGGCTGTCAGAACGATGGTTCCCCGGTCTCGGTCCAGGCCGGCCTAGAGACCTCGGGGATTGACTTCAGCTTGGATCCGGGCGGCGGCATCTCCGGTTATGTGTATGAGGATGACGGGGTCACGCCCCTTCCCTATGCCGAGCTTTCTTTCTTCCCCGTGGGCGAGGATTGCTCGATCCGCTATGCCATGACCGATTTCAGCGGCTACTACGAGATGGATGGCTTCCGGGTCGGGACTTCTTACCACGTCCAGGCCCAGCCGCCCTGGGGCTCGATTTTTATCCCGGAGTGGTTCGACGATGCTCCTTCGGAAGAGGATGCCACCCCCGTATCCGTCACCCAGGGCACTTATACCACCGGGATTGACTTTGTGCTCGACGTCGGCGGCTCGATCAGCGGCCACGTCTATGCCTCCGACGGGATCACCCCGGTTCAGCATGCCAATGTGGAGGTGGTCTGGGAGAAATGGGAGGACGGAGATTGGGAATGGGCCGGCTCTTTTGAGACCGGCCCGGACGGGTCCTATACGGTGAGCGGCCTGGCCGAGCGCGATTACTACATCAGAGTCTTTCCGCCTTTTGGCTATGCCACGGAATGGTATAACGGGGTTCTGGACGAAGATGATCGGACCACGGTGCATGTGACCCCGCCTGACGCGGTGACCGGCATTGACTTCACCCTGGACCCGGGCGGCGCCATCTCCGGCTATGTTTACCAGGCCGACGGGATCACCCCCATCCCCAACGTGGAGGTGGAAGTCCGGTATTGGGAAGGCTTTGATGAGTGGAATGGCTTTATCTCCAGGAATAGCGACGGCAGCGGCTTTTATCGGATTGACGGGGTGCCGATGGGGAGCTTCCACGTTCAGGCGCGGCCCTGGGGCACGGGCCTGATCCAGGAGTATTACGACAGCGCCTACTACGAGGGAGACGCGGACCCGGTGGTGGTCAGCGCCTCCACCGTGACCTCGGGAATCAACTTCACCCTGGACCCGGGCGGGATCATCTCCGGCTACGTTTACGACTGGACCGGAACCAACCCCCTGGCCAATGTGCGGATGCGGGCTATCCCCGCGGGTTCTTCCTCCCAGTGGGACGATTACACCGATACCGAGAGCGAGCCCGACGGCAGCTACCAGTTGCTCGGCCTGCCGCCCGGAGCTTGGAAGGTTCATGCCGATACCCAGGAGGGAGGCCCGGCGAATCAGATTTACCTTTCCGAGTATTGGGACAGCGTCCTCAACTTCGCGGACGCGGACACGGTTTCCGTAGCGGCCGGAAGCTCGGTCTCGGGCATCAATTTCACTCTGGACCTGGGCGGGGTCATTACCGGCACGGTGATCCAGGAGGGCGCCGGCACGCCCTTGGCCAATGTCTGGGTATCGGCTCAGCCGGTGGGTCAAGGCGGCGATAACTTTGAGGGCGAGACCAATGCCCTGGGCCAATACGCAATTGTGGGCCTGCCCACCGGCAGCTATTACGCGCTCATCACTGGAAGTAGCGGGCCCCTGACCGAGAGCATCTTCGAGATTTACAATAACGCGATCCATCAGAAAGACGCCACCCCGGTCGCGGTGACGGCCGGGAACACCACCTCCGGGATTGACTTCAGCCTGCCTCTCCTGGGCGCGATCGCCGGCTCGGTATGGGCGGAGGACGGCAGCACCGCGGTTGTGTCCAATGCTGCGGTTGTTGCTTACTCGACCGACGGCAGCCTGGTCGGGTCCGGCGTCACGGACCTGAACGGCGATTACGCCATCCAGAGTCTGCACCCGGCCGGATATCACGTGGTGGTGATACCCTGGGAAACTAATTTCCAGGTGGAGTTCTTTGACGATGTTACCACTCTCGCGGAGGCCAACACGGTTACGGTCCTGGCCGGCTCCACCGCCTTCGGCATAAATTTCGGCCTGCCCCGGCTGGATTCCATCCTGGTGCTGGATCCAACCAACGTGCTGGTGGGCAATACCATGTTTGTCCGCTACGAGCTACTCAACAACCTGGGCCAGCTTGTAACCAACGCCGGCAACCTGCAAATCTATACCCGAGTCACCGGCTCGGCCGGCATCGCCAATCCCCAGCCGGTGCTCCTGCAAGGCGGCTCGGTCACCGTGGCCGCCACCGACGCCTTCGCGGAAGTGGTGACTTACTCGGCTTCCGGCGAGCCCTCCGGTTTCCAGCCGCCAGCCCGCTACGGTCATGTCGCGGTCCTCGACGCGCTTAACCACCGCATGATCGTTTACGGCGGGATCGAAGGCAATACCGCCACCTCCAATGTCTATGCCCAAGACCTTGACACCGGCGCCTGGATTCAGCTCTTCCCCTCCGGCGCCCCGCCCACGCCGGTGGCCAACGCCGTGGCGGTTTACGACTCCGCGAACCAGCGGATGGTCCTGTGCCTGGGATTCTTGAACGGCCAGGAGAGCCAGCCGACCAACTCCTGCTGGACGCTCTCCTTGACCCTTGGCTCGGAAACCTGGAGCCAGCTCAGTCCTGCCGGCACGCCTCCTTCGCCCCGCGGCTATAGCGCCGGGGTTTACGACCCAATCGGGTCCCGCCTGATCCTCTTTGGCGGCTATGACCTGAGCGGCTTCAAGAACGACCTCTGGCAGCTCGACCTCTCCACCCCGGGCAGTGAAGCCTGGTCCGCCCTTTCACCCTCGGGCAGTCTGCCCACGCCCCGCGTCGGCATGGCCTTAGCCCTGGACGCGGCTAACAACCGCCTGGTCCTGTTCGCCGGCTACGACGGCCTGCCCGCCAACGACGTTTACCTCCTCAATCTCTCCACCCTGACCTGGAGCCGACCGGCAACGAGCGGCGACATTCCGGCCGGCCGCTTCTTCCCCGCGGCCGCGGTGGACGCGAACAACCGTTTCATTATTTACGGCGGCAACGCCGGGGGCGACTGCGAAGGGCCTTTCTGCGGCCTGACTTTCGCCGCGGTTCACGCCCTGGACCTCTCGACCTGGACCTGGTCCCAACTCTTCACCGGAACTTCCTTCCCCCGTCCCCGCACCGGCCACGCCGCCCTGCTCGACGGCAGCACCCTGCGGGTCTATGGCGGCTATTTCGCCGGCGACGTGTTCGGCGAGCCGAACCTCAACCTCGACCTCTCCCTCGGCGCCGAGCATTGGACCGGCACCGTCTGGCTCGAACCCTGGCTGGACTACTCCTCTTCCCAGAACGCCGCCTTCATCACCGGCCCGGACAGCGACGGCGACGGCATGCCCGATGCCTGGGAAATCCTCTACGGTTGCCTCGGCGCTTCCACCCCGGACAACTGGCAAGACTGGGAGCCGGATAACCTGATCAACCAAAGCGAATACGAAGAAGGGACCGACCCCTGCCTCTGGGACACCGACGGCGACGGCATGCCCGACGGCTGGGAAGCCGGCTATCCCTGCGTGAACCCGCTGGTCGGAGATTCCACCGCGGATCCGGACGGGGATGGCATCTCCAATTACAACGAATACCTGGGCGCTACCGATCCCTGCGTCTTTAACGGCGTAACCGATGACAGCGACGGCGACGGGATGCCTGACTCCTGGGAACTCAGCTACGGCTGCATGATGGCCAACACTGCGGACGCGGACGCGGACTATGACTCCGATACTCTCACTAACCTCCAGGAATACACCAACGGGACTAATCCCTGCCTGGCCGACACCGACGGCGACGGGTTGACCGATGCCTTTGAGTTGGCCTATCCGCCCACGCCTTTCACCTGCTGGGCCGGCGACGGCTGCGCCTCGGTTCCGGGTTGCTCGGCCCAGACTTACAACGGCCATCATTACCTGTTCTGTTCCAATTCCACGGACTGGTTCAGCGCCCGCGATTTCTGTCGGAGCTACGGCGGCGATCTGGCTGCAATCGAGGACGCCGCCGAGGACGGTTATCTCCGGTCCCAGGTCACGGACACCACCTGGATGGGGCTTAATGACCTAGATATCGAGGGTGTCTTCGTCTGGGATCACGGCACTCCGGTCACCTATACTAATTGGAGCACGACCAATGGACAGCCTGACAATTACATGGGCAACCAGAATTGCATGAATTTATATATTTATTATGGCCTGGAGTGGGCTGACGATGATTGCTCATATTCCTATCCCTTCGTGTGCGAGGACGGCTTCCACTTCAATCCTTTTAACGCGGATTCCGACGGCGATGGCATGGATGATGCTTGGGAAGTGAGTTATGGCTGTGTGGGTCCGAATGTTGCCGACAGCGACCTCAACCCCGACGGCGACGCCTTCACCAACCTCCAGGAATATTTTAACCTCACCGATCCCTGCGTGTTTGACGGCGGCACCGACAGCGACGGCGACGGCATGCCCGATGCCTGGGAGTTTCTGTATGGCTGCATGATGGCCGACACCATGGACGCCGGCGCGGATTACGACGGCGACGGGCTCGCCAACCTGGAAGAATACAACGGCGGATTCCTCTCCACCGACCCCTGCTACTGGGACACCGACGACGACGGCATGGATGACTGGTGGGAGCGGCAATACGATCACTGCGTCAATCCCCTGGTTAGTGACACCGCGAATAACCCCGACGGCGACGCCTTTTCCAATTGGCAGGAATACACCGGCGCCACCGATCCCTGCCTCTTCCCCATTGCCACCACCATCGGTGAAGAGATGGCGGTGTCAGCGGCTTTTGATGGCGTGAATTTCCTGGTCGGGATGGAGGGCGATACGATCTCGCTCGGCGATGGCGCTGTGCAGTTCATTACGCCTAACGGCACCAAGGTCGGCTCCCGGCTCCCTACCGGCGGCACCGGGAGCGTGCCTCTGGTGGCCTTTGACGGCACCAATTACTTGGTGGTCTGGGAGCAGGACACCTTTTCACCCAACCACGTCTGGGGCCGTTTCATCAGCCCGGGGGGTTCCTGGGTGGGGGCCTCTTTTGAGATCGCGCCGCTGACTGCGAACCACGGGCTGGCTGGAGTAGCTTTCGGCGGCGGTCAATACCTGGTAGCTTACTTCAATGAGATCGGCGTTGGCTCGGACAGCCGCGCCTATGGCCGACTGGTATCTCCGGCCGGCTCGGTGGGGAGCGAGATCACGATCAGCACCGGCCTGGGTGATTTTGCCAGGGTGGGCAATGTGGCCTTTGACGGGACCAATTTCTTTGTGGTCTGGACCGACGATGGCAACGACTCCGAGGTGCGCGGCCGCTTTGTCAGTCCCTCGGGAACCTTGGGAACCGAGCTCAGCATCAACGCCAGTCCCGCGCCCAGCGACAATCCGCTCTCCGTGGCCTTTGACGGGACCAATTACCTGGTGCTCTGGACCGATGAGGTGAGCGCCGGAAACTGGGACGTGTTCGGTCAACTGGTTTCTCCGGCCGGCTCCTTGGTGGGCGGGCCGATCACGATCAGCACCGCGGGGGGCCAACAGATGTTCCCCCTGGCGATTTTTGACGGAGCCTCCTACCAGGTGATCTGGACCGATGCCCGCAACGACACCAACGGCGATGGGAGCTGCGATGCGGGCGAAGGCAGCTGCTGGGACATTTACGGTCAGCGGCTCAGTCCCGCGGGAGCATTGGTCGGCGGGGAAGCGCCGATTTATACCGGACCGGATAATCAATTGGGGACGATCGGTTTTGGGGGAGGGCGCACCCTTTACCTGGTCAACTCGCCGGTGAACTTTTCCACGGGCGGGTTTGGGGATGTCTTCGGCATTTTAATCGCTCCCCAAGCCGGCCCGGACTCCGACGGCGACGGCTTGCCTGACTCCTGGGAATTGACCTACGGCTGCATGATGGCCTTCACGGTGGACAACCTGGAGGACTACGACTTTGACGGCCAGAGCAATGAGCAGGAATACCTGGCCTCCACCGACCCCTGCAACGCCGAGACCTGCCCCAACCCGGCCAAGCTGGGGAGCGATCTTCGGATCACGAATGATCCCGGTGAAAGCTACACATGGTCCATGGCCTGGACCGGGTCCGAATATGGAATGAGCTGGTATGATTCCCGCGACGGCAACTGGGAAATCTATTTCGCCCGGATTTCCTCAGCTGGGGCCAAGCTCGGGGCCGATGTCCGGATCACGAATGCGGCCGGCAATAGCTACTACTCTACCCTGGTTTGGACCGGGACCGAGTATGGATTGACCTGGGACGATGAACGCAGCGGCAACTACCAAATTTATTTCGCCCGGCTCTCCGCGGACGGGACCAAAATCGGAGGCGATGTCCAGATCACCTCCGGCGGCGCTTTTCCTTATAGCCGGCGGCCGTATCTGGCCTGGACCGGGTCCGAGTATGGGTTGAGCTGGGATGATGGCCGCGACGGCAGCACGGAAATCTACTTTGTCCGCCTCGCGGCCAATGGCGCCAAAATCGGATCGGACTCACGCATCTCCAATGCCGGGGGCTGGAGCGATATCCCCGATCTGGTCTGGACCGGTTCCGAGTATGGGGTGAGTTGGGAAGACGCCCGCAGCGGGGTTTATCAAGCGTATTTTGCCCGGATCTCTGCCGCCGGCGCCAAGATCGGCAGCGATACCCTGATCTCCAGCGGCTCGGGCTTTAGCCAAGCTATGACCCTGACCTGGACCGGATCCGAATACGGGATGAGCTGGCAAGACACCCGGGATGGAAACGATGAAATCTATTTTGCCCGGATCGCGGCCAACGGCACCAAGATTGGATCCGACGTCCGGATCACAAATGCCGTTAATAATAGCTGGTATCCTTCCCTGTCCTGGACCGGGTCCGAGTTCGGAGTGAGCTGGCATGATGAGCGCGACGGCAACCCGGAAATCTATTTTGCCCGCGTCTCCTCCGCCGGGACCAAGCTCGGCTCGGAGGTCCGGGTCACCAATGCCGCGGGTGGTAGCTATGCTCCAGTTCTCGCCTGGACCGGTTCCGAGTATGGAATCAATTGGTCCGACGAAAGGGATGGCAACCGAGAAATTTATTTCGCCCGGCTCGGCTGCGACATTGACGGCGACGGGATGGACAACGGCTGGGAAGGCAGCTACCCCTGTATGCAAATCAGCACCCCGGACGCCGGCGCGGATTACGACAGCGATAACCTCGTCAACAGCGGCGAGTATGCGGCCGACACCAACCCCTGCTATTGGGACACCGACTATGACGGCATGGATGACGACTGGGAAGTGACCTACTCCGCCTGCGTGGATCCCTTGTTCGGCGACTCGCTCGCCAACCCCGACAGCGACGGCTTCACCAACCTCCAGGAATACAATAACCTCACCGACCCCTGCACCGCAGAGGCGCAATGCATTTCCATCGTCATTGACCAGCCCGATCCTCTTGACCTCGCCGAGGGAGGCACGATCACCATAACCGCTACCTGCTCCTACGACTACGCGCCGGATGATGACTGCTCGCTGGCCGGGGGCCTGATCTGTTCAACATCCGGCGATCTGACCGTGATCACCGGCTGTCTAATCCAGGCCAATCAAATCCCCTGCGGCCTGGGCGGCTATGGCACGGTCATGGCGGAGCCGGTGCTCAACCCGCTGATGGTCAGTGATAGGAACAGCGTCACCGTGATCAATGACGACACCGACCTGGGCGACGTCTGCAACCTGCCCTCGGAAATCTTCGAGAACCAGACTTTGAGTTACCAGGTTTACAAGACCTGGAGTGACAGCTGCACCGAAAACCTGGCGGTCGGCACTTACGTCACCGGCGACTGCTTTGGCATGGACGGCTTGATTACCGGCCAGGATGTGCTCTGCGGCGCGGACCCGGCCGGGAGCTGCGGGGTGGACCATCCGGCTTGCGTGGCCATGGGCATCACGCTTCTCAACGACGACACCGACATAGGCGACACCTGCAACATGCCGGCGAGCATCATTGAAAATGGGACCGATAGCTATCAGCTTTACAAGAGTTGGAGCGACGGTTGCACGGAATCGCTAAGCTCCAACGTAACCGGTGACTGCACCGGCTCGAATGGAAGCATCACCGGCAACAATGTCCCCTGCGGCGCGGACCCGGCCGGCACCTGCGGGGTGGACAACCCGGCCTGCTCAAGCATCACTCTTTACAACGATGACGCTGACCTGGGAGATACCTGCAACCCGCCCGCGGACATTGACGAGAACGAGACCGACTCATACCAGCTTTACAAGAGTTGGAGCGACGGCTGCACCGAGAGCCTGAGCTCGAGCGTGACCGGGGACTGCACCGGCGCCAACGGGACCATTACCGGCAATGATGTGCCCTGCGGCGCTGACCCAGCCGGCTCCTGCAGTGTTGACCACCCGGCTTGCGTGGCCATGGGCATCACGCTTCTCAACGACGACACCGACCTGGGCGACGTCTGCAACCTGCCCTCGGAAATCTTCGAGAACCAGACTTTGAGTTACCAGGTTTACAAGACCTGGAGCGACAGCTGCACCGAAAACCTGGCGGTCGGCACTTACGTCACCGGCGACTGCTTTGGCATGGACGGCTTGATTACCGGCCAGAATGTGCCCTGCGGCGCGGACCCGGCCGGGAGCTGCGGGGTGAACCATACCGCCTGCACCGGCCAGACCGTCACCTTGCTCAACGACGACGTGCTTACCTGGGTGGATATCCAGCCGGCCGGCCCCCTGACCAGAGAAACCGGCCAAACCGAAGACTTCTCCTGCTCGGCCGTCTGGAGCGATGGCTGCACCTCGAGCGAAGCCAACCCCCAGGGAACGCCGCCGGCCTATGATTTGCCGGTCAACGGCTCCGGCGGCTGGATTGATTCCGGGACCGGCCTCTACACCGCCGGCCTGAGCGCGCCGGCGGAGGACGTGGCGCAATGCACCGTGGCCGCGCTCTTGGACAGCGCCACCATCGCCTTGATCTGCCCCGGCGACGCCGACTGCGACGGGCTGCCTAACACCTGGGAGCTCAGCTACGGCTGCATGCAGGCCAATACCGCGGATGCCTCCGCGGACTATGACTCCGACACCCTCACCAACCTCCAGGAATACGCCAACAACACCAATCCTTGCAACGCCGACACCGACGGCGACGGCACTCCCGATGGCTGGGAAATCCAATATAGCTTCAACCCGTTGGTGAATGACGCCGGCGGCGACGCCGACTCCGACGGGCTCACCAACCTGGCCGAATACCAGAACAACACCAACCCCCGCAACGCCGACACCGACGGCGACCAGCTTAACGACGGCTCCGAGGTCAACTTCTATTTCACCAATCCAACGCTGGCCGACTCCGACGCCGACGGGCTCACCGACCGTTTCGAGCTCTTCGTCTCCCTGACCAATCCCATGGACGCGGACTCGGATGACGACTTTATCTCCGACGGGGTGGAGTGGAACGTGGCCTGCTTGAATCCCAACCTGCCGGACACCGACGGCGACGGGCTCCAGGACGGCGGCGCCGACGGCGAGGACAAGGACAACGACGGGGTGGTGGACGCCGGCGAGACCAGCCCCTGCCTGGCCGACACCGACAGCGACGGTTTAAATGACGCCTTCGAGCTCGCGTTCGGCGGCGATCCCTATAACTACAACCCCGGACTCGACACCAACCCCTGGCTGGCCGACACCGACGGCGACGGCGCTTCCGATGATGCCGAGGTCAACTACTACATCGGCGACGGCAACGACGTCTATACCGCGGGCCTGGACACCAATCCCCTGGTCGCCGACAGCGACGGCGACGGCATGCTCGACGGCTACGAGATCACCTACGCCTGTCTCGATCCCCTGGCCGCGGACAGCTCGGGGGATGCGGACTCCGATAGCCTCACCAACTCCGCGGAAAGCTCCCTGGGCTCCAACCCCTGCTCCAATGACACCGACAACGACGGCCTGCCCGACGACTGGGAGAACACCTACGCCTGCCTGAACATCCTGGTCGGCGATTCCCTGGCCGACCCCGACGCCGACGGCTTGAAGAACGGGGCCGAATTCCTGAACTTGACCAACCCCTGTAACGCCGACTCCGACGGCGACGGCCGCAACGACGGCGACGAGATCTCCCTCGGCTCCAACCCCTTGATTGCCAACCCGGTGCCGACTTCTTCCTGTGCCTCCCCGGACTCCACGGAAATCGCGCCGATTCCGGTCACGGTCACCTGCGATGACCCCACCGCCCTCATCCACCTCTTCGTCAGCTGGAACGGGTCCAACTACATCGAGTCCAGCCAGACCCGCCGCGGCCCCGGCTTGATTGATTACGTCCCCGTCTTCGGCAACGGCGTTTACCGCTTCTACACCCGGGCCGAGTTCTCGCCCCTCCGTTACGAGACGGCCCCGGCCTCGCCCCCGGATTCCACCACCTCGTTCAACGTGGTGCCGCCCTCCAGCTCCTGCGCTTCGCCCGACTACGCGGGCAGCGCTCCCTTCCCGGTGAGCTTCACCTGTAACTCGGCCACGGCTAGCGTCTATCTCTGGTATCGCTACAACGGCGGAACCTGGACTAATTCCCTGCTGGGGCCGCTTTCCGGCAGCACCGGCCACTTCGACTTCACCGCCCCAAGCGGCACCGGCGCCTACGACTTCTACACCATCGCGGTCAGCCAGTATGGCGCGGCCGAGCCGGCGCCGGCCGGGCCGGACGACTCCACCTTGGTGGACGTAAGCCCGCCCGACGTGGCCCCGCTGGTGGTCACCGACTCCGGCACTTACCTCACCACCGGCGATACCATCACCGCCACCTGGAACGAAGTGAGCGATCCGGATTCGGGCGTGACTTATCAATATGCGGTGGGCCTGGCCCCGGGCGGCCTGGACTTCCGCGGCTGGACCGGCTCGGGCTACAACTGCGCCGCCGGCACCTGCAGCCTCATTGCCGGCGGGCTCGAACTCACCGAAAGCGCGATGGTTTACGTCTCGGTGCGGGCGCTCAACCTGGGCGGCGTGCCCTCGGCGGCCAAGTCCACCGACGGCATCATCGTGGATACCCTGTCGGTGCAGATTACTTCCAGCGTGCCCGAGCACCAGGACATCGTGTTCAACCTGATGCCGGACATCCGCGCCACGATCTACGACGCCGGCAGCGGCGTCAACACCGGCACCTCGCCGGTGGTCTTCCTCGACGGCGCCACCCTGGTCCCGGTGACCGATTACACCGCCACCCAGACCGGCGACACCATCGAGATCGTGCTCACGCTCAACGGGGTGGGCCGGCTCAAGAAGTATCTGCCGGCCAACACCGCGGTGGGCGACCACAACCTCCGGGTCTGGGCCCAGGACTATGCCGGGAATCCGCCGCTCAATGCCAACGTGAACTTCACCATCGAGAAAGCGGGCCTGGTGGTGATCACTCCGAGCTTCGTCAACACCGAGACCGAGACCCCGGACATTATCTTCAACGCCACCGGCTGCCTGGCTCCTGGCTTCGTGCCGGGAACTTGCACCTGGACTTTCACCGGCGGCGCCGCGGCGGCGGACGGGAACACCTTGACCTACACCCCGGGCGCCGAGCCGGGCGATTACCTGGTCACGGCCACCGACTCCCGGGGCGTGAGCTATGCCGCGCCGGTGCACATGAAGAAGGCCAAGTTCCAGATCCGGCCCTCCGCAGTGGGCATGGCGCCGGGCGACTTCCAGCAGTTCCGGGCGGTGGGCGGTAATTGTGGTGTTTTACCGCCGGAAGACTGCTACACTTGGTATGCCCTGGGCGGAGTGATCGAGATCGGCACCGGACCCACCTTCGATTACTGGGCCGGCTCCATTCCCGGCGAGTTCAACATCAGCGTGATGGACTCGGTCAGCGACGCGGTCAACGCCAAGATCACCATCACCTCGGACGTGGGCCGGGCCATCATCGTGGCCGGCGGCGGGCTTCTCGACTCCAACCGCCTGGTCACCAACATCAATTACCTGGCCAACTTCGCATACAAGACCCTGATCCAGCGCGGGTTTACGCCGGACAAGATCTTCTACATGAACCCCAATGCCTCCCAGCCCTTTGACGGCAACGGCGACGGCATGTATAACGACATTGATAGCACCCCCAGCCTGGCCAAGCTGCAATACGCCATCACCCAGTGGGCGCAGGGCCAGGACGCCTGGGTGGAGGGCCAGTTCTTTGACGCGCCCAACACCCCGGTGAGCGGGACGCCGGACATCCCGCTGACCGTGATCCTGCTGGACCACGGCGGGAACAACGTGTTCCTGATCACCCAGGATGCAGAAGGCAACCCGGTGTCGCTGGACGCGGACAGTCTGGACGGCTGGCTGGACCAACTCCAATCCCAGACCAACTGCGCCGTGACCGTAATCTACGACGCCTGCTATTCCGGGACGTTCCTTGACAACCTGGGCTCGGCCAGCTTGAAAAGGATCGTGATCAGCAGCGCCCGGGACACCGACTCGGCCTATTACACGGTGAACGGAACCGTGTCCTTCAGCCAGTTCTTCTTCAACAACGTCATGGCCGGCCAGACCATCCACGCGGCCTTCAACCTGGCCAGCTCCGCGATCAAGGGCTGGTCCGGGCAGATCCCGCAGTTGGACGACAACGGCGACGGCATTTATATTGATGACGGCGTGGGCAAAGACGGGGCCTACGCGATGACTCGATATATCGGGTCGCAGTTCTTCTCCGGGGTGGAAACCCCGGACGTGACCGCGAGCCCGCCGGCGCAGGTGGTGTTCGGGCACACGGTCGAGATCTGGGCGGACGTGGTCAACTTCAATAACGTGGCCGGGGTCTATGCCATCATTACCTACCCGGGCTATGCGCCGCCGGAGTCGGGTGGGGATTTCCAGACGCCCAAGGTGGAGGACGACCTGATCCCGATCGTCCACCTCACCGACCCGGATCAGGACGGCCGCTGGAACTACGTGTTCACCGAGGACCAGGTGGATTTCATCTTCACCATCAACGGCGACTACATGGTCAACATTTACGCCAAGGACATCAATGACAACATCAGCAAGCCGGGCACCACCTACCTCTCGGTGGTGGGGATGGACGCCTACGAGCCGGACGATTCCAAGGACACGGCCAACGACATCGTGGTCAGCGCGCCCACCGGGCAGTTGCACAACTTCCATGTTGCCGGGGACCAGGACTGGGTCAAGTTCGACGGCACCGCCGGCGAGCCCTACAACATCTTCACCTCCAACCTGGGACCCAACTCCGACACCTACATGGAACTTTACCGGCTGGACGGAAGCACCCTCACCCTGATTGACTCCAACGACGACTACCTCGGCCGGGACTCGCGCATCTACTTCAACTGCGACCAGACCGCCACCTACTACGTGATGGTCCGGCATTCGCTGGGCACGGTCTTCGGGGCCGGCACCGATTACACCCTGCGGGTGGACCTGGAGACGGCCGGCGGCATTGTCTCCGGCTACATCCGGGATCAGGCGACAGACTACGGGATTTTCGGCGCGACCTTTAAGGTGCGGTATTCCGCGGGCAACTCGGTGACCGCCACCACCAGCGAGGGCGGCTATTACATGATAAGCAACGTCAAGCTCGGGACCTACACCTGCAAAGCATCCATGACGAACTACCAGGACAAACTACCTGAGGTCTGCACCATCAAGGCCACGACCAGAGTTGACATGTACCTGGTGCCGAAGAGTTCGACCGGGATCTTGGAGGGCTATGTGCGGGATGCCGTGAGCGGCAATGGGCTTGGCGTGACCTTGTATATTACCGGATCGCAAACCCGAAGCCAGGTAGACGGGTTCTACTCGATGCGGCTGGCGACCGGAGCGAACCACACACTGGAGGTGGTGGGGGTGGGGGGATACCTGGACGAAAGTTTCAGCGGCCTGGTTATCAGCAATGGCGGGATCACGCAGCAGGACGTGTCCATGCTGACCCTCACCGGCGACCCGGACGGCGACGGGCTCACTAACGACCAGGAGCGGAGCCTCTACGGCACCGACCCGCTGGACCCGGACACGGACAACGACGGGATGGACGACGGCTGGGAGGTGACCTACCTCGCCTGTGTGAATCCCCTGGCGGGCGATTCTCTCGGCGACCCGGACAGTGACGGGTTGAGCAACCTCGCGGAATATTCCGGCGTCACTGATCCTTGCGTATCGAATTGCACCGACACGGACGGCGATAGCTACGGCACCAACTGTCTGGCCGGCCCGGACTGCGACGATGACGACAACGCGGTTTATCCGGGCGCGCCGGAAATTTGCGATGGCCAGGACAACCAGTGTCCGGGTGATCCAGGCTACGGCCAGGTGGACGAAGGCTGCGGCCCGCCGGACGCGGACGGGGACGGCTTGCCGGATGCGTGGGAAAACACCTACGCCTGCATGATGGCCGATACCGTGGACAACCTGACGGACTACGACTCGGACGGACTGAACAACGAGCAGGAATACGCCGAAGGCACCCACCCCTGCGACGCGGATACGGATAACGACACCCTCACCGACGGCGACGAGGTTGACCTGTATTTCACCGATCCCCTGAGTCCCGATACCGACAGCGACCTGATGCCGGATGCCTATGAGGTGGGCAAAGCCTGTTTGAGCGCGCTGGTGGACGACGCCTTGGCCGATGGCGACACCGACGGACTGGCCAACATCCACGAGTATTTCAACAACAACGGGGACGGCAACGTCTCCGACCCCTGCGACCCGGACAAGCCCAGGCCAGGCTGGCCCGGGGGCGGCTACTTCGGCGACGGCGACGGCAACCTGATCATTGGCGTCCCGGACCTGAACCGGATCAACCTCATCCTCAACGGCCGCAGCGCGGACTATAACAATGCCTTCCCCGCCGACCCGGTGATCCAGGACATGGACGGCAATCTGATCATCGGGGTCCCGGACAAGAACCTCATCTCCCTGATCCTCAACGG